>ERZ833515.1864-NODE-1864-length-13546-cov-7.211919_pt1 | contig 13546 bp, 10 predicted proteins | sample MGYA00519949_ERZ833515 | MGnify/ENA primary metagenome ERZ833515 (study PRJEB31850, sample SAMEA3708741) | human gut metagenome | biome: human gut; feature: human-associated habitat; material: faeces | place: China | collected 2014 ...
GCGGGGGCGGGCGTTTCCCGCCGGACCGGCTGCTGCGGCTGCGCGGCTGCGGCGCGGCGCGCCACGGCGAGCAGAGCCGCGCGAAACTCCTCCACGGAGGCGTAGCGCTGCGCCGGGTCGTCAGCACAGGCGCGCATGACGATGTTTTTCAGAGCCTGACTGCCGTGCAGCGGCTCGGGCAGCGGGTCGCCGCGCAGCCGCTGCTCGCGCGCGATGGCGAGGTCAGAGGCCTCCACCGCCGTCGGCGGCAGCGGAACGAACGGGATGCGCCGCTCGTTGAGCGCCCAGTAGAGCACCATGCCCACGGAATAAAGGTCACTCGCGGGCGAGACGGGCGCGCCGCACAGCATCTCGGGCGCCATGAAATCATTCGTATTATCGACGGCGGAAAACTGCGCCATGCCGAAATCGCCCAGCTTGTAGGTGACCTGCTCGTTAAAGTTGCCGCCGCCGACGAAGACGTTGCGCGGCTTGATGTCGCCGTGCACGATGCCGCGGCGATGGCAGTTCTCGAGCGCGCTGCACAGCCCTGCGCCGAGCCGGATGATGTCCGCCTCGCCGTGCGGGTGGTTGCGCAGGTAGTCCGGCAGGGACGGCAGCAGCTCCGTGCGCACGTAGATATCCCAGCCGTGACCATCCGGGTGCGCACGGATGACATGATCCTCACACCGCAGCAGGTTGGGATCATCGCTGATGGCGTCGACCGCCATGAGCTGCCGCGCGATCGTCTCCACCTGACGGTGGAACAGGGCAGTCACTTCTTCGGGGGTGCGCCCCTCGGCGACCAGTGCGTCAAAGTCCTCCGGTGCGGCCGGGATCGACAGCACCTTGAGCGCCGCGTGATCCACCATGCCGAAGCCGTCGTCGCGTGCAATCTCGTACACCGTCCCGTAGGAGTCGCTGCCGAGCGTGCGCACGGGCTTCCAATTTTGATAGTCCAGATTGCGGAATCGTTCTTCCATGTGCGATCTGCACCGCCTTCCATATCAGGGTAAAAATCTGTTTATAAAACCATCCTATATTATACTGAATCCGACGGCAATCTGCAAGAGGCGCATGCATGGAAAATGGCCGTATTTTTTTCGCTGCCGGAAAATGCAGCGCGCGTGGGCTGCTTTTTTTACCCAAACACCGGATATCGATGCCAAATTTGTAAAGAGAACCTTGACTTTCGTTTAAGATTTGACTATGATAAAACAGGAAGCAAGGGATAGTTGGTTCCGCCACAAACTGAAAGGGGATTTATCACGATGATTGACGCGATTGTTTATTCTTCGCTCTCCGGTTCCTGTGAGGAGTACGCCCAGCGCATGTCGGCCGCGCTGCATATTCCGTTCTTTACGGAGAAGTCCGGCCTTTGCCCGGTCGGCCGTAAGATTGCCTACATTGGCTGGCTGTTTGCCGGCAAGGTCGTCGGTCTGGACAAGGCCATGGACCGTTATGACGTGTGCTGTGTCGTTTCGGTCGGCATGGGCGATCCGGCTGTCAACCCGGCAGAGGTCTGCCGCAAGAAGAACGGCCTCGGCTCCGATATTGCGGTGTTCCCGCTGCAGGGCCGCTTTGACCTCAAGCGTCTGCCGCTGCCGTACCGTCTGATCATGAAGATCAAGATCAAGGACATTGCCAAGCGCCTGAACGCAAAGGCTGCCAAGACCACGCTCACCGCCGGTGAGCAGGCCTGCCTGACCATGGCGACGCTCGGCCACGGCGAGCCTGCCACGTGGGACGGCATCAACGACGCCATCGCGTGGGATGTTGCGCACAGCTTCCACTCCAAGTTCCCGGAGCCGAAGGTCTGCTGAAGCCCATATACTGTATGCAATCTGCCGGACAGAAATGTCCGGCAGATTTTTTGCTGTGCGCGTTTGCGCTCAGGACGTGCGCGCCGCTGCCCAATCTTCGATCGATAATCAGCTTGTCAAAAACCTCGTAGAGTTTCGCCGCCGGCGCGGCGAAAGAAAGTCCAATCATTTTCTCAGGCGACATGTGCGGCTGAGAAAATACTTCTCGGCCTGCAAACGTGCGCGCCGTCCGCCCAAGGCGGACGGCGCGTGCGCTGCAGTCAGGCCGCTAACCCCTTTGTCAAAAAAGTAATACTTTTTTGACAGACTCAACAGCCGCCATCCTCACGGGATGACGGCTGTTTTCGTTTTGGCTTATTTGCGCTTTTTCTTCCTGTTCTTGTCATCGGCCAGCGCCGCGTCGGAGCGGCCGGTCTCCCGGCTGGTCTCACCGCCGCCGACGTGCTCGACGATCAGCATCACCGCGCCGAGCGCGATGGGCAGCAGGTAGCCGATGCACATCGTGGCGCTGCTGAACATATCGCCGCGCACGATGCCGACGACGATGCTGATGACGCCGAGGATCACAAGGAAGATACCCATGAACTTGGTCCTGGACATGGCAGACACTCCTTTTCGGTTGGATCGGCGCGCGTTACAGCGCGCGGTACTGCATGAGGATGGTCGCGACTTCCGCGCGCGTGGCGTTGCCCTGCGGATTCAGATAGAGTTTTCCGGCGCTCGGACTGCCGTTGATGACCTTGTATGCGACGGCCCATTTCATATCGTCCAGGGCCCAGTCAGACACGCTGGCACTGTCGGCAAAGCCGGTCAACTCGGCGGCTGCCTCCGTCTTGTCGGGCGAAAATTTTGCGGTGTAGCGGCTGAAGATGGCCACGATCTGCTCACGCGTGATGTTCTCCTGCGGGGCAAATGCCGTCTCGCTCATGCCGGCGACGATACCGTTCTGGCTTGCCCAGAGCACGGCGTCATAGTACCACGTGCCGGACGCAACGTCCGTAAACGGCATCTTGCCGCTCACGCTCGGACTGCCGGCCAGCCGGTGCAGCACAGCCACAAGCATGGCGCGCGTCATGGGGGCATCGGGGCTGAACTCCGTCTCGGACATGCCGACCATAAGCTCGTCCCGGAAGGCCTCGAGCACCGCGTCAAAATACCATGCGCCGGCCTTCACATCCTCGAACGGAGTCTTGGGCAGCTTGCTCAGATCAAGCGCGAACTCGACCGTGAGCGACACGGCGCTGCTGCCGGTGCTGTAGGTATAGCTGGGGGTCTCGACGGCGGCGCTGTAGCGTGCGATGCCGGTCTTCTTGTCGTATGTCGCACCCTTGACTTCGGTAATGCTGCCGATGTGCTCCTTGCCGACGATCTGGCTGAGGTCGAACAGTCCAACACCGTTTTCCGTGCCGCTGAGCGTGTAGCTGCCGGGGAGCTTCTGCACGTGACCGGTGTCGGTCTCGGCGTCCTTGATGGGCAGGCCGGTCAGATCGAGTGTGGCGAGCCGGTTGCCGCCGCAGTAGATCTCGCTCAGGAGCTTGTTGCCCGACACGTCGAGCGCGGTGAGCTCGTTGTTTTCGCAGTTGAGCGCCACGAGCTGCGTGAAGTGCTCGATGCCGGTCAGATCAGCGATGCCGAGACCGCTGCAGTTGAGCTCCGACACGCGGCGCGTTTCAAGCGTCGAGAGCAGGCTGTCGCCGTTGCCGTCAACGGTCTCGGCAAGCAGGGCAAGGAAGGCCTCGTCCGGGAAGTTTTTCTCGTCGAGTGCAATGCCGCGCGTCAGACCCTGCATCTCAAAGCACACGCTCATGGCGGGCAGGCCCTTGCGCCCTGTGTTGTAGCTGTAGGTGAAGTAGTCCGGCGTCTTGGCAAACTCCGCCTCGCCGGTCTGCTTGTCATAGTTTGCGTCGAGCACGCGCGTGATGCTGCCGAGGTTATCCTTGCCGACGATGACGTCGAAGTACACGGTGCACTTGCCGCCGTCCGTGACCGCGCCGGTCTGCTCCGGCAGATACTGCGGGCTGAGGATCGGATTTTCGGTCTTGCCGTCGCCCTGCGCGGTGGCGTTGAGGGCGGTGCAGCCCGAGAGGTCAAGCGCGGCGAGCGCGTTGTCGCTGCAGTCGAGCGATTCGAGCGCGGTGCAGCCCGTGAGGTCGAGCTTCGTCAGGGCGTTGAGGCTGCACGTGAGCACCTTGAGCTCCTTGTGTCCGCTCAGATCGAGCGCGGTCAGGCGGTTGGCGCTGCACTCGAGCGTGGTCAGCTTCTCTGCGGCGGACACGTCGAGCGCCGTGAGCGCGTTATACGAGCATGCGACGGTTTTCAGCGCGCTGCAGCCCGTGAGGTCGAGCACCGTGAGCGCGCAGCTCGAGGCGTCGAGCTGCATGAGCGCGCTGCAGCCGGCGAGCTTCAGGCTCTGCAGCTTGCCGCAGCCGGACACGTCGAGCTTTTCGAGCTTGGTCATGCCGCTCAGGTCGAGCGTTGCGATCTGGTTGTTGCACGCAATCAGTTCGTGCAGATTCGTGAAGTGCTCGATACCGGTCATGTCGGCGACCTTTGTGATCTTCATTTCAAACAGGTCGATGCACTGCACGGCCTCGCACTCGGCCGCCGAGAGCTTGTTGTCCTTGTTCGTGTCGCAGTAGTCGGTCACGTACGTGCGCAGCGCCTGATCCGGGAAGTGCTCGGCATCGACCGGGATCTCGCCCGCGGCCATCGCCGGAACGCCCAGCGCCAGCAGCATCATGACCGCCAGCAGCAGACACAGCGTCTTTTTGAGATGTTTCATCGCAGTTCCTCCTGTAAAAGATTCCAGAACGTGGGACTTGTGAATGTTTCTATTGTAGCAGGTCTTGCGCCGCGGGTCAATCTCCGGCTGCGGCGCGGCGGGCATGTATGGCGTGCTCGGTCACAAGCAGCATGGCGGCCATGCCGAGGTAACCGTAGACCGGGTACACAGTGCCGATCAGATCGCCGAAGCCAAACAGGCTTCCGGCAAAGGCGGCGGCCGTGAGCACGAGCAGCACGAGCGTGCGGTGGGCCGACAGCCACGCGGATTTCTGCCCGGTATAGGTCAGCACGGCCACGAGCGAGGAGACGCTCGTGCCGAACATACCGAAAAAGAGCAGCACGGCGTACACGATGCCGGCCGCACCGAGCCGGCACGCGAGATCGAGCATGGGCAGGGGCGCCGCAATGCTCTCCGGACTCGTCGCCAGTGCGCACAGCACGCCGAGCGCGACCGCAAGCAGCAGCACGCAGCCGAGCAGCGTGCCCCAGCCGGCAGTGCTGCGGTTTTTCAGATGCTGCGTTATCGGGGCGAGAATGCCCACGGTGGCAAAGAAGTTGTAGGCCGCGTAGTTCACGGCGCTCGTGACCCAGCTGCCGAGCATGGGGTTCGTGCTCCCGCCGGCGAAAGCTGCGGCGGTCAACCCCGTGCGGTGTATCCGGATGCCCGCGATGATGAGTGCCGCGATGATCATGCACGGGACGGCGACGGTGAACACCGTCACCATACCGCCGACACCGAAATATGCCGCCGCCGCGATGAGCACGCACACGATCGCCGAGCCCAGCCACACCGGCAGGCCGAGCATCTGGCTGCCGAGCGCGCCGATGCCGGCCGCCATGATGCACACGACGCCGAACAGCAGCGCCGCCGTCAGCACGCCGACAAGTGTGCGCAGCCATGGGATGTCCGCGCGCACGATCAGCGCGTCCATCGTCTCGATGCCGGTGCGCGCGCTCAGCCGCAGCAGCAGCACACCTGTGCCGCCGAGCAGCGCGATCGCAAGCACAAGCCCCAGAAGGCCGTGTGCGCCGAACGCGCCGAAATATTGCCACAGTTCCTGCCCGGACACATACCCCGCGCCGAGAAAGCACCCGGCAAAGGTCAGCCCCAGCCGCAGAGTACCGATTTTCCGCTGCATACCATATTCCTCCCGATGACAACTGCCAAGATAGATGACACAGAGTATAGCATATATTGCGTGCAGTTCCAAGATGCGGCGGCGTGAAATTGACAAATTTCCGCCCACGGCCTATAATGGCTCAGACCCTTTGAGATATGGAGGAACGAGGAGTATGCATCAACCCTGTCTGGTCATCATGGCCGCCGGTATGGGCAGCCGCTTCGGAGGCCCGAAGCAGACGACGCCCGTGGATGAGTACGGCCATTTTCTGCTGCACTATTCGCTCTTTGACGCCTACCGCGCGGGCTTCCGCAAGGTCGTGTTCGTCGTCAAGGAGGAGACCGCCGAGGAGTTTCGCGAGAGCGTCGGCCCGGCCGTGGCCGCGGCGTTCGACGTGCGCTATGCCTATCAGAAGCTCGACACACTGCCGGAGGGCTACACCGTGCCCGACGGCCGCACGAAGCCGTGGGGCACCGCTCACGCCGTGCTGTGCGCCGCGCCCGAGATTGACGGGCCGTTTGCCGTCATCAATTCCGACGACTATTACGGCATCGAGGCCTACCGCCTGCTGTATGATTTTCTGGCTGTGCCGCGCCCCGAGCGGTCGTATGCCATGGTGGGCTTCCGCCTGCGCAACACCGTCACGGCCAACGGCAGCGTGTCGCGCGGTGTCTGCACGGAGCGCGGCGGTATGCTCGAGAGCATCACGGAGCGCACGCACATCGAGCAGCGCGGTGCGGACGCTGCCTACACCGAGGACGGTGAGCATTTCATCGACCTGCCGGGCGATACGACGGTGTCGATGAATTTCTGGGGCTTTTCGCCGCTGTACCTGCGCGAGCTTGCGCAGCGCTTCCCGGCGTTTCTGGATGAGAACCTGCCGCGCAACCCGCTCAAGTGCGAGTATTTCGTGCCGTCGATCGTCGACGCGCAGCTGCACGCCGGCACGGCGGACGTGACCATGCTGCACACGGACGACGCGTGGCACGGCGTGACGTATCATGACGACCTGCCGGACGTGGTCGCGGCGCTGCGCGCGCTGCGCGACGCGGGCAAGTATCCGGACAACATCTGGTGAACAAAACGGCAAACGCGGTCACGGGGGCTTCCCCGCGGCCGCGTTTTTTGGTATACTGTTTTCATTCTTGCAATTCACGAGGTGCTTATGAAGCAACTGGTTTTGGGAATCCTGGCGCACGTCGACGCCGGAAAGACGACGCTGTCCGAGGCGCTGCTCTACCGCACGGGCGCGATCCGCGACCTCGGCCGTGTCGACCATAAAAACGCGCACATGGATACGCACGCGCTCGAGCGTGCGCGCGGCATCACGATCTTTTCGCGGCAGGCGCGCATGACGCTCGGCGACACGGCGGTCACACTGCTCGACACGCCGGGGCACGTGGACTTTTCCGCCGAGATGGAGCGCACGCTGCAGGTGCTCGATTATGCGGTGCTCGTCATCAGCGGCACGGACGGCGTTCAGGCGCACACGCAGACGCTCTGGCAGCTGCTGCGGCGCTACCGGGTGCCGGTGTTCGTGTTCGTGACGAAGATGGACCTGCCGGGCGCGGACCGCACGGCGCTCATGGCTGACCTGCGCGCACACCTGAGCGGCGCGTGCGTGGACTTTACAGACCCCGACCCGGAGCAGATCGCCCTGTGCGATGAAGCGGCGCTCGAGCAGTATCTCGACACCGGCGCGCTGCCGGACGAGACCGTGCGCGCGCTCATCCGCGGGCGAAAGCTCTTCCCGTGTCTGTTTGGCTCGGGCCTGAAGCTCACGGGTGTGGACGAACTGCTTGCGGCGCTCACGCGCTACGCTGCGCTGCCGGACTACCCGGCGGAATTCGGCGCGCGGGTGTTCAAGATCATGCGCGATGCGCAGGGAAACCGCCTCACGTGTCTGAAGGTGACGGGCGGGCAGCTGCGCGTGCGCGCGCCGCTGACGTATTTTCCCCGCGGCGCGGACACGCCCGTGCAGGAGAAGGTGAATGCCATCCGTCTCTACGCGGGAGAAAAATTTGAGACGGCGGAGACGGTCTCTGCGGGCGGCGTGTGCGCCGTGCAGGGGCTCACGCAGACGTATCCGGGGCAGGGGCTCGGCAGCGCGGCCCCGTCCATGCCGCCGTCACTCGAGCCGGTGCTGACGTACCGCATCGGTCTGCCGCCGGATGTGGACGCGCGCGCGTTTTTGCCGCGCCTGCGTGAGCTTGAGGAGGAAGACCCGCAGCTGCACATCGTCTGGGACGAGGCGCTGCGCGAGATCCATGTCCAGCTCATGGGAACGGTGCAGATCGAGGTGCTCAAAAGCCTCATCCGTGAGCGGTTCGACGTGGACGTGCAGGTCGATTCCGGCCGCATCCTGTATCAGGAGACGATCGCGGCGCCGGTCGAGGGCGTGGGACATTTCGAGCCGCTGCGCCACTATGCCGAGGTGCACCTGCTGCTCGAGCCCGCCGAGCGCGGCACGGGGCTGACGTTTGATACCTCCTGCAGCGAGGACGTGCTCGACCGGAACTGGCAGCGCCTGATTCTCACGCATCTGGCCGAAAAGTGCCACCGCGGCGTGCTCACCGGCGCACCGCTGACGGACGTGAAGATCACGCTGCTCGCCGGGCGTGCGCATATCAAGCACACCGAGGGCGGCGATTTCCGGCAGGCGACGTGGCGCGCCGTGCGGCAGGGGCTCATGCAGGCCGAGAGCGTTCTGCTCGAGCCGTACTACGCCTTTCGCATGGAAGTACCGGCCGAGCAGATCGGCCGCGCGATCAGCGATGTGCGCCTCATGTGCGGCACGTTTTCCTCACCCGAGACGCACGGCGACATGGCCGTGCTCACGGGCCGCGCGCCGGTGAGCACGATGCGCGATTATCCCGCCGAGGTCGCGGCATATACGCGCGGGCGCGGACGCATCTCGTGCACCGTTGCGGGCTATGATACCTGCCACAACGCGCAGGAGGTCATCGCGGAGAGCGGCTACGAGCCAACGCGCGATCCCGACAACACGCCCGACAGCGTCTTTTGCGCCCACGGTGCGGGCACGGTCATCCCGTGGGACCGTGTGCGCGAGTATATGCATCTCGACACCGGCTTCGGCAAGGAGCAGCCCGCACCAGAGGATACGCCGCGGATGTTTCGCCGCCGGTTCGATCTCGATGACCGCGAGCTTGAGCAGATCCTGCAGCGCGAGTTCGGTCCGATCCGCCGCGCGCAGTATGCAGCCCCCGTGCGCAACGCAGCCCCCGGCGCGGACGATGCCGAGCGCGCGGAGCTGTTCCATCCCCGGCGTGAGCGCGTGATCGTGGACGGCTACAACGTCATCTTCGCGTGGGACGAGCTGCGTGCCCTTGCCGACAGCGGGCACATTGACGCCGCGCGCGAACGGCTCATGGACGCACTGAGCAACTACGCCGCCTTCACGCGCCGCGAGGTCGTGGTCGTGTTCGACGGCTACCGCGTCCCCGGCGGTCAGGGCGAGAAGTTCGACCGCAGCGGTCTGCACGTGGTCTTTACGCGGCAGGGCGAGACGGCGGACGCCTACATGGAAAAGCTGGCCGATGAGATCGGGAAAAACGACTCCGTGCGCGTCGTCACGTCCGACGCGCTCATCCAGCTCACGGCGCTGCGCGCGGGTGTGCTGCGCATGAGCGCACGCGAATTCCGGCAGGAGCTGGCGCAGGTGGCGCAGCAGCTCGAGGCCGCCATCCGCGACCTGAACGGGAGGTGAGGGTAATGGAGGAAGATCTTCTGCGGCGTGCAGCCGATCTGGCTGAGCACTGTGAGCGCACGGCGTCGGTCACGTCCACGGCATTTCTGACCCCGGCGGAACAGTATGCGCTCACAAACTGGGCGCGTCATCGTGACTGCACGCTCGTGCTGCACGGCGGTGCGGAGGGGTGCGAGCGGCAGGTGGCGTTTTTCCTGCCGTTTTACCTCACACCTGCGGACTTTGACCCCGCGGAGCATCTGCGCGCGGTGCAGTTTTCGGCGCCCTTCGCCGCACCCGGCCACCGGGACTATCTCGGCGCGATCCTCGGTCTCGGCATCCGGCGCGAATGGGTCGGCGACATTCTCGTGCAGGCGCACGGCGCGTTCGTGTTCTGTCTGCCGAGCGTGGAGCCGGAGCTGCGCACGCTCGAGCAGGTCGGCCGCGCGGGCGTGAAGGCGGCGGCAGTGCCGCTGTCCGCCGTGCCCGTGCCGGAGCGCAGGGTGCGCCCCGTGACGTTCACGGTGCAGTCGGCGCGGCTGGATGCCGTCGTGAGCGGGATGTTTCGCCTCTCACGCACGAGCGCCGCGGCGCAGATCCGCGCGGGCGCGGTGCACCTGAACTATGCCGAGTGCCTGCGGCCGGATGCGCCGGTCGCTGCGGGCGACGTGCTGTCGCTGCGCGGCGCGGGCAAGGGCGCGGTCACGGAGGTCGGCGGCCAGTCGCGCAAGGGACGGCAGTTTGTGACGGCGGAGCTCTGGCAGTGAGCGTACAAATGTAAAAACCGCCGCACCGGTATCTTGGTGCGGCGGGATATAAAAAATCTCCGGAGTCTGACTCCGGAGATTTTTGCTGGATTGTCTTGTCTTACTCGGCGATCGGCTCGGCGACCGGAGCGGCAGCAGCGGCGGCCTGATCGGCAACGGCCTTCTGCGAACGCTTGTAAGCGCCGGAGACGACACACGCGATGATCGCAAACAGGATCGCAACGATGGCCAGAATGACGATCGCGACGAACTGGGTGTGACCCGTGAACTCGTAGGTGACAGGGTCGGGAGCCTTGCCGTAGCGGCAGGCGAACGTGTAGCCGGTGTAGCCGGTGAGCATGCCGATGATGTTGCCGGCGACGGCGAGGACGGCAGAGATGATGCCGCAGACGGAGGCGGTCACGATCTTGCCCTTGCTGATGCGGATCACGGACAGGATGCCGAACAGGCCGGCGATGAGGCCGAGCACGGAGGCGATGAGCATCGTGGCGACGACGCCGATTCTGCCCATGACTTCCTTGGTGACGGCACCGGTCTGGTAGACCTCGATGTAGTCCTTACCGGCCTGAGCGACCGCGCGGCAGTTTTCGAGGTTCAGGTACTGGCAGCCGTTGACGACGCGAACCTCACCGTTGTCGTCGAGCTCCCAGATGGAGAAGTTGTCGCCGCAGCGCTCTTTGAGGATGTCGGCAACGCTCGGGCACATGACCTTGTCGCCCTTGCCTTCGTTGTTCATGTAAGCGGGCTGAGTCATCAGGAGCTCACAGCCGGCGGCGACCTGTGCGCAGCCGTCCTCGAAGGTGTTGAGCTGCTTCTTGCCGTCGGCGAGCTGGTTGCCGCCGGCCGCGAGATCGTTTTCGCCCTGCGCGAGCTGCTTCTCAGCGTCTCTGAGCTGAGCCTCGCCTGCGGCGATGGCCTTCTCGGCCTCGGCCAGCTGGACCAGACCGTCTTCGTACTGCTTGAGCTGAGCCTTGCCGTCGGCGACCATCTGCTGGATGTAAGCCGGCAGGTCAGTCACGTCGGCCGGGATATTCAGACCCTGCTTGGCCGCGATCGGACGCACGACGGAGACGAACCACGCCTGCGCGTTCGAGAAGCCGGCGAGGTTTGCGATGGTGCCGTCACGGAACTCGACATACTGGTTAACGTAGGGCATCAGAGGCTCAATCTTGGCGAGGGTGGCCTTGCCTTCATTGTAGGCTGCGGTGTTGTCCTCAATCTGCTTCTTGCCGGCGGCGTAGGCAGCTTTGCCTTCCTCGAGCTGCTTCTTGCCGGCGTAGTAGGCAGCGTAGCCCGCGGAGAGCTGAGACTTGCCTTCGGAGTAGGCGATCTGACCGGCAGTGTAGGTGTCCACACCGGCGAGGTAAGTGCCCTCGTTCTCCTGCAGCAGATCAAGACCATCGTTGAGTTCTTTGATGGCGTCCAGACCCTCTTTCGCGTCCTCTTCCTTGTACTCTTTGACATTCATGATGTCGCTGAAGCTGCTCACTCCGGCGAACAGGCCGAAGATACTCGCAGCGATCAGGCAGACGCTGATGATGGTGAGTAATACTTTTTTCATATCGTTCCTCCACTCATTTAAGCAAATTTCAGTCTAATACCGAACGCTTAGCATAAACTATATCTTAAATTTCACAAAATCGCAAGAGAAACAGAATATTTCTTTTCCAAGCGCCAAAAAACCGTCTTTTTGCAACAAATATGAAAGGAATTGTTGTGCAGAATTTCCGTTTTCTTCGTTTGCGATTTGGCGGTTTTTTGCTGCTGGTTCAACATATTCGCGCGGGTGTGAAAACTTGTCTCGCAACGCACAAAGCGTGAAAAAACTCCGCGATCCGGGCCGGATCGCGGAGAAAAAAGATGTTTTTACAAAATACCGAGGTGTTCGAGCAGGATCTTCGTGCCGAGCAGGATGAGGATCCCGCCGCCGGCAAACTCTGCCTTGCGCTTGAAGCGCAGGCCGACCACGCTGCCGAGCCGGATACCGGCCGCGGAAAAGGCGAAGGTGATCGTGCCGATGAGCGCCACGGCGGGCACGATGCGCGTGCCGGGCAGGAACGCGAACGTGATGCCGATGGCGAGCGCGTCGATGCTTGTCGCGACGGCGAGCAGGAGCATGGTCTTGCATGCAAGCGAGGCATCGAGCTGATCTTCGTCCTTGGACAGCGCCTCGCGGATCATATTGCCGCCGATGATGCCCAGCAGAACGAACGCGATCCAGTGATCGACGGAGGTGACGAAGCGCTCAAACTGTGTGCCGAGCAGATAGCCCAGCAGCGGCATGAGCGCCTGAAAACCGCCGAACCATGCCCCGGAGATGCAGCATTCCTTCCACGATACGTGCTGCAGGGCCAGACCCTTGCAGACGGAAACGGCGAACGCGTCCATCGACAGACCGACCGCCAGCACGGCCAGCTCCCAAAATCCCATGTCTTCACGACCCTTTTACGCAGATTCCCTATACTATAAAGGAAAGAAAGGGAAAATGCAAGAATTATCCGCAGCATTCGCGCACAAAAAACCGGCGTCCGGAAGCCCGGACGCCGGTCGGCAGATCGATTCAGCAGGCCTCGATGAGGATGACATTGCTCATCAGGTCCACTTTCTTGAGTTTGCCGGGGATGACCTTGCGGATCCCCATCAGGTCGGTCAGCGTGACGTTCTCGCCGTCGGCAGAGACGTTGCACACGCGCGAGCAGACGAGGTTTTCCTTGCCGTCCCGGATCTCATATGCATCGGAAAGACACATGGTATTCGCTCCTTTTTACCCGTTAGTTCTGCTTGGCAAGCTCAAGGGCTTTTTCGAGCTTGCTGTTGCCGTGGTCATATTCATGCAGCGCCTCAGCCAGCGCCGCGGCCGCCTCGGTCTTGCCGGCATCCTCGAGCGCATGGCAGATGTCGTGCAGCTCATCGGCGTGGTGGCGGTTGTGGTCGAGCATATAGGTCAGCAGCGCCAGCACCTCTTCGTGGCTCATCGGCTTGCCGCCGGTGTGCTCATGGCTGTGCGGGTGGCTGTGATGCGCATGATCGTGATCGTGTTCATGTTCGTGCATGGGAAACACTCCTTTCTCGAGCGGGACAGGAAAATCATGTCAGAAATGATAGCTGCCCAGTATGGATTGTTCAAATTCTATCACATTTTTTTGTTGAAATCAACAATTTTTTTGCCATTGTATGCTGTGTAGGGGTTGTAAAACGCGCACAAATGTGTTAATCTCTTGACGAGAGGAGGGCAAACCGCCCTCTGGTATGGAAAAGATAACAACATGGAAAAGGCAAAAAACACAAACAATCGGGAGGAGAAGTAATATTATGAAATACTTTGGCGGATGCGACGTAGGTTCCACCTACACGAAGGCAGTCATT
>ERZ833515.1869-NODE-1869-length-13521-cov-12.819768_pt1 | contig 13521 bp, 7 predicted proteins | sample MGYA00519949_ERZ833515 | MGnify/ENA primary metagenome ERZ833515 (study PRJEB31850, sample SAMEA3708741) | human gut metagenome | biome: human gut; feature: human-associated habitat; material: faeces | place: China | collected 2014 ...
AAGCGTTGTAAACAACGAAATCAGGCTCGAAGTTCTCCAGCTCCTCAGCGGTGGGCTTGATGAACATGTTGGTAACGAAGTGTGCCTGCCAGGCCACCTCCACGATGAAACGGATAGCCATGCGGGTGTCCTTGTTAGCGCCGCAGAAAGCATCGACAACGAACAGGCGCTTGTTGCACAGCTCCTTCTTGGCGATGTCCTTAACGGTAGCCCAAGTGGCCTCGGTCATGGGGTGGTTGTCGTTCTTGTACTCGTCGCTGGTCCACCAAACGGTGTCCTTGGAGTTCTCGTCCATGACGATGTACTTGTCCTTGGGGGAGCGGCCGGTGTAAACGCCGGTCATGACATTGACAGCGCCCAGCTCACTGACACGGCCCTTCTCGTAGCCGGTCAGGTCCGCCTTGGTCTCCTCTGCGAACAGAACATCATAAGAGGGGTTATGCACGATCTCGGTCGTGCCGGTAATGCCATACTTAGTCAAATCCAGATTTGCCATGTTTACATATACCTCTTTCTCTATACTTTTGGCTGAATGGGGAGCAGGGGGACTAAGTCAGCCTCCTAGTGCCCCATCCTGACATTTATTATACAAAGATTCCGGTATAAAAGCAAGTTGAAAATTCTGCAAAGATTGTGACATTATTGTTAAAAAGTGCAAAAAACCGCACGGCAGCGGGCCGTGCGGCGGGGGCATCCTTTTTTATGCAGGTTTCTTACGCATCCGAGCGCGAATAAGCGTTCTTCATGCCGCTGCTCAGCTCAAACAGGACCTTGTTCAGCGTGTCGGTCGTTTCTGCCTTCGCCATCGCGGCCAGATCTGCGTTTGCCTTTTCGCGCAGGGCGGCGCGGGCGGCGGGGTCAGCCTCGGCGCGCTGGGCATCGTCACAGGTGTTGATGATGTGGTTCGCCTTCGCACCGACGCTCAGGGTGTAGCGCTCGATGTGGAACACCGACTTTGCGTAGGACGCATCGGCCATCGCGGCCAGCAGGCGGCTGGCCCAATAGAAGTTGTCGGTGGAGACATCCCCGGTGGTGTTGGCCAGATATTCCGGCGCAGTGTCCACATTGGCATAGAGGGGCAGCATCGTGTTGAAGGCGTTGGACGCAAAGGCCAGCCATTCCACAGCGCGGAAATCTTCCGGCATAGCGGGGCGGAGCTGCAGCAGCGCCATAAAGTCGTTGCGGTTTACGCCGATGGGGCGGTAGATGCCCTTTTTGGCCGCCGTAGCTGCGTAGGGGTCGTAGGGCGTGCCCTGATAATGGGAGGACAGCACATACTTGATGTCCTCGGGCGTGATCTTTTTCTCCGGCACCATGCACCAGGGCAGATCGTCGGAGCGCGGCGTGAAATCGGCATCGGGGCCGTCCCATGCGAAGGTGTTGGGGTTGAAGCAGCGCAGCATGTACCAGCCGCGGGGCGTGTTGTAGACATGGTCGGCATCGTCATGGCTGCCGAAGGCATCGCGCGGGTTCAGCGCACCGCCCTGTGCAAGGTCCAGATGATACCGGCTGATAAACTCACGCAGATCGGCAGAGCAGATAAAGTCCTTCTGTTCGCCCAGTGCATCGTCCAGATCCAGCATATCCAGTCCCAGCTGGTTGGGCATGACGACATACACATCATCGGGCACGCGGCGGGCCATCCAGTGGTGGCCGCCGATCGTCTCCAGCCACCAGATCTCGTCCGTATCCTGAAAGGCAATGCCGTTCATCTCATAGGTGCCGTACTGCTCCAGCAGGCTGCCGAGGCGGTGTACACCCTCCCGCGCGGAGCGGATGTAGGGCAGGACCAGATAAACGATGTCCTCCTCGCCGATGCCGCCCTTGACGAGCGGGTCGGCCCCCAGCACGCGCGGGTTGGAGGTGATGGTCTCGGTGGCGGTCATGCCGACATTGGCAGCGTTCACGCCGCTGGCAGCCCAAAGGCCCTTGCCCTCCACGGCGTTGGGCACGGCTGTCATCCGCAGGCCGCCCTCGGGCAGGGGGATCTCAACGCCAGAAATCACCGACTTATATACCGCAGGGTAGTCCTTCGGTTGGAACACAGCGAGCTTTTTGGCAGTGAAATGGCCGGAGCCGGAGTCATCGTTGCGGGCAATCATGGTGGAGCCGTCATACGATGCGTTTTTGCCGACCAGAATGGTTGTACAAGGCATAATGTTTTGACCTCCTGTAACTATCTGTATACACGCATGTAGGGGCGGGGCTCTGCTCCGCCCGTGGCACTTTGCCTTGCCGCAAGCGGGCACGGGCGGGCCAGAGGCCCGCCCCTACGGGCTGCTTACTTTCTTATTATAATCCTGTTTTTATAAAATTCAACAATCACATTTCCTGTGCCACACCCTGCGGCAGCACGCCGGTCTGGTAGGCCTCCACAAGGGCGCAGAGGTCGCAGATCAGCGCCTGCTTGCGACCGCCCTCATCGGTGTCGCGCACAAGGATGCGCTGCGGTGCCGTGTAGATGTATTCGCTCTTGCTTGCTATGTCCTCATCCTCATGGATGGCCTTCTCGGCGCTTTCAAACGGCTGATGGGTGCGCAGGATCAGCCCGCGCGAGTTGTAGACCAGCGTGTAGCCCGCAATGCCGGTGCGTTGGTGATAAGCGCGGCAGAAGCCGCCGTCAATGATGATGAGCCGCCCGCCGCCCTTGATGGGGCTTTCCCCCTCGATGGCACGGACCGGCACATGGCCGTTGACGATGTGGCAGCCCGCACCCGCAAGGCCGAACTCCCGCAAAATGCGCTCGGCTGTGTCCCGTGCGGCGATGTGCCTGTAGTAGGGGTCCTTGATCTCCCGGTGGGCAGCGGGGTCGGCAATGTAGAGCCGTTCAAAGGTCGTCATGGCACTGCGGCCAAAAAGCGGCGATTTGGCACCGCACCACAGATACCACAAAAAGTCCTGCCCGGCCAGCCGCGCCGGGCTGCCCGGCGGTGCGCTGTAGCCCTGCCGGGCACGGCGGTCGCAGTAGTCAAACAGCTGCTTGCCGCTGCGCGCCACCCCCTCAAACCGGATGGCGGCAAAGGCACCGTCCTCGGTCATCGGCACGGCGCCGTGATAGAGCAGGTTGCCGTTGCAGAGCTTGTAAAACGCGCCGTGCGCGTAGAGGAACTGCACATGGCGCTGCAGACGCTCGCTCTCGGCAAAGCTGCGCACCAGCCCGGCAATGACATGCGTCTCCTCGGCGGTGAGCGTGGTCGGCGCGGCGGGGTCCACAGTCGGGAAGTCGCAGTCCAGCAGGGGATAGACGGTGCCGTGGTAGTCCACCGTGCCTGCTGCAAAATCAATATGGTTCAAAAAGTCGCGGCCCTGCAGATCGAAATCCGGGTTGCGGGCAATGACCTGTGCCTCAAGCTTGAGCATCATCACGGTCACGGCCTTGTGCATCCGGGCGGCGGCGTTCAAATCACCGGCCGCCGTGCGCGGGTCGGCGTGGGGAATCCAGCGCGACACATCGGAGTCAGCGTAGGTGCTCTGGGCAAAGCGCTCGAGCTGACGCAGACTGATGCCGTAGCCGCCTTCCAGCGTGTCAAGGTTGTTGTAGGCCAGCGTTGTTTTCAGCACCGTCATAATGCACAGGGGACTACCGGCAGCGGCCCCCATCCAGACAACATCATGGTTGCCCCACTGGATGTCCACCTGATGGTGCGCCATCAGGCTGTCGAGAATACGGTCGGGGCGCGGGCCGCGGTCAAACAAATCGCCCACGATATGCAGCCGGTCAACGGCCAGCCGCTTGATGACCTCACAGAACCGCACGATGTAGGCGTCAGCGCGGTCATAGCGCAGGATGCTCTCGATGATCTCACCGTAGTACTGGTCCTTGTCGTGGTCCTCAAAATGGGCGTGGAGCAGCTCGTCCAGAATGTAGCCGCAGTTCTGGGGCAGGCAGCGGCGCACATGGTCGCGGGTGTGCTTGCTGGAAACAAACCGGCACAGGTCGATCAGCCGCAGCAGCGTCAGGCGGTACCATGCGTGCAGATCAGGCTGGCGCGCCTTCAATTCCGGCAGCTTCTGGTTGGGGTAGTAGACCAGCGTTGCCAGCTCAGCGCGTTCCTCGGCGGGGACATCAGGCCCCAGCACAGTGTCGATCTTCTCGCGGATAACGCCCGATGCGCTGTTCAGGATATGTACAAACGCCTCATGCTCGCCGTGCAGATCACTCATAAAATGCTCGGTTCCCTTGGGCAGGCGCAGCAGCGCCTCAATGCGGATGATCTCGCTGGCGGCTGCGGCTACCGTCTTGTATTTTTGGGAAAGCAGGCGCAGATAGCGCAAATGTTCATCAGAATACTGCACGGGCAGGCTCCTTCCTGTACTTTTGGTTCCTACTTATGGAGTATAGCACACTTTTCAGCAAAGCAAAAGGCCGCCGTCCCAAAAAGACAGCGGCCAAGGCGCGTTATTAAAAAAAGCAGCTTAAATAATATCGACCTCCACCGGGGTTTCAAACAGGCGCATGACCTCGGCACGGTCCTGTGTCTGGCCCAGCGCCCACATCAGCTTGACGGCCACGGCCTCGGGGGTCATGTCGTGCGCCTCCAGCACGCCGGGCAGCTCGCCCACGGCGCGGCCCACCTCATAGACGGCAAGGTCGCACCCCTCATGCGGGACTTGGGTCGTAAACACGGCCAGCCGTCCGCTGTCGCACCAGCGGCGCAGTTCGGCAAACATTTCGCCCTGCTCACCGCCCGGCAGGCCGCCCACGCCGAAGCTTTCCAGCACAAGCGCACGGTAGTGCGGGGCCAGCAGCGGGATAATATCCGCCCGCATACCCGGCACCAGCCGCAGCACAAAGACGGCAGGGTCAAGCTGCTCATAAAACTGCACCGGCGGCAGGTCGGCCGGCCGCCGCAGGAAGGGGATAAGCCTTGTGTCGCGGAAAACGGCAGTCTCCGGGTAGTCGATGCTCGAGAAGGCGTCAAAGCTGCGGGTCCGCGTCTTGCGGGCGCGGGTACCCAGAATGACCTTGTTGTCAAACACCAGCTGCACGCCCCATGCACCCTCGCTCACGGCGTAAACAAAGGCGCGATAGAGGTTGTTGCGGGCATCGGTGTCGCGGTTGTAGATGGACTTCTGGCTGCCGGTCAGCACGACCGGCTTGGCGCTGTTCTGGATCATGTAGCTCAGCGCGGCCGCCGTGTAGGCCATCGTGTCGGTGCCGTGGGCAATGACAAAGCCGTCATAGGCGGCGTAGTTTTCCCGGATGCTGCGCACGATCTCCTGCCATTGCGCAGGGCCGACATTTGTGGAATCGAGATTGAAAAGCTGCACGGCATCGATCGCACACAAGTCGGCCAGCTCCGGCACACAGGCCAGCAACTCCTCCGAGGTGATGGCAGGGGCCAGCCCGCCCGCAGCCGTGGGCCGGCTGGCGATCGTGCCGCCGGTGGCGAGAAGTAAAATATGTTTCATAACCGTTTAATCCTCTTGTTTTTTATCCATACTGTCTGGTGCGGGCGGGTCATTCCGGCCACAGCAGGTGTCGGTCGGCCACGACACGGGCGTCCAGTGTCCTTGCACCAGCGGCAAAGCGGACGGTCACGCGGCCGCCCTCTGCGCTTTCCACCGTGCCGGGGCCGAACACGGCATGGCGCACCCGCGCCCCAACAGCCGTAATCGACGCCATATCCACGGGCGGCAGCGGCTTGCGCGCCGCTGCCGGGGCAGGGCGGTGCCCTGCGGGGGCGGCATCAGGGCGGCTGCGGTGCCCCGGCAGACCGGAAAGCACCTCCTGCGCAAAGGACGAGCGCTCGGCCGTGCAGTCAAACAGCACCAGCTCCTGCCGGGCGCGGGTCATCGCCACATAAAACAGCCGCCGATCCTCCTCATACTGGCGCGTCTCGACGGGGGTGCGGCAGCACAGCTCCGGCTTGGCCGGCAGGATGCCGTCCAGCACATCGAGCAGGATCACCCGGTCATACTCCAGCCCTTTGGCAGAGTGTATCGTGGAGAGCAGAAATTTGCACCCCGGCGGTGTGACATGCTCCTGCACGATGGTGCGCAGCTCCGCCAGCCGCCGGAGCAGCCGCCGGGGCGTAGGCTCCTGAGCGCCCAGCATTTCCAGCACAGCCAACTTGGCGCGGTCCATGCCGTTTTTGTCCAGATATTTGCCGTAGCCCAGCTGGTCAGTCAAAAACCGCACAGCATCGTCCGCCGCCATGCGGGGCAGGCGGGCCAGCCCTGCGGCCACCTCGGCCATCGCGGCGCGGGTGCGCGGGCGGATGCTGTCCTCATTGATCAGCGCTGTCCAGCAGCCCTGCCCGTACTGCCGTGCCTGCCCGGCGGCGTACAGAGCCTGCGCCCGTGTCACCGGCACACCGAACTTGAAATAACAGCGCAGAAAGGTGTCGGCATCGTCCGGGCGGGCTGCCAGCGCAAAAATATCCGCGACATCCCGCACGATCTTGTTGGTGAAAAAGGTCTGCTCGACCGCCTTGCAGCCGTAAGGCACGCCGCGCCGCTCACACAGGTCGATGATGGGCAGCGCGCTCTCATGGTTGCGGAACAGCACCGCGGTCTCGACCTCGCAATGCTGCGCCTCCGCAAACAGAAAGGCCAGCTGGTCAGCGCGGCGGCGCACCTCCACGACCCGGATCGGCTCCCCGGCCCCCTGCGTAGGGGCAATGGTCTTGGGGCGGCGGTAGCGGTTGCGCGCCACAAAGCGGTTGGCAGCGGCCAAAATCGGCTCCCGCGAGCGGTAGTTTTCCTCCATCAGCAGCACCCGCGCGCCGGGGTAGGTCTTTTCAAAGTCCATCAGCGCCTGCGGGTAGGCCGCGCGGAAGCCGTAAATGCTCTGGTCCTCATCCCCGACCATAAAAAGGTTGCCGCTCTGCTGCGCCAGCACCCGGATGATCTCATGCTGCACGCGGGAGGTATCCTGCGACTCATCCACGCAGAAATAACGGTACCGCTTACGGAACGCCGCCGCCACGGCGGGCGCGGCGTTCAGGATCTGCAGCGCAAAGCAGAGCTGGTCATCGTAGTCCATTTTGTGCCGCGCCTTGAGCGCCTGCTGGTAAGCGCGGTACAGCGCCGGCAGATTTTCAAGGTCCGTCTCCAGCTCGTCAAGCTCGGCATCGGTCAGGCACATATTCTTAATGTAGGTGATGGCCGTGCGCAGCTCCTTGAGGGTGCTTTCGGCGGCGTATTCATGGTTGATGCTCTGCCACAGCTGCAGCAGCAGCGGCGTGGTATCACTCTCGCTCTGCAGCAGGTCGGGCGGTGTGCGGCCGTACATCCGGCTGTAGAGCGCGATGATGCGCGCTGCCACGCCGTTGATGGTGCGGAACTCCATCCGCGCCGCCTCGGCCTCCCCGAACCGCGCGGCAAACCGGGCGCGCATCTCCTGCGTGGCGGCCACCGTGTAGGTCATTGTCAGGATAGACTCCGGTGCGATGCCGCAGACCTCGGTCATGTAGCCCAAGCGGGTGATCAGCACGGTGGTCTTGCCGCTGCCCGGCACCGCCAGCAACAGCACCGGGCCGTCTACGGCCGCAACGGCGGTCCTCTGCTGGGGATTCAGCGCCGCCATGTGGGCGGTCTCAAACGCGGTTTTCTCCATGGCGGCCTCCTTTCTGCGGCGTTGGGTGTTGGCGGGGCGGGCAGCCCGCGCCCCGGCAATCAATTTATTCTACCACATTTTACCCGCAAAAGCAAAACCTGCCCGGTGTGCCGGGTCCCGCTTTTGTCAAGGCTGCAAACTGTCAAAACCTGCCGGCTTTTGACCGCGGTATTTTGGCACACCAAGGTATTGGATAAACCTGCGGGCTGTGGTACAATATGTGTACCAATGAATTTCTCCCTTTACCAAAGGATGTCATACATGAAACAGAACCGTTTAAATATACGCTGCACCGAGGATTATGCGGTGCTGTACTGGGATAAGCCCGCCGCTGCGCCGCGCGGGGCGGAGTACACGGTCTCCCTCAACGGCGAGGCCATCGGCCGCACCGACAAGACCCATTTTACGATCGAGGGCCTGACCTACGGCAGCACCTTCCGGGTGGATGTGGTCAGCGGCAGCTATTGTGTCGGCTCCGCCACATTGCAGTTCGGGCAGGAAAAGCACCGAATCGACATTACCGCTGCGCCCTACTTCTGCCGCGGTGACGGCCAGCTGCTGAACACCGACAATCTGCAGCGCGCCATCAACGACTGCGGCCCGGACGATATTCTCTATATCCCGGCGGGTGATTTTTTGACCGGTGCGCTGCGGCTGCACAGCGATCTTGAGATCTACCTTGCCAAGGGCGCTGTGCTGCAGGGCACCGCCAACATCCATGACTACGCCCCCCGCATCCCCAGCCGGTTTGAGGGGATCGAGATGCGCTGCTATTCCAGCCTGCTCAACGCCGGTGAGTTGAACCATAAGACCGGGCCGAACTGCCGCAACATCATCATCCGCGGCAAGGGCACGATCTGCGGCGGCGGCCAGACGCTGGCCCGCAAGATCATTGAGGATGAGCGTGCGCGCATCAAGAGCTTCCTCGATGACAACAAGGAGCTGGTCGAAAGCTGCGAGAACAGCGACACGATCCCCGGCCGCGTGCGTCCCCGCCTTATCAACCTGAGCAACTGTGAAAATGTCTGGATCAGCGGCGTCACCCTCAAAAACGGCCCGTCCTGGAATGTCCACATGATCTACTGCAACAATATCCAGACCGACCACTGCACCTTTGTATCGGAGGGCGTCTGGAACGGTGACGGCTGGGACCCCGACTCCTCGACGAACTGCACACTGTTTGCCAGCGAGTTCTTTACGGGGGACGATGCCGTGGCCATCAAGAGCGGCAAGAACCCCGAGGGCAACGAGATCGGCCGCCCCTGCGCCCACATCCGGGTGTTTGACTGCCGCAGCGACTGCGGCCACGGCATCTGCATCGGCAGCGAGATGAGCGGCGGCGTGGAGGATGTGCAGATCTGGGACTGCGACCTTGCAAACTCGCTGTCGGGCATCGAGATCAAGGCTACCCCCAAGCGCGGCGGCTATGTGCGCGGCGTAACCGTGCAGGACTGCATTGCCCCGCGCGTCATGCTGCACAGCGTGCCCTACAACGATGACGGCACCCCCGCCGAAACGCCGCCGAAGCTCAGCCATTGCTTCTTTGAGCGGCTGACCCTGACCGGCGAGGTGCTGGACCATGACCGCAGCTGGCACGATGCCGCCCCGCTGGAGATTGCCGGTTTTGACACGCCCGGCTATGCGGTGGAGGATATCGTCTTTAAGGACATCACGATCCAAAAGCCGTCCGTGACCCTGCCGCTTAGTCTCTGCCGCGGCATCACGCTGAGCAATATCAGCTGCGCGGAGCCCTGACACCCGCATTTGTAAACAATTTTTAAAAACACACCGCACCCCCTTGCATCGCTGTGCAGGGGGGTGTATTATTATCTCGCTTCAATTATTAACACATGATAACTATTAACAGGAGGCGTACAATGCCTGACATCGAAAACACCGACCTCGGCTGGCTGATCCAGTTCCTCGGCCGTGTCAACACTTTGGGCAAGCGCGGAATGCGCGCAGCGCTGGCCAGCCAGCCGCGCTGCCGCCTTGGTATGCTGGAGCATCTGCATTTCCAGATCGAGCAGTCCGGGCAGGACGGCAGCATCTATGTGTCTGAGCTGGCCCGCGCAATGCGCCAGCCGATGCCCGCCGTCTCGCGCGGGCTGCGCCTGCTCGAGCAGGACGGCCATATCCTGCGTGAGACCGACCCCAATGACCGCCGCAAAACGCTCGTGCGCATCACCCCGGAAGGGGAGCAGGCCCGCCTTGCGGGGGAGCAGGCCATCAGCGGCTATTTTTCCCGCGTTATGGCGCGGCTGACCCCGGAGGAGCTGGCCCAGATGGTGGCCCTGAAGGACGCCTTCCTCGCCGCCATCGTGGCCGAGAATGATGCCTTGGAGCAAGACCTTGCAAACAGGAAAGGAGACCCCGCGCATGATCAAGATATTTAAGCAGCTGGGGCGTCACTGGGCGGCCTGCATCGCCGTGGTGGCGCTGCTGTTTGTACAGGCCTACTGCGACCTGAGCCTGCCCGACTACACCAGCAAAATCGTTGATGTCGGCATCCAGCAGGGCGGCATTGAAAGCCCTGTGCCCGAGACCGTCCGCGACACGACCCTGCAGGCCCTCACCCTGCTGATGAGCGAGGAGGACGCCGCCCTTGCCAAGCAGTGGTACAGTGCCCCCGATGCCGATGGTGTGCGTACCCTCTCTCACGATGCCACCGCTGCCATGTCGGAACTGGAAAACGCGTTTGCCACCCCCGATGTCGTGCTGTACATGGCGGCCGCCAAAAACGCCGCCACCGCCGTCGGCACGGCCGATGCAGTGACCCCCACCGCCTACGACCTCGATGCCGTTGCGACCCAGTTTGCCGCGATGTCTCAGGCCCCCGGCGCACGGGAAATGCTGCAAAGCCAGCTGGCCGCCGCCTTTGCCTCTCTCGATGATTCGGTGGCAGGCAGCCTGTCGAGCCAGGCCATGCTGCTGGTCGCGCTGGAATATGAGGCACAGGGCATCGCCCACGATGTGCAGATGGGCTATCTGCTGCGCACCGGCGGCCGGATGCTGGCCCTGACGCTGCTGATGGTCGCTGTGGCCATCGCTGTCGGCTTCATCGCCTCCCGCGTGTCAGCTGGCATCGGCCGCGACCTGCGGCGCGATGTGTTCCGCACCGTTGTCGGCTATTCCAACGCCGAGATCGAGAAGTTTTCCACTGCATCGCTCATCACCCGCACGACCAACGACATTCAACAGGTGCAGTTCGTCTGCGTTATCCTGCTGCGCATGGTGGCCTATGCGCCGATCCTCGGCATCGGCGGCATCCTGCATGTGGCCGGCGGCAACACGGGGCTGACATGGATCATCTTTGTCGCGGTGGCGGCGCTGCTGCTGCTCATCGCTGTGCTGATGAATGTGGCCATGCCCAAGTTCAAGCAGATGCAGACCCTTGTGGATCGGCTGAACCTTGTCAGCCGTGAGATCCTGACCGGCATCATGCCGATCCGCGCCTTCAGCCGCGAAGCCTTTGAGGAAAAGCGGTTCGACCGTGCCAACACCGATCTGATGCGCACCCAGCTTTTCACCAACCGCACAATGGTTGCCATGATGCCCTTTATGACGCTGATCATGAACGGCACAAGCCTGCTCATTGTCTGGTTCGGCGGCAAGGCCATGGATATGGGCACGATGCAGGTCGGCGAGATGATCGCCTTCATCACCTACACGATGCAGATCGTCATGTCGTTCCTGATGCTGTCGATGGTGGCCGTTATGCTGCCGCGCGCCGGTGTGGCCGCTGACCGCATTGACGAGGTCGTCACGACCCCCGCCACCATCCACGACCCCGCCGCCCCCAAGTCCCTGCCGGAGAACGGCACCGAGGGCGTGGTGGCGTTTAACGATGTCAGCTTCCGCTATCCCGGCTCCGAGGAGGACGCACTTGAGCATATCAGCTTTACGGCCCGCCCCGGCGAAACGACCGCCATCATCGGCTCGACCGGCTGCGGCAAGTCAACGCTGCTCAACCTGATCCCGCGCTTTTACGATGCAACGGCGGGCAGCGTGACCATCGGCGGTGTGGATGTACGCGAGCTGACGCAGGCGCAGTTGCACGACTGCCTTGGCTATGTACCCCAGAAGGGTGTGCTGTTCAGCGGCACGATCGACTCCAACCTCAAGTTCGGCGGCGACCACATCACCGATGCCGATGTGCAGAAGGCCGCTGAGATCGCACAAGCCTCCGAGTTCATCTCCGCCAAGGCGGAGGGCTTTGCCAGCCCCATTGCACAGGGCGGCAGCAATGTCTCGGGCGGGCAGAAGCAGCGCCTTTCGATTGCGCGCGCCATTGCCAAGCACCCGCAGATCTATCTGTTTGATGACAGCTTCTCGGCGCTGGACTACAAGACCGATGTGGCCCTGCGCCGCGCGCTCAAGGCCGAGACCGGCAGCGCCACCGTCATTATCGTGGCGCAGCGCATCTCGACCGTGCTGCATGCAAACCAGATCATCGTGCTGGACGAGGGGCGCATCGTCGGTAAGGGCACCCACGCCCAGCTGATGGAGAGCTGCCCCGAATACCGGGAGATCGCACGCAGCCAGCTGAGCCAGAAGGAACTGAATTTACAGAAGGAGGATGCGTGATATGCCAAGACCCGGACGCCCGACGACGGAGCGCGCCAAGGATTTCAAGGGCACGCTGCGCCAGCTGCTGGCCGCCATGAGCAGGTATAAGCTGTCGCTCATCGTGGTCGTTGTATTTGCAATTCTTTCGACGATTTTCAACATTGCAGGCCCCAAGATTCTGGCCAAAGCCACCACAGCGCTGGCCACCGGCTGGATCGCCAAGCTGCGCGGGGTCGGCAGCATCGACTTTGCCTACATCGGGCGGGTGCTGCTCTTTCTTGCAGGGATGTATCTGTTCTCCGCTGCGTTCAGCTTTCTGCAGGGCTGGCTGATGACCGGCCTGTCCCAGAAGGTCTGCTATGACTTCCGCGACCAGATCAACAAAAAGATCAACCGCCTGCCGCTGGCCTACTTTGAAAAGCGCACCGTCGGCGAGGTGCTGTCCCGCATCACGAACGATGTCGATACGCTCGGCCAGAGCCTGAACCAGAGCGTCACCCAGCTGATCACCAGCGTCACCACGATGATCGGCGTGCTGGTCATGATGCTCTCGATCAGCCCCAAAATGACGCTGATCGCACTGCTGATCCTGCCGGTATCGCTGGCGCTGGTGCTGGTGGTCGTCAAATTCAGCCAGAAGTACTTCAAGGCCCAGCAGGCCACCCTCGGCGTGGTCAACGGTCAGGTTGAGGAGGTCTACGCCGGGCACAATGTCATCAAGGCATTCAACCGCGAGGCCGCTGTGCTGGACGACTTCAACACCGCAAATGACAAGCTGTACGAATCCGCGTGGAAATCCCAGTTTTTGTCGGGCCTGATGCAGCCCATCATGAGCTTTGTAGGCAATCTGGGCTATGTGGCGGTCGCCATTGTGGGCAGCATCTTTGCTGCAGCGGGCACCATCACGATCGGCGATATTCAGGCCTTCATTCAGTATGTCCGCAACTTCACCCAGCCCATCCAGCAGCTCTCGCAGGTGTCGAACATGCTGCAGAGCATGGCCGCCGCAGCCGAGCGCGTCTTTGAGTTCCTGAACGAGGATGAGGAGGACCAGCTGGCTGACCCCGCCCGCCGCGCCGACCCCGCCAGCATTGACGGACAGGTCACCTTCGACCATGTGCGGTTCGGCTACACACCGGACAAAACGGTCATCCACAACTTCAGCTGCAATGTCAGGCCCGGGCAGAAGGTTGCCATCGTCGGGCCCACCGGTGCCGGCAAGACCACGATGGTCAAGCTGCTGATGCGGTTCTACGATGTGGACGCCGGCACCATCACCCTCAACGGCCACAATGTCCGGGACTTTGACCGCAGCGCCCTGCGCGAGGGCTTCGGCATGGTGCTGCAGGATACATGGCTCTTCAAGGGCACCATCATGGAGAATATCCGCT
>ERZ833515.1875-NODE-1875-length-13470-cov-4.843608_pt1 | contig 13470 bp, 13 predicted proteins | sample MGYA00519949_ERZ833515 | MGnify/ENA primary metagenome ERZ833515 (study PRJEB31850, sample SAMEA3708741) | human gut metagenome | biome: human gut; feature: human-associated habitat; material: faeces | place: China | collected 2014 ...
TTCAATTTCCGCCGGATTGTAGGTCTTTTCCAGTTCCTTCATCTGCATTCTCCTTTAAAAAAATAAAAGCCCTCTGCATCCCATAGGGGAAGCAAAGGACAACTGGATGAAAGCGAGAAGGGCAATTTTACGTTCTCCGCTTGACCGCATCGGATATGGCGGATATTTAAAATTGGCCAGTGAATGGCCGGGATTTATAGAAGAGATTCAAAGTGTTGTCGGGGAATTCAGACAGATACATGAAAATATGAACGGGACGAAATCTTATGTTGCACCATTTAAAGTAGCAGTTTTAAACTGTTGGGGAGGTTTGCGGAAATGGATGTCAAACCAGGTGCATCATGCAATATGGCACAGAGAAACTTATTCTGCAGAGGGAGTGCTGGAATGTCTGAGTGGAATGCCGTTTGATGTGGAATTTATCTCTTTTGATGATGTGAAAAAAGGAATCCCAAAAGATATCAGGGTGATCATCAATGTTGGAGATGCATATACGTCATTCAGTGGAGCTGAAAATTGGATTGATGAAGCAGTTGTAACAACGTTAAGACAGTTTGTGGATGAAGGTGGTGGATTTATCGGAGTAGGAGAACCGACAGCATATCAGCATCAGGGAAGATTTTTCCAGCTGGCGGATGTGCTTGGTGTAGATCGTGAGATGGGTTTTTCACTAAGTACAGATAAATATAACGAGAAAAATCCGCAGCATTTTATCTTGGAAGATATTGAAGGGGATATTGATTTCGGAGAAGGTACGACCCGCATTTATGCGCAGGGAGATCATTATCAGATTCTTGCAATGGATGGAGAATACAGCCAGCTGGTTGTTAATCAATACGGAAAAGGTCACGGTGTTTACTTTGCAGGATTGCCGTATTCCCCTCAGAACTGCCGTATTCTGCTTCGTGCAATTTATTATGCAGCGGGAATGGAACAGGAGATGAAACGATATTACGTAACAAATGTAGATACTGAGGTCACTGTTTTTCAGAAAACGCAAAAAATAGCTGTCATAAATAATTCAGGAAAAGAATGTCAGACAGATCTGTATATCAATGGCGATTTTATCGTAAGGTTGACACTAGAACCAGGAGAAATGCGGTGGTTGAATGAGACAATGTAACTATTGATAATTTATGAGTGGTATCATACCGTCATATTTTATAAAATAAAAAAATAATAAAAATTTATAATATATATAATATTTTACAATAAAAGTGCAAAAAAATAAAGTATGTTGTAAAAAAATACTTAGTTTTTAAAAATGAGCTTTTTTTACTCTTAGTATATGATTTTCAATCCATTTTTAATACAAAAAATATGAACAGGAGATTTAGGACCAACCTCTCCATCTATATCACTATTTAACGAGGAATCAAGATATTCAACAACAAAGTCTGAACTTTTAAAATGTATAATATCCTTTGGTTCTTCTAGATGTTCTAATTTTAAAAACTCAAAAAGTGAAAGGAAGGTAGATAGAATATTCTCTCCCTTTACTATAATAACATCTAGTAATCCATCATTTATTTCACTTTTGTAAGATATATTTATATTTCCTGCTGTACGTCCATTGAAGGTAAAGAAGATAAGTGCATTTCCCTCATAAGAAAATTCGTCTGATGTAACTTTGATATCTAATTTTTTTAGTGATGGAAGTTCTTTTATCCCGTTGATATAATAAGCTAGTTTTCCTAGAGTATTTTTTTGGTGTGTAGGTGTTTTTTGTGAGATATCAGTAAAAAGTCCAAAGCTAAATACATTTATAAAGTATTTGTCATTAGCCTTACCTAAATCTATCTCTCTAATCTCTCCAGAAAGAATTTTATCACAAGCTTCTCCTATATCTGCTGGCATACCTATATATTTTGCAAAATCATTGGCAGTTCCCACAGGAAGTATAGCAAGAGGAATATCTAAATCTTTCTCTTTCATTAAATTTATAATCTGATTGATAGTTCCATCTCCACCAGCCCCTAAGATGTGATGATAAGAGTTATCTATGTCAGAAAAAGCTTCTTCTAAACTTTGCTCAGTAGATATTCTAAAAGGAATAATAGTATATCCTTTTGCTTGGTACCTACTGATGATTGTATCTAAATTTTTTGTAACTACTCCCTCTCCAGAAAAAGGATTGTATATAAATTTAACTTTTTTCATACCACACCTCATCATTGTAACTTATTACTTCCTAATGTATATAATATCATATAATTTGAAAAATGGTGTATAAAATTTAATAAAAATTTGGTATAATTTAAAATGAGTAAATCTGTGTTAAAAAATAAAAGAAGGGTGAGTTATGAAGATAAAATTTTATGTGGAAAGTTTTTTAGTGGGAGGAATAGAAAAAGTACTACTACAATATTTAAAAAATATAGATAGTATAAATAATGAAATAACTTTAATAATTGGATATAAGCAAGATGAGTTAGAAAAATTAAAAAGTGATATACCTAGTAATATAAAAGTAGAGTATGTATTAGCTGATGATATGTATTGTGATTTAAAAAAGAAAAAAGCTATTGGTAAATTGAGTAAATTAGAAAAATTAAAAATGGAAGGAACTTCTTGGTTAAGAAAAATAAAAATTAGAAGTAGATTGAAAGAGTTAATTTCTAATGATGATGTAATAGTAGATTTTGATATGACACTTTCTCCTTTTATGAAAGAGTTTAAAAATAGAAAAGTAACATTCTGTCATTTCAGTCTAAAAAATTATCATAGAGGAATAGAGAGAAGATTAAAAAAATTAGGGAATAGATTAAATGATTATGATAAGGTAGTAGTAATCTCTGATGAAATGAAAAAGGAAGCAATAGAGATGTTTCCTTTCTTAGAGGATAAATTAGTAAGAATATATAACTCATTTAACTTTGATGAGATATATAGACTGGCAGAGGAAAAAATAGAGGAAGAGTTAGAGGGAAAATATATTTTAGCTATTGCAAGACTAGAAGAAACTCAAAAAGATTTTACTACATTAATAAAAGCTTACTCTAAAATTTGTAATGAAGTAGAAGAAAATCTATATATTATTGGAGATGGAAGACATAGAGAGCAGCTAGAAAACTTAGTTAAAGAATTGAAAATAGAAGATAGAGTAAAATTTTTAGGTTTTAGAACAAATCCATATCCATATTTAAAAAGAGCAAATCTTTTTGTACATAGTTCAAAATTTGAAGGATTTGGACTTGTAATATTAGAAGCTATGATATTAGGAAGAATGGTAATAGCTACTGATTGTCCAACTGGACCAAGTGAATTATTAGATAATGGTAAAAATGGAATACTTGTAGAGGTTGGAAATATGGATGAGATGGCTGAAAATATGAAAAAAGTATTAATTAATAAAGAGATACAAAAAGATTATTTAATAAATGCGGAGAAAAAATTAAAAGAATTTGATGCTAAATTAGTAATGAAAGAATTTGAAAATATATTATAAAGGAAGTAAAAGATGGAGAAAATAACTGTAATTGTAACATTGTATAATAGATTAGAATATGCAAGAAATATGATATTAGCTCTATTAAATCAGACAAAGATGATAGATGAGTTGATATTTGCAGATGATGGTTCTAAAGATGATGTAAAAGATGTAATAGGAGATTTAATTGATAGATGTCCATTTACTATAAAAAAAACTTATCAAGCTGATTTAAACTTTAGAGCAGCACGTTCAAGAAATAATGGAGCAAGAGAGGCAAGTGGAGATTTTTTAATTTTCTTAGACCAAGATGTAATATTTTCTAACGACTTTATTGAGAAAATATATAATGCTAGACAAAAGAAAAAAATGTTGTGTGGAAGAGCTATATTTATAAGTAAAGAACAAAAAAATTCTATTCAAAAAGAGATAGAGAAAAGTAATTTTTTTGATTTTAATAATATTTATGAAAAATATATTACTTTAGAAGAAAAAGAAAATATGGAAAAGATATATCGAAAAGATAGACTTAATAGATTTCTTTATAAAATAAAATTGAGAAGTAGAGGAGTTAAAATGGCGAGTCTAATTTTAGCAATTTATAAAGAAGACTATGTTGCAATAAATGGTTTTGATGAAAAGTTTGTAGGTTGGGGAGAAGAAGATGATGACTTTGGAAATAGATTCTTCAAATATGGTGGAGATGTAGAATCAGTAAAATATACAAGACATCCTATTCATATGTATCATCCAAGTTCTCCATCAAAAAAAGATTTACCTAACTTAGCTTATTATAGACAGAGAAAGAAAGAGATTTCAAAAAGTAATTATAGAGCAGAGTATGGTTATGATAATATTTTAGATAAAGATGAGATAACAGTTGAGATATTAAAAGGATAAAATATGAAAAAACTGATAGAAGAAAAATATAAAGGATATAATCTTTATGCTTTTGAAGAAAAATATATAGATATATGTAGAAAAATCTTAGATAAAGATTATATAACTATAAAAGAATTAAAAAATTCTCATAGAAATTATGTAGCTATAATTGAAATTGTTGGAGAAAAGTATGTTTATAAAGAGCCAAGAAATGAGTATAAATTAATACAAAGAAGGATAATGACAATCTTAAAAAATGGAGAAGCTCTAAATACTCTTGTTAATGTAAATAAGGTAATAGATTTAGGAATAGAAAGTTTAGCTAAAGTATATTGTGCTGTTAATAGAAGAGAAAAGAGAATGATAAATTTTTCTTTTCTAGTAATGGAATACATAGAGGAACTAGAGTTTGATTATAAAGATACAGTAGATAAAGGAGTAGAAGAGCTGAAAAAAATACATAACTTTGGCTATTATCATGGCGATTTTAATCCTAGTAATATACTTAGAAAAAATTTAAATGAGATAAGATTAATAGATACTCAATTAAAAAAGGATTACTTTTTTGATTATAAAAGACATTATGATATGATAACAATGCAATATGATTCTTATCAAGAGATGAGATATCCCTATAAAAAAGATATTATTTATTATTTAGCTTATAGTGTTAAAAAATTTAAAAGATTAAAGATAATGAGAGCTTTGAGGGAATTAAAAATAAAAATTAGAGAAAAATAAATGGCGGTGGAAAGGTTTGAAAAAAAATATTTTATTTTATAGTGGTAGTTTGAGAATGGGAGGAATAGAAAGAGTACTTGTAGATGTTCTTCAAAATTTTGATAGAGAAAAGTATAATATAGACTTGATAATTGAAGATGAAAATAAAAAGTTAAATATTTTTGAAAAGGATATTCCTAAATATATTAATTTAAATTATTTGAGGTCAGATGAGTTTAATCAAAAGTTAATTTATTATAGAGAGAAAAGAAAATCAAATATATTTTGTAGAATTTTTTATCAACTACTTATGGAGTATGGTAAGTATATAAATAAAAATAGAATACAAACTCTAACAAAAGGAAAAGAGTATGACGCAGTTATAGATTTTGACATGGGATTATCAAAATTTATTGAATTAATACATACGAAGAAAAAAATTGCTTGGGTACACTCTAATATAGAAACTTGGTATGTGAAAAAAAATAGAATAAAAAGACTGGGAAATAGATTAAAAAAATATGATAAAGTAGTTACTATTTGTGATGAGATGATGGAAAATACCAAAAAATTATATCCATTTCTAGCTGAAAAAATAACTAGAGTATACAATCCATTTAATTTTGAAAGAGTAAGAGAATTAGCTAATGAAAGTGTTGATGAAAAAATAAAAAAATTTTATGATGAGAGTTATTATGTAAGTGTTATGAGATTGGTAACTGACTCAAAAGATTTTCCAACATTGATAAAAGGTTTTAAGTTAGCTAAGGAAAAAGGGATACAAGAAAAACTTTATATCTTAGGAGATGGTCCAGATAGAAAAAAAGTGGAGAAGATGATAATTGATGAGGGAATGGAAGGTGAAATTATTTTATTTGGAAATGTAAAAAATCCATATTCTTGGATAAAGGGAGCAAAAGCTTTGATACATAGTTCTAAATATGAAGGATTACCGACTGTTTTAATAGAGGGTCTTATATTAAATAAAAAGGTAATATCTTCTAATTGTCCAACAGGACCAACAGAGATACTTGAATATGGGAAGATAGGAGATTTATATGCTGTTGGAGACTATGAAAAATTAGGAAATATATTACTTAAAAATATGAATGAGGATAGAGAATTTAAATGGAATATAGATAAGTATAATGTTGTAACTGTTATGAAAGAGTATGAAAGAGTGATTGGAGAATAAAAAATATGGATACTATTACAATTAGTGTTGTTATTGTAACATATAACTTTGAAAAAATTATATTAGAATGTCTTAAAAGTTTAGAATCAGAATTAGAAAATATTTATGAAATAATAATTTCAGATGATTGTTCAATAGATAAAACCTTAGAATTATGTTATCAATGGAAAAATAAATTCAAAGATAAAGTAAGAATAACTATACTTGAAAGTAAAGAGAACGAAGGTGTCGTCAAAAATGTAAATAAAGGTTGTAGAATAGCCAAGGGAGAGTGGATAAAACTTTTAGCTGGAGATGACCTTTTAATAAAAGAGTCCATAGAAAGTATTAAAAAGTATATTTTTTTAAACAAAGAAGCAGAAATTATTTGTTCAAAAGTAATACCTTTTTATGAAGAGAATAAAAAATTTATTTATTTAGAAACTTTACCAAAGGATTCTAACTTTTATTATAAAGATATAAAGGAACAATTTGAAGAGTTATTAGAGAATAATTGTATTGTAGCACCTGGAGTAATTATAAAAAATAATCTTTTAAAAAAAATGGATTACTTTGATGAGAGATTTAAAATGGTAGAGGATTATCCATTTTGGATAAAAGCATTAAAAAATAATGTAAGATTTTATTTTTTAGATAAAGAGATAGTTTTATATAGACAAAGTCAAAGTAGTGTCTCTGGGAAAAGGTTAGGACAGAAAATTAATAAAAATATTCTTGAATTTGAGATTGAATTTTACAAAGAGATTTATTCAAAAGAAGTAAAAAATCCTTTAAAAAAATGGGATAAATATATATCTATAAAAAGAAAAAAAATAATTTTTAATTCTGGAAATAAATCAAATTTATTAACTCAGATGATGAGATGGTTAGAATTTAGAAATCTAAAAAAATATATTTTAAGAGGGTTTATGATTATATTAGTATTAAAATTTTTAAAGGAGATGTTATGAATAGAATAAAGCAATTTGAATTAAAAGAAATAAAATCTCCTGGTGGAAGTTTGAGTTTTTTTGAATTTGGAAAAGAATTAAATTTTGAGATAAAAAGAATTTATTATATTTATAAATTTTCTGAACAAAATAGAAGAGGATTTCATGCACATAAAAACTTAAAGCAAGTAATGTTTTGCCCATATGGAAAAATAGAAGTAGAGTTTGATAATGGAAAAGAAAAGAAAAAATATTTACTGGATTCTCCAACAAAAATTTTAGTAGTAGAAAAAGGTTATTGGAGAGAATTTGTTTCTTTAGAAGAAGGAAGTATTTTATGTGTAGGTGCTTCTGATATTTATGATGAAAGTGATTATATAAGAAATTATGATGATTATTTAAAATGGGAGGAAGAGAAAAATGAAAGTACCATTTAGTATTTTAGAAAGACAATACAAGATGTATCAAGAAGAGTATGAAACTAAAGCTTTGGAAGTTTTAAGAAAAGGTTGGTATATTTTAGGCGAAGAAACAGAAAAGTTTGAAAAAGAATATGCTAAGTATATTGGAACAAAATATTCCTTAGGGATAGATAATGGATTGAATGCTTTAGTTTTAGCTTTTAGAGCTTTAAATATTGGGCAAGGAGATGAAGTGATTGTTCAAGGAAATACATTTATAGCTACAGTAATGGGAATAACTATAAATGGTGCAACTCCTATTTTTGTAGAACCAGATGAGTTTTATAATATTGATATAGAAAAAATAGAGGAAAAGATAACAGAGAGAACAAGAGCTATTTGTGTAGTTCATCTTTATGGACAAGCTACTAAAATGGATAAAGTTTTAGAATTATGTAAAAAATATAATTTAAAATTAGTTGAAGATTGTGCTCAAGCTCATGGAGCAGAATTTAATGGTCAAAAAGTAGGAAGTTTTGGAGATGTTGGATGTTTTAGCTTCTATCCTGGAAAAAATTTAGGTTGTTTTGGAGATGTTGGAGCAATAACAACTGATAATGAAGAGGTTTATAAAGGAATAAAAATGTTAAGAAGTTATGGAAGTGAAAAAAAATATCATCATATAGAAGTTGGATATAATGCAAGATTAGATGAATTACAAGCAGGATTACTAAGAATAAAATTAAGTCATTTGTCAGAATTAACAAAAGAAAGAGAAAAGCTAGTAAAAAGATATTTAATTGAAATAAAAAATCCATTAATTCAGTTACCAAAATTGAGGGAAAATTGCACACATGTATGGCATTTATTTGTAGTGAAAGTAGAAGATAGAGATAAATTTCAAAAATATTTAGAGGAAAATGGAATAGGAACAGTAATTCACTATCCTATACCACCTCATCTATCCAAAGCTTATAAATACTTAGGATATAAAGTAGGAGATTATCCAATAACAGAGGATTATGCTAATACTGTTGTAAGCTTACCATTATATAATGGAATGACTGAAGAAGAAGTAGATTATGTAATAGAGAAAATAAATGAGTATAAGTAGGTAAAAATGATAGAGGGAAAAATTATAAATTTAAGATTAGTTAAAGAAGAAGATGCAGATTTTATTTTGAAGTTGAGGAATGATAAAGAACTTTCTAAATTTATTTCTCCAACTAATATAAATTTAGAAGAACAAATAAAATGGATAAAAAGTTATAAAATTCGTGAAGAAAAAAAAGAAGAATTTTACTTCATAGTTGAAAGTAAAATTGGAGTTCCATGTGGAACAGTTAGGGTTTATAATATTAACTATGAGAATAAAGAAACTACTTGGGGAAGTTTTATTTTAGATAAAACAAGACCAAATAGTGCTTCTAATGAAGTAATAGAACTTTCTCTGAAATTTATTTTTGAAAAATTAAAATTAAAAAAAGTTTATTTGGATGTAAGAAAAGAAAATTATAAAGCTATTCATATTTATAAAAAAAATAATTTTCTGAAAATAGGTGAAGATAGAAAGAATTATTACTATATTAAAAAAGCTATAGAATAGAAGATAATGTAATATAATATATATTAGGAGATTATGTAAGAGTAAAATAAATAGGAACATTAGAAATTTATTGAGAGTTGAATTAATTAACTTAGATATATGAAAGTGGAAAATCTACAATGGTATTGATAAAAATAAAAATATAATTAATTTAGAAAGGAGAGTAGGGTATAATTTTATATTTATACTGTATTTAAGATAAAATGAAAATAATAAAAGCTGAAGGTGGATTAGGAAGTCAAATGCTTCAAGTAGCATTGTATATTGAACTAGAAAGTAAAGATGAAGAAGTTTACTTTGATTTAATGAATTATAATACGAGGAGGATGGAACACAATGGTTGGGAAGTAGAAAAAATATTTGGAGATTTAAATTTAAAGTATTTATCTAAAAGTAAGTGGAGTAGTTTTGTATATTATTTAAAATCAAAATTGAAGAAAAAAATAAAAGTAAATAATAAATTAAGTTATTATAAAAAAAATATTTCGAAAGAGTTTAAAGAAAAAGAGTTACATAAATTTTATAAATACTATGGAAATAAGATTCAAATAGAAAAAGTTTTTTCTAATGTTGGAGGAAAATATGACAAAAGTTGGTATAAAGGAAATGAAAATATTTATTATGTTTCAACTTATTTTTCTGAAAAATATTTTCTTAATCATAAATTAGTTAGAGAGAAATTTAAATTTCCTCAAATAACTGAAGAAGAGAATTTAAAAATAAAAGAAAAAATTATTAAGAGTAATAGTGTAGCAATACATATAAGAAGAGGAGATTATATAGATAATCCAATATTAGGTGGACTTGCTCCACTTTCATACTATAAAAAAGCAATAAAAAAAATAAAAGAAGAAGTGGTAAAACCTAATTTTTTTATATTTTCAAATGATATAAAATGGTGTAAAGAAAATCTAGAATTATTGAATGAAGAAATATATTATATAGATTGGAATAAAGGGGAAAAGAGTTTTAGAGATATGCAATTAATGTCTTTATGTAAACATAATATTATTCCAAATAGTAGTTTTAGTTGGTGGGCAGCTTGGCTAAATGAGAATCCTAATAAAATAGTAATAGCTCCAGAAAAATGGTTTAGTGATGAAAGTGAAATACCATCAAATGATATTGTTCCCTCAAAATGGATTAAGATTAAAAATTATTAAAAAATTGAGAAAGGAAAAAATAGAAATGAAAAAAATAGTGTTAATAACAGGGATAACTGGACAAGATGGCTCATATCTTGCAGAATTCTTATTAGAAAAAGGATATGAAGTACATGGAATAATAAGAAGAGCTTCAACATTTAATACAGGAAGAATAGAACATCTATATATAGATGATTTAATAGAAGATATGCACAAAGATAGAAAAATTCATCTTCATTATGGAGATATGACTGATTCTATGAGTTTAACTAGATTGATAAGAGAGATAAAGCCAACAGAGATATATAACTTAGCAGCTCAATCTCATGTACAAGTATCTTTTGAAGTTCCAGAATATACAGCTGATGCTGATGCAGTAGGAACACTTAGAATATTAGAAGCAGTAAGATTTTTAGGAATGGAAAAGACTTGTAAAATCTATCAAGCTTCAACATCAGAATTATTTGGAAAAGTACAAGAAGTGCCTCAAAAAGAAACTACTCCATTTTATCCAACTTCTCCATATGCAGTAGCAAAACAATATGGATATTGGATAACTAAAAACTATAGAGAAGCTTATGGAATGTATGCTGTAAATGGAATCCTATTTAACCATGAATCTGAAAGAAGAGGAGAAACATTTGTTACCAGAAAGATAACATTAGCAGTAGCAAGAATCGCTAAAGGATATCAAAAGAAACTTTATTTAGGAAATCTTAATGCACTAAGAGACTGGGGATATGCTAAAGATTATGTAGAGTGTATGTGGTTAATAATGCAACAAGAGAAACCAGAGGATTTTGTAATTGCTACTGGAGAGCAATATTCAGTAAGAGATTTCTGTAATCTAGCTTTCAAAGAAGTAGGAATAGAGTTAGAGTGGCAAGGCGAAGGAGTAGAAGAAAAAGGAATAGATAAAGCTACTGGAAGAGTACTAGTAGAAGTAGATCCTAAATATTTTAGACCATCAGAAGTAGATACACTATTAGGAGATCCTACAAAAGCTAAGACAGTATTAGGATGGAATCCAAGAAAAACTTCATTTGAAGATTTAGTAAAAATAATGGTAAGACATGATTTAGATTTTGTAGAAAAAGACCAAATGTTAAAGGTAAGAGGTAATTAATATGAATAAAGATTCTAAAATATATGTAGCTGGACATAGAGGATTAGTAGGTTCTGCAATAGTTAGAAATTTAGAAGAGAGAGGATATACAAATATTATTTGTAGAACTCATAAAGAGTTAGATTTAACAAGACAAGCAGATGTGGAGAAGTTTTTTGAAGAGGAAAAACCAGAATATGTATTCTTAGCTGCAGCAAAGGTTGGAGGTATTCATGCTAACAACACAAGACCAGCAGAATTTATATATGAAAACCTTATGATAGAGAGTAATATTATTCATTCAGCTTACAAGTATGGAGTAAAGAAACTTCTATTTTTAGGAAGTTCATGTATATATCCAAAATTTGCTAATCAACCCATAAAAGAAGAATATCTTTTAACTGGAGAGTTAGAACCTACAAATGAAGCTTATGCAATAGCAAAGATAACAGGAATAGAGTTATGTAAATTCTATAGAAGGCAGTATGGGTGTGATTTTATATCAGCTATGCCAACAAATCTGTATGGAATAAACGATAACTTTGATTTAGAAACATCTCATGTATTACCTGCTCTAATTAGAAAATTCCATGAAGCTAAGATAAATAATCAAGAAGAAGTAGTAATGTGGGGAACAGGAAAGCCATTAAGAGAGTTTATGTATGTAGATGATTTAGCAGATGCTTTAGTTCATTTGATGTTAAATTATTCAGATGAGATACATGTAAATATGGGAACAAGAAAAGACTTATCAATAGGAGAATTAGCTCAAATAGTAAAAGAGGTAGTAGGATACGAAGGTAAGATAGTAAACGATTTATCTAAACCAGATGGAACACCAAGAAAACTGTTAGATGTATCTAGATTAGAAGCAACAGGATGGAAGTATAAGACAGAGTTAAGAGAGGGAATAGAAAAAGTGTATAAATGGTACTTAGAAAATAAATAAACTGGAGAATTATATGCAAAAAAATCTATTAAAGTGGCAAGATAAATTAAATATTTCTATTCAAAAAGAAGAGGATAATTTCTCTAAATACTTAGAATTTGGTACAGGTGGTATGAGAGGTATTATGGGGACTGGTACTAATCGTATGAATGAATATATGATTGGTAAGGCTACTCAAGGATTAGCTAATTACCTTATTAAAACTAGTGGAGAGATAGGAAAAGCTAAAGGTGTAGTAATAGGTTATGATAGTAGAATTAGTTCTGTTGAATTTGCTGAAAGAACAGCTTTAGTTCTATGTGCAAATGAAATAAGAGCTTATCTATTTGATACTATAAAAAGTACTCCAGAACTTTCTTTTGCAGTAAGAGAGTTAAAGTGTCAAGCTGGAGTAATGATTACAGCTTCCCACAACCCTAAAGAATATAATGGATATAAAGTATATTGGGAAGATGGGGGACAATTAGTAGAGCCACAAGCTAGTGGAATAATAGAAGAGGTAAATAATACCGATGAGTTTGAGGATGTAAAAGCTATTACTAAAGATGAAGCATTAGGAAGTGGATTACTTACAATATTATCAGATGAGTTAGATAGTAAATATTTAGAGAGTGTAAAAAAAGAATCTATTTTAAATAATTTATCTAAAGATATAAAAATAGTATACTCTCCGCTACATGGTACAGGTGGTAGACCAGTAAAAAGATTATTAGAAGATTTAGGCTATACAAATATCTATGTAGTAGATGAGCAATTTGAACCTAATGGAGAGTTTCCTACTTGTCATTACGCAAACCCAGAAGATGAATCAGCATTTAAATTATCTATTGAACTAGCTGATAAAAAAGGAATAAATATTTGTGTTGCTAACGACCCAGATACAGATAGAGCTGGAATGATGATAAAAGAATATGGAAAGTGGATATATTTTAATGGAAATCAAATAGGAGCTTTATTACTATCATATATTTTAGAACATAGTAAAGAGATTAAGAAAAATAGTGCAGTAGTTTCAACTATTGTTACTACTCCAATGTTAGATTTATTAGCTAAGGATTATAACTTAAAAGTTTTTAGAACTCTTACAGGATTTAAGTATATAGGAGAG
>ERZ833515.1883-NODE-1883-length-13429-cov-10.293405_pt1 | contig 13429 bp, 8 predicted proteins | sample MGYA00519949_ERZ833515 | MGnify/ENA primary metagenome ERZ833515 (study PRJEB31850, sample SAMEA3708741) | human gut metagenome | biome: human gut; feature: human-associated habitat; material: faeces | place: China | collected 2014 ...
AAGCGGTTCCAGGAAGCTTTACTTCTGGGCAGATAATATTTGGCAGTTCCCTTAATGGAGTATGTCGTATCTGGCACAGGGCGATCGCATCGGTAGCCGGCTGTGGCTTCTTCAGAGGGAGAGGAGAAGGACACGGCCTCCGTCCTTCGACGCGCCGAACTTTATGTGGAAGAGGCGCTCCAGTGGCTGATCGACGATCAGGGCGTGTCGGCCGTAACGGCTCGCGCTGAACGTGGCGGCACGGATCGCGTCGACCTTCTCATCGAACTGACGAAGCCGGAGGAAAGCAGAGCCTTCCGCAGTGCGTTGCGGGAGGCTCTGCCTTTTTTGTTCCGCCGCCTTCAAGGAGCCGACGCTCCGGCCTTCCCGAAAGCGGCGGCGGCAGCTACTCGACGCCGCCGAGGTCGGAGGGGAGCCGGAGATCCCCGCGCGGGGAGAGCGCGACGGAGCCGATCTTCGGGCCGTCGGGCATGCTGCTCCGCTTGTACTGCTGCGCATAGAAGCGCCGGAAGAAGATCTCTGCTACGCGCTCGATCTCCTCGGGAGCGGTACCGGGAAACGCGGTCTTAGCGAGCCGGACGATCTTCGCGCGCGCGAAGCCGTTCCTCATCAAATGGAAGAGGAAGAAGTCGTGGAGCGCGTAGGGCCCGATCGCGCCTTCAGTCGACTGGATGCGGCCGGCCGCGTCGGGCGGCAGAAGCTCGGGACTGATTTCGGTCGAGACGATCGCGTCGAGGATGGGCTTGAGCTCCGCATGCTCGATTCCGACCGTCTCGACGAGGTGTTTTACGAGCGTCTTCGGCACGCCCGCATTCACGGCGTACATCGACATGTGGTCGCCATTGAAGGTCGCCCAACCGAGCGCGAGCTCGCTCATGTCGGAGGTACCGAGCACGAGGCCGCCCTCGGCGTTCGCGACGTCCATCAGAATCTGCGTGCGCTCGCGCGCCTGCGCGTTTTCAAAGACGACGTCGTAGCGGTCTTCCGGGTGGCCGATGTCGCGGAAGTGCTGCAGGCAGGCCGGACGCACGTCGATCGTGCGCGACGTAACGCCGAGCGCCCGCATGAGCGCGGCGGCGCTCTCCTTGGTCTTCGCAGACGTGCCGAACCCCGGCATCGAGATGCCGATGATGTCGGCGGGATCGCGCCCGAGGGCGTCGAACGCCTCTCGCGCGACGAGAAGCGCAAGCGTGCTGTCCAACCCCCCGGAGACGCCGATCACGAGACGGCGGATGCCGGTCTTTTGAAGCCGCTCGGAGAGCCCCGCGGCCTGCATGCGCAGGATTTCGCGGCAGCGCTCGACCCGCCTGCCGCTCGACTTCGGCACGAACGGCATCGGCTCAACCGCGTCGGGCCAGAGCGCGCGCTTCGCGGCGGGGGTTGGGAGCGCCCGGACGCGCCGGTAGTCGCCCGGTCGAACGCCGGCGCCCTCCTGCGCGGTGCGCAAGCGCACCCGCTCGAGCTCGATGCGCTCTAGGTCAACCACCTCCGAGACGAGCGCCGGCCGCCAGATGGATTCGGCGGCGATGCGTCCGCCCGCGGCGATGAGGAGGTGCCCACTCCAGACCAGATCGGTCGTGCTTTCTCCGGGGCCCGACGATGCGTAGGCGTAGGCACAGAGCGAGCGCGCCGAAGCGAGCCGCACGAGGTCGCGGCGGAAGGCGGACTTGCCCGTCGTTTCATTCGACGCGGACAGGTTTGCGACGACGTTCGCGCCCGCCGCGGCCGCGCGAACGCCCGGAGGCGCGCCGACCCAGAGGTCCTCGCAGATTTCGGCGGCGACGCGCAGGCCGCTCTCGGACTCGACGATGAGGTCGGTGCCGAAGGGCGCGCGCATGCCGCAGAGCTCAACCTCGGTCGAGACGGCCTCTGAGGCGGACGTAAACCACCGCGCCTCGTAGAACTCCTGGTAGTTCGGGAGAAAGCTCTTCGGCACGACCGCGAGAAGGCGCCCGGCCTGCATGAAGAGCGCGCAGTTGAAGAGCCGGCCGTCCGCGCGCACGGGCGCGCCCGCGAGGATGATCGTCTCGGGGGCGGCGGTGCGCGACGCTTCGAAAAGCTCCGGGAGCGCCTCATCGACCGCGCCGAGGAGTCCCGCGCGAAGAAGGAGGTCGCCCGCGGTGTAGCCCGTGAGGGCGAGCTCGGGGAGCACGAGCAGGTCCGCGTCCGTCCGGCCCGCCTCCTCGATGAGGGGCCGCATCGCGGCGGCGTTCTTCCCCGGCTCCCCGGGCCGCGTTCTGAAGCAGCCCGCGGCGATCCTCACGAAGCCCGTGGTGTTCGAACCGATGCGCATGAGATGCGACTCCTTTTGATGATGTTCTCCCGAAATTCTAGCGGGCGCGGCTCGCGCATCCGCGGATCTCCCAAGAGCGGGAACGTCTTGGAGCCGATACACTCGGGGGCGCCCGCTTCCGCACGCGGCCCTCTGAGGCCCGATGCGGATCCAACAACATTTTGAATTCGGGGAGTACTGCAAGCATGTGCACCAGTCTCGTTGTCGGCGAAAACGCAACCGCCGACGGCTCCTTCATCGTCGCCCGCAGTGCGGACAGCGCCGCCCTCAAGGCCCAGCACTTCGTGATCCATCCGGCCGTGAAGGGCCAGAAGGGCCTCTACAGCACGAAGGCCCACGGGGGCGTGAACGACTTCACCTATCCGCTCCCCGAAGAGTCGCTGCGCTACACGACCGTTCCGAACTGGAAGACCGGGCTCCACGGCGCCGTGGGCTTCAACGAAGCGGGCCTTGGCCTCACGGGCACCGAGTCGATCTTCGCGAGCGAGGCCGCCCTCGCCGTCGACCCGTACGTGAAGGAAACGGGCATCACCGAGGACGACATCGCCGACGTGCTTCTCTCGCGTTGCCGCACGGCGCGCGAGGGCGCAAAGCTCCTCGGCGAGATCATCGAAACCCAGGGTGCTGGCGAAGGCTTCGGCGTCGCCTTCGTCGACGAGACCGAGGTCTGGTACCTTGAGACGGGCTCGGGCCACCAGTGGCTCGCCCAGCGCACGCCCAAGGACAAGTACTTCGCCTCCGGCAATCAGGGGCGCTTCCAGGACTACGACCCGGCCTCGCCCGACATGATGGCCTCGAAGACCCTCGTGTCGTTTGCCGAAGAAAAGGGCCTCTACGATCCGAAGGATGGCCCCTTCAACTTCTCGAAGGCCTATACGCGCGACGACGACCGCGACCGCATCTACAACGACCCGCGCGTCTGGGTGATGCAGAAGCACTTCAACCCGTCGCTCGAGCAGGCCCCCGACGCGGGCCGCAGCTTCCCCGTCTACCTCACCCCGGAGAAGAAGGCGACCGTCGAGGACGCCAAGGCGATGATGCGCGAGCACTTCGCCGGCACCGAGCACGACCCGTACGAGTACGGTCTGCGCGGCGACGAGCCGTGGCGTCCGATCAGCGTCTTCCGCACCTACGAGGCGCACGTGATGCACGTCCGTCCGTGGCTGCCCAAGGAGATCGGCGAGGTGATCTACATCGCCATGGGCATGGCCGACCTGTCGGTGTTCCTGCCCTTCTACGCCGGCCTCACCCGCGTGCCGGACTCCTGGGGCCGCGGCACCGCCGACTGCGACGCCGAGTCGGCCTACTGGAAGTTCCGCCGCGTGCAGACGCTCGCCATGACGGACTACGCCAAGCTCGCCCCGATCGTGCGTGAAGCCTACGCCGCCTTCGAAGCGGCGACCTCCGAGGCGCAGAAAGCGATGGAGGAGGAGTACCTCGCGCTCCTCGAGAGCGACCACGAGGCCGCCCGCGCGAAGCTCGACGCCTTCAACCTCAAGGTGCTCGCCGACGGCGAGGCGTTGGCCGAAAAGCTCCTCAACCGCCTCTTCACGATCCGCACGGCGGACATCGAAGCCCTCGTTCCGGCGAAGAACCGCAAGAACAAGGACTGACCGAAGCCTGAATGCGGTGCGGCCGGAAGGCTGCGCCGCACGGAAGACTCAGGAAGGCGCCGCTCCCCGCCGGGGAGACGGCGCCTTTTTCGTCAGTTGCCGGAAGGCATGACCTCGGGGAGCACGTGCTCGCCGTTGAAGTGCGGGATGAATTTCTCCTCGTTCGTCTTCCCGACCTGCATAAAGCCCTTCGTGATGCCGATCTCGCGGGCGTGCCGCACGACCTTCTGATACTCGATCGTGAGGAGCGGCCGGTTGATTTCCGGGTGCCGGCAGGCCTTGTAGACGGGCATGTACTGGTTCATGACGGAGACGTAGACGTCGTCGCCGAAGCGCTCGTAAATCCAGTCGAGGCACCGGCAGCTGTCGCGCCACTGCCAGGGAAGCACGAGGTGGCGGATGATCATGCCGCGCTTCATGAGGCCGTCCTCGCCGATGACGGCGGGTCCGGTCATCTCGAACATCTTCTCGATCGCCTTCGAGGCGTACTCGAAGTAGTGCGGAACGCCCGAATACTTTTCTCCCAACCGGCTGTCGAAATACTTGAGGTCGGGGAGAAAAACGTCCACGAGGCCGTCGAGCATGCCGAGTGTTTCGGGCAGTTCGTAGCCGTTGGAGTTGTAGACGACCGGCAGCGAGAGCCCGCGCGCCTTGGCAATTCCGACCGCCTCAACGATCTGGCGCGTGTAGTGCCCGGGCGTGACGAACTCGATGCATGTCGCGCCGCGCTCAGCCTCTTCGAGCATGATTTCGGCGAGGCGGGGAACGGAAACCTTGACTCCCCGCCCCTCCGCACTGATTTCATGGTTCTGACAGAAGCAGCAGCGCAGGTTGCAGTGCGAGAAGAAGATCGTTCCCGCGCCGGTCTTGCCTGAAATGCAGGGCTCCTCCCAGGCGTGAAGACTTACGAGGGCGATCTCGACGTCGTCCGTGGCGCGGCAGATGCTCCGCTTGATGCCGACCACGGACGAGCGGTCGGCGTTGCAGCGGCGGGGGCAGAGGTTGCAGATCATGAAGATGGGCTTCTTGGGGGTCGCGGAGGCGCGGCCCGCCCTCCGTCTCTGCGGGGAGCGTTTTCTCGTCGTTGGGCGGCGCCGTTCCGAAGAACGGGAATTCTAGTCCCGGGACCGCTGCCGGCGTCAGCCGCCTGCACGCATCCGCCTGAGGTCGAGGAGCTCGGCGGAAATGAAGAGCACGACCGCGGCGGCGATGAAGAGAAGCGGCGCCGCAAAGGCTTTGTTGAAGGGTTCCCCGAGAATCACGACGCCCGTGAAGATCGTGAGCACGGGATTGAGGAACTGACAGAAGCCGAGGAGGTAGAGCGGAAGGTTCTGCGCGGCGTAGGCGAAGGCGACCATCGGAATGAGCGTGACGACGCCGAGCCCTGCGAGCGCCGTACTGACGCCGGGATTGGCCGGACCGAATGCCGAGAGCCCTTCGGCGTTGAGCCACCAGAGATAGACGGCCGCTGCAGGAAGAAGAACCACGCACTCGAACGCGTTGCTCATCCAAGCGTCGATCCGGATCTTCTTCTTGAGCGCGCCGTAGCAGGCCCAGGTGGCGGAGACGCCGACGGCGATCCAGGGAATACGGCCGTAGTTGAAGGCGAGCACGGCAACGCCGCAGGCGGCGAGCGCGAGCGAGATCCGGCGCAGACCCGAGAGCCGCTCCTTGAAGACGAGACAGCCGATCGCAACGGAGAGGAGCGGCGTGAGGAACATGCCGATGCCGAGCTCAATCACGCGGTCCACGTGGGCGGCGAGCACGTTGATCCACCAGTTGACGGCCGCCACCGCCGCCGCGGAGAAGAGGAGCACGAGGATGCGCTTTTGCTCCCATAGGAGCCGCGCCGTGTCGCGCGCGGTGCGCAGGCGCCCCGTCGCCGTGAAGATGACCGCCAGCACGACGAGCGACCAGAGAACGCGGTGGGCGATCACTTCCCAGGAATCCGCCCGCGACAGGAAGCTCCAGTAGATCGGCATGAAGCCCCAGCAAAGATAGGCGAGGAAGGAGGCGGTGAGGCCGCCGGCGCGGTTGGGCGTGGGAAGGGAAACAACAGAGGACATGGGGGCGGAAAAAGTCAAAATCAGCGTCTCATTATCCGTCCGGGCGACTGAGGACACGCAGGCGCAGGAGACGCGATCACGCCGTTCTGTAAACAGGGTCGGCATATCGACAACTCAGGGTAATCCCTCAGCATAGGTGTCGGCTTGCTCTGGATTTCACGATGAAGCTCGGAAACCGCTCGAATGCGTGCAAACTTCAAGGCACCCATTCCACCAGACAAACTGATTTCTGCTCTGATTACCGTCATCGTCCGGGCTATGCTAGAGACAGATTGCATCTGTGTCTCCGCGCTTCTGCTACATTTAAGGAATTCATCGGGACGCAGATCTTGATTATTGATACGCAATACCGTTTCATTTCCGCGTGGACAACTCACCTTCAGGACGTTTCTTCATGACGCAACCGATTCGCCGCTCCTCCTGCATCATCGGCATCGACATGGGCGCAAAATACACCGGCGTTTTTTCCTCGATCTACGACGAGGGAGAGCTTCCATCCGCGTCGAACTGCCGGGCGATGACTCTCGTCATGTCTCAAGATTCCGACAAGGACCTGAAGTACTCTCAGGCCGCCCGTACAATGGTGCGTCATCGTCTGCGCGGCAAAAAGCGCTACTCGATGGTGCGTCGGTTGACCTTCCTCATCGTCGACGATCAATTGAAGCGCTGCGGCTGCGAACTTTCTCAAGAGGAACTGCGCCGTAGCCTGGAGGCCCTGAACGGCCTGCTGAAGCGTCGAGGTTACTCACGCCCCAATGCCGACGACGAGGATCTGACGCCGCTCGAGGCAGTCCGCGCGGACGTCTTTGCTGAACATCCCGTGCTCGGCCTCTACTTCTCCGCGGGGCGTCCCCTCGTTGATCAGTGGGAGGAGTACACCGAAGACATCGAAAATGCGGCAAAGTTCCTCGCTGATGACGAGATCCCTGAGCCCGCTGACTTTGCTAGTTTCGCCGAAAGTGAAGGTCTGATCGACAAGGATGAGAAGAAGGTTTATCAGAAAGCCCTCGCCACGCTCAGAAAAAACGCGTCGAATCTCGCCAACCTGCGCAGGCTGGGGCACAAGCCCCGCGCCGAATACTTTAAGGCCGTGAGGCAGGACCTCTCCCGGGATTCGCGTCTTTCAAAGATCGTGGAGGTCTTCGGCGGCGTTGACCGCCTCGCCCGCCTCATCGGACATCTCTCCAATCTGCAGCTGCGTGCCGAACGTTGGTACTTCAACGCTCCCGAACTCATGAAGTCCCCGGGGTGGGAGCCTGCCCGCTTCCGCAAAACTCTGGTGCGCGCGCTCAAGTTCTGGCATCCCAGCAAGGACCGCACCAAGGACCACCTCAACCTCATCGCTCAGCTCGAGGCGTCGCAGGACATCATCGACACGCTCTGCACGATCGATCCGGAACTCACGATCCCGCCGTATGAGGATCAGAACAATCGTCGTCCTCCGGTTGACCAGACGCTCTTCCTCAGCCCCGAAAAGCTCACTTCACGGTACGGCGACTCGTGGAAGAACTGGGCCGACAGCTTGGCAAAGCAGGATGCTGAACTCAGACCCGCCGCCGACATCCTCAGCCGCGCCACCGACCGCAAGTCCCGCGTTGCAGTTGACGGCTGCTCCCCACTGCCCCTCTTTGCGTACGAACTTTCCTATGCCCTGCAGCGTGCCTTCGACCGCAGCAAGGCGCTCGATCCCTATGCGCTACGCGCGCTTGCTTCAGGCAGCACGAGCAACAAGCTCACGAGCGCCCGCGCAGCATTGGAAATGTGCATCGGCCAACATCACGTTGATGCGTTCCTTGGCTGCGCCCGCCGCTACTACCGCGAAGTGGAGGACGCCAAGGTCGGCATCTGGTTCGACACCTCCGACGGGCTCCTCGAGCGGTCCAACCTGCATCCTCCGATGAAGCGGAAGATCCTCCCGCTTCTCGTCGCCAACATCCTGCAATGCGATGAAGAAACCGGTCGCCAATTCCTCACGACGGTTTGGCGCACCAAGATCAAAGGGCGTGAAACCCCTGCGTCGCGCTGCGCGCGAATCGAGGCCGTTCGCAAGGAACTTGGGGGCGGCTTCAACCTCGCCTACCAAACTGCACTCTTCAAGGAAGAGAAAAAGCTCAAACTCACGACCGAAGAGAAGGCTCTTCTGAAAATCCGCGATCTGGTGAAGGAAACTGCGGACAAAATCGCTGAGGAGCTTTCCCTTGACGATGAAAAGAAGCGTCGGTTCGCCAACCCCTATTCGCTCGCGCAGCTCTACACGCTCATTGAAACCGAAGTAAGCGGCTTCTCCTCCACCACGCTGGCCGCGCACTTGGAAAACGCCTGGCGCATGACGTCGGTATCTACCAAACGCGGCGACAAGGCCATCACCTCAGCACAGTGCTCGCGCCTGCCTGCGGAAACCGCCCGTCCGTTTGACGGCTTCATTCGTCGTCTTGTTGATCGTCAGGCATGGGAAATCGCCAAACGCGCTGCTGATGACATCCGAAATCAGACGACGTTCAGAAACGGCATCGTTGACGTCTCGATCTTCATCGAGGAAAACAAATTCGAATTCACCGCCTCCGTTGCAGACCTCAAGAAGAACGCCTTGGCTCGCAAAAAGGCTGAGGATAAGATGCAGAAGGCAGAACATCGTTGGGATGACAAGATCAAGCGCATCCAGAACGCAAGCCATGGCCTTTGCGCATACTGCGGCAATCCTTTGTCAAACGGCGGCGAGATCGACCATATTCTTCCAAGAAGCCTCTTCCGTGATGCCCGCGGGGTTGTGTTCAACGCCGAACCAAATCTCATCTACGTCATGGCTCCGTGCAATCAGAGGAAAAAGGACAGTCGCTACAGCCTGCATGATTTGGGTTCAGGTTACCTGAATGCTCTCTTCGGAACATCCAACCAGGCGGCAGTCGCCGCTGAGATCGAGCAAGTCGTCGCCCGCCTTCAAGCCCAGAATCGTCTCAAATTCTTCGATCTTCTCGACCAACATGAGCAGGCCTGCGTGCGCCATGCACTCTTTCTCGACGACGCCAGCGAAGCACGCAAGGCCGTGCTCGAGCTCTTGGAGACGCAGCGCAGAGCGCGCGTCAACGGCACGCAGCTTTGGATGATCAGGAACCTCGCGGCGAAAATCCGCGACGGGCTCCATGACTGGTGCCGAGAAACCGGCAACCGCCTGAACTTCCATGCGGCCGCGACCGACGTCACCTCGGCAAAAATGCTTCGCGAACACTTGGCTGAGAAAGATCCGGAGCTTGCCAAGCCGGATGTACAGCCCGTCTCCTCTCATACCGTTGACGCCCTCTGCGCCTTCGTTGTCGGCGCTGCGGAAAAAGGCGGTACCGCCGAGCGCGCCTTCTACGGCGACATCGACTCGGTTCTCGGCTTGCGTCCGACCTCATGCGAAGTTATCCGATTGCAGCCAAAGCCTCTTGAAGAGAAGGCGAACTTTGACGGAGTGGCGATCTTCAAGGAAGGCATCTACGCGGAGGAATTTCTGCCGATCTTCACCCTCCATGGGAAAGTCTACGTCGGCTATGAAACGCGCTGCACGGTTGAGAGCGCCATTGAGGTAGGCGGAAAGAGGCCCGCTGAGATTCTCGACCTCCTGAGCCCCTTCTTTGGGAAACCCGTTGAAGATCTTGCTGGCCACTGCACCTATCGGATTCAACGCAAACCCGCCTTTGAACTTCTCGCCAAAGCAGCTCTTCAGCCGTTGACGGATCAGGAAAAACGTCAGGCCACACTCCTGGATGCGCTCCGTTTCTTTACCACACGCAAAAACTTGTCCAAGTTCTTGCTGACTTCCAACGGCAAAGCCCTCAAGCAGCGGGACGAGATTCTCGCTCCCAAGGCTTTCTGCGTAAAGGTCTCTTTGTCTGGAGAAAAGTCCTTCAAGCTCAATGGCAAGCTCATTCTGCCTTTGCGTGAGGCATGGGTGCGGCTCTGTGATACGACGGAATTCGCAGATTCTTTTGGGCAGTCCTGCAGCGAAGCGGATGTCGAGGTCAAGTTGGCCCGACTCTGGAACCGTCCGTCGCGGGGCAATATTGCTCACGCCCCCGCACGGCGCGTCTTCAGTCTTCCGATCGTTGACAGTCCGTCAGGCGGCTTCCGCATCCGCCGCGAAAATATTTTTGGGGAGGATGTCTACCAGGTTTCAGCAATCAATGCGAGAAAGTTCCGCGGATTCGCCACCACCAAAGGCAAAGTCGACTGGAGCAAAGACTCGGGCATTCTTTTCGACGAGTTGCAGCGGGCGAATTTGACCGAATGCGGAGGCCGTTTCCGTGCCGCCGCCGAAGTCACCTCCATGCAGGAATGGCGTCAGGTTCTGGCCGAGGACGGACTTGTCGTATGGATTTCGCCGGGCACGGAAGGTCGCCGCTACGTGCGCATCGAGACCTCGTTCGACCGGGCGACTTCCTGGTTCCGCAGCAGTCTCTCCGTTTGGAACTACACCTCCGCCCTCCAACTGCCCGCCACGATCAAGATCTCCGATGCAGATGCCAAAAACTTCACTTCCGGCGAGGGAGATGAGCTCGACAAGCTTATCGGGCAACCACGAACCAGCATCTTCTTCGAACGGATCGACGATGATCGCCTCCGCTTTTGGTACTGCGTCTCCTCGAGCAATAAGACTATGAACGACAGCTTCAACAAGGCGACAGACTGATGAGGCACCTGACGGTTTCATCCTTTGGCACCGCGTTGGGCATCTCCGGCGAACGTCTTGTGGTTCACGAGTCGGGCGGCTTAACCTGGGAGACCGCCCTCTCGCGGTTGCGCACGATCCGCATTGAGAAGCAGGGCGTGAGTGTTTCGACCAACCTGATGCTCGCCTGCGCCGCCAGAGGTATCCGGCTCTATGTCGTGGACTGGCGCGGCGTCGGCGTCGTTGCGTTGAGCGGCCTGCATCAGCATGCCGTCGTCAGTCTTCGTGAGGCCCAGTTCGCCGCCGTCCGCTCCGACCTAGGCCGCAGCATTGCTCGGGAAATGATCACCGCCAAGATACGGAATCAACGCGCAGTGCTGCTCTATTTCTGGAAATACCTCACGAAAAGCGCGCCGGACAAGGCCGAACGCCTTCGTCAAGCCGCAGATCAGATGGCCGACTTTGCGGTCCGGACGAAAGGAGGGACCTCCGGAGCGGATCCTGCGGGAAGTACTGATTCATGGGCTGCGGCACTGATGGGCTCGGAAGGCGCCGCTGCGGCGCTCTACTGGCAGACATTGCGCGAAGCGGAACTCGTGCCCGCCACCTTTCTCACGCGAGAAGGCCGTGGTTCAGTCGAAATCGTCAACTCGGCCTTGAACTACGGCTACGCCATGCTTCAGAGCTACGTGTGGTCGGCGCTTGACAACGCCGGCTTTGAACTTTATGCCGGCTTTCTCCACAGTCAACGCCCGGGGAAACCGTCGCTCGTTCTCGACGTCATGGAGGAATACAGAGCTTGGGTCGTAGATCGAAACGTCATCAAACTTCGCGCTGCACTGAGAAATTCGAAGCGTGGACTCACTCCTGAGATCAAGGCATCCATCGTCAAGGCCGTTGACGATACGATGGCGAGCTTCGTGACATGGCAGGGAAAGAGCGTACGACTCGAAAACGCACTTCAGCGGCAAGCCTATCGCCTTGCCGGCACCGTTGTAGACGGAAAGCGTTACAAGAGCATCCGCTTTCGTTGGTAGGAGAACCTCGTGTCGATCTATGCCAAGTATTTGGTCTGCTACGACGTCTCGAGCAACTCCCGTCGAAAGAAGTTTTCAGATGCGCTCAAGGATCTGGGGCTCGTCCCCATGCAGGGCTCCGTCTTTTACGGCGACCTCAAGCCAGCTGAAGTGCGGGCGTTGGCAAGAACAGCGGAAAAGCTACTCGAACCGACGGAAGACAAGTGCTTCTGGTTCGCTTGCCGTCTTGATCCAGCAGACATTAGAGCGTGCGTCGGGTATGCCAACTGGAGCTTTGATGAGGCGGATTGTCATGGCATTATTTAACGTACCCGTATCTGCATTGCGACAATATTGCTTCTGCCCGCGCATCCCCTATTTCCAACTCATGCTCGGCCTGCAACCTCCCGGCCCTGCCTGGCTCAAGCAGGGATTGGATCATCACGCCCGCGAAGAGATGTTGATAAAACGTCGAAAACTCGATCAGTTCGGCGTATGTCAGGATAATTTTCGACTTTCACAAGAAGTCAAGCTTTTCGACGCCGCATTGGGTCTTCATGGCATCTGCGACGGAGTCCTCTACACCGATAATGAGGTGCTCCCGCTCGAATTCAAGCTCTCGGAAGGCACTCCACCGTTCGGCGCCAGGATGCAGCTGGCTGCCTATGCGATGCTGCTCGAAGCTAAGAAAAACAGGACTATACGCCGCGGCTTCATCCTCTATGGCCGCAAAGGCCGCTCCCTCGAGATTGAAGTCGACGAGGAGCTTCGAAACGCCGTGAAAACCACGGCGGAACAGATTCGGAGCGCGTGCGAGCGCGCCATCTCGCCGCACTCCGCGGCTACAGAAGCTCAATGCGCCCAGTGCGAGTATTTAAACTTCTGTGCTGATCGCCTCTAATTAGAGAGGCCAATATAACAACAAAAACCATAAACATTGATCGAGATCAACGTTTATGGTTTCCGCTTTAGATCCGGATGTCCATTGGACAGTGGCCGGATTCAATCTTAACTTTTGGTGATTTCAGCTCACTCGAAAGTGACTTCGGGTAAGCTCCACCGCTATGATCTCCTTCGCCATTCTATGTCAAACTTTCGAAAAAAACAAGAGTTTTTCGGCAGTCTAACTGTTTTCGAAGAAATTTCTTTGCGAATAAAGAATAATTCCAGGAAAATCACAAAATAGCAAACGGATGGAGATCATAGCGCTGGAGCTCACCGCACTGAAACCTACCTCTGCCCTTCCGTAGAAGCTTTTCTGCCTGCCTTGCGGAGATGGAGATCATAGCGCTGGAGCTCACCGCACTGAAACATTTGCCTGCTGATGGCTCGCTTCACTATGAAGAATGGAGATCATAGCGCTGGAGCTCACCGCACTGAAACCTCCTGCACAGCCTTTCGTATCTAAGAAGTTCTGATGGAGATCATAGCGCTGGAGCTCACCGCACTGAAACCTCGAGGTTGGCAACGGGGACCCCCGGGCACAGATTAATGGAGATCATAGCGCTGGAGCTCACCGCACTGAAACTGTGGGCCTTCGGCGCGGGGTTCTCTCCTCTTTCATGGAGATCATAGCGCTGGAGCTCACCGCACTGAAACCCGCCGGTGGATAGAAGTCGCGCAGCGCAGCCCCTATGGAGATCATAGCGCTGGAGCTCACCGCACTGAAACCTGGTGATCGCCGCGAAGTCTTATGGGAACTGCCAAATATTATCTGCCCAGAAGTAAAGCTTCCTGAAACCGCTTGCGCATGAGCTCAACAAAAACACAGCTAGCCTCCATGTCCGAGTGAC
>ERZ833515.1887-NODE-1887-length-13365-cov-16.384072_pt1 | contig 13365 bp, 9 predicted proteins | sample MGYA00519949_ERZ833515 | MGnify/ENA primary metagenome ERZ833515 (study PRJEB31850, sample SAMEA3708741) | human gut metagenome | biome: human gut; feature: human-associated habitat; material: faeces | place: China | collected 2014 ...
GCACAGCGGCTGCGCTGCGGCCCACCTGCACCACCTCGTAATGGGCGATGCACAGGTCCTCGGCGCAGGGGGTGCTGACCGCGGCGGTACAGCCGCTGATGGCGGCCAGCGCTCTGGCGGCACCCTGTGCCAGCTTTTCCGGTTCATGATCCAGGCTGGCGAACACGGCATCCACCCGGGCGCGGGTCACGCGGTCCAGCGGCTGATCGTCCGTCAGCAGGTTGTCAAGATAATAACGGTAGCCCTTGGCGCTGGGCACGCGGCCCGCACTGGTGTGGGGCTGCTCCAGCAGACCCAGCTTTGTCAGCGCCGCCATTTCATTGCGAAGGGTGGCGCTGGACACGGCCATGTCAAAGTAGTTGGCCAGCACACTGCTGCCCACGGGCTCACCTTCGAGACCATACAGCGCCACGATCGCCTGCAAAACGCGTTGTTTGCGTGCATCCATCGTCATAGCGCCTGCCTCCTTTTGCTTGGCTTTTCTTGTTTAGCACTCCTTGTTCCTGAGTGCTAAGACCATTATAGCCAATTTTCCGGTGCTGTCAAGGGCTTTGCAAAAATGTTTTGAAAGATTCATAATTCTGTCATAAACCCAGCAAAACTCCCCCAGTCATCGCTGCCGCGATGCCAGCCCCCAAGGGAGGAGCTTCCGCCGCAGGCGACTGAGGGAGTTTTCGTTTTCTTTTACTCTTCCATCTGCTTTGCCAGAAAGGCCGCCGCCACGCTCACGGCCTTACACTGGGCTTCGTCCGGCGTGGCGGTGCGGTCCTCGGTCAGCAGCCCCACCGCACCGGCCACGTCCCCCGCCGCGATGATGGGCACCGCGCACAGCAGTACCCGGGCGGCCCCTTCGCAGGGCATCAGGGCCCGGTCCGGCTCGCCCTCGTTCCGGTAGGGGCGGCGGGCGTCTATGAGCTTTTCCAGCGGCTGGCTGATGCTGCGGTCAGCCAGTTCCCGCCGGCCTGCCCCGCTCACGGCCAGAATGTGGTCCCGGTCGGCCACAAAGGCGGTGAGGGCAAAGCTCTTGTTGAGCACCTCGGTGTACTGGGCGGCTACGGTGCTCATCTCCCCGATGGGCGAATACTTTTTGAAGATCACTTCCCCGTCCCCGGTGGTAAAGATCTCCAGTGGGTCCCCGCGCCGGATGCGCTGGGTGCGGCGGATCTCCTTGGGGATGACCACCCGGCCCAGTTCATCAATGCGGCGGACGATTCCGGTTGCTTTCATGCGGTGTTTCCTCCCTGTTTCCGGTTCTGCTTGCAATTGTCTGTGTCCATAGTATTTGTCAGCCAAGGGAATTTATACCTGCGCAATGATCCCGCCGGGCGCGCTCCGTTTTTCTTTGCCCCTTCATTGTGTTTTGGGCGGGCTTCTGCTACAATAAACACAAATCCAACCACGAAAGGCAGGTGCCGGCATGGCACACATCCTCATTCTGGGCGGCGGGGCCGCCGGGCTGGCGGCCGCTCTGGCTGCCGCGCAGACAGACCCCACAGCCCGCGTCACGGTGCTGGAGCGCAGCCCCCGCCCGGGCAAAAAGCTGCTGGCCACCGGCAACGGCCGCTGCAACCTCGACAACGAGGGCATCACGCCGGAAAGCTACTCTTCTGCTGACCGCGCCGCGCTGGACGCGCTGCTGCGCACGGTGAACGCTGCCGACCCACTGGGCTGGTTCCGTGCGCTGGGCCTTTACACCCGCACCGATGAGACCGGCCGGGTATACCCCTACTCCAACCAGGCCGCCGACGTGCTGGCCCTGCTGGAGCATCATCTGGCCCGCTGCGGCGTAGAGGTGCGTACCGGCTGCACCGTGCAGACCCTGAGCCAGAGCCGGGGCGGCTATGTGGTGCTGTTCTCCAACGCGGACGGTGCCGACGAGAGCTTACGGGCCGATGCCGTGGTCTGTGCCATGGGCGGCAGTGCCGGGCCGCAGTTCGGCACCGACGGCTTCGGCCCCCGGTTCGCCGCCCAGTGCGGCGGTGCACTGGCCCCGCTGTACCCCTGCCTGACCGCTTTGCAGTGTGCAAAGCCGGACAAGCGTCTGGCCGGCATCCGGGCCAAGGCCCACGCCGCCCTGTACAGCGGCAGCACCCTGCTGGCAGATTACCGGGGCGAGGTGCAGTTCACCGACTACGGCCTGTCTGGCATCTGCATCATGGACCTGACCCGCCACCTGACCCCGGCGGTGAAAAGCCCTGCCGTGGAGCTGGACCTCTTCCCGGACGTTGCCGAGGACGCACTTTCCGCGCTGTTCGCCGTCCGCGTACCCCTGCTGCCGGGCGATACGGCGGCAGACTTCTGGCTGGGCCTGCTGAACGCCAAGTTGGGCCGTGCCCTGTGGCAGGCCGCCGGCCTGCCGGACGCCGATGTGCACCGGCTCTCCGCCGCCCAGTGGCAGAAGCTGGCCCACACCGCCAAACATTGGCGGTTCGACGGCCTGACCCCCTGCGGCTGGAAGCAGGCGCAGGTCACCGGCGGCGGCCTTGCCCTCACCGAGCTGGAACCGGATTTCCAGTTCAAGGGCTGTCCCGGCCTTTACTTTGTGGGCGAAACGCTGGACTGCGTGGGCCGCTGCGGCGGCTTCAACCTGCACTGGGCCTTTGGCAGCGGCCTTGCCGCCGGGCGCAGTGCGGCAAAACCGCGCCGGACTGTACCGTCCCAGAAGCCTCCCCGCAAAAAGAAACATTGACAAAAAAAGCCGGGCCGTTCCACGATGCGTGGAACGGCCCGGCCGCATTTTATCCGGTCTTACTGGCCGCGCTGCGCCGCTTCCTCGGCGGCCGCTTCGGCTTCTTCCTGTTTCTGGTACTCCTCAAAGGCCGACCACATGGGCTCGATATCCAGCCCCTTCACCCGGCGGTCCAGATAGTTTTTCGTGATGGCCACCACCGTACCGGACAGTGCCAGCACACCGATGAGGTTCGGGATCATCATCAGGCCGTTGAAGGTATCGGACAGGTCCCAGGCAAGGCCCAGCTTCATGGTGGAGCCCACCACGGTCATGCCCACGAACACCACTTTATAGATGCGGCTGCCCGTGGTGCCGAACAGGTACTCCACCGCTTTCGTGCCATAGTGGCTCCAGCCCAGCGTGGTGGAGTAGGCAAACAGCAGGATGGAAATGGCGATGAACTTGGGGCCAAAGCTGCCAAAGGCAGCGGTGAAGGCCTGCCCCACCAAGGCGTTGTCCTGCACGTTGGCCAGCACCGCGCCGCTCTGCAGGTCCACCACGCCGGTGGTCAGGATGACCAGGGCGGTGAGGGTGCACACCACGATGGTATCGGCAAACACCTCAAACACACCCCACATGCCCTGATGCACCGGCTCCTTGACGTTGGAAGCCGAATTGACCATGACCGCCGAGCCAAGGCCCGCCTCATTGGAGAAGGCACCGCGCTTGAAGCCCCAGGTGATGGTCTGGCTGATGCCGTAGCCCAGCGCACCGCCGCCGGCAGCCTGCAGGTTGAAGGCGCCCTTGAAAATGGCCCCGAAGGCTGCCGGGATGTTGCCTGCGTGCATCGCCACGATGACCAGGGCACCGATGATATAGAACACTGCCATGAGCGGCACCAGCTTTTCGGTGACCGCTGCCACACGCTTCAGGCCGCCGATGACGATGAGCGCCGTGACCACCATGAGGGCCAGACCGGTGACGATGGTGGGCACCCCGAAGGCAGCGTTCATATTGCCGGCAATGGAGTTGAGCTGGCTCATGTTGCCGATGCCGAAGGACGCCAGAATGCAGAAGCAGGCAAACAGCACGGCCAGCACCTTGCCCAGCTGCTTGCAGCCCTTCTTTGCGCCCAGACCGTCGGTGAGGTAGTACATGGCACCGCCGCTCCACTCGCCTTTTTCATTTTTGCGGCGGTAGTACACCCCCAGCACGTTTTCCGAAAAGCTGGTCATCATGCCCAGCAACGCCATGACCCACATCCAGAAGATGGCCCCCGGCCCGCCGGAGACGATGGCCGTGGCCACGCCCACGATGTTGCCGGTGCCGATGGTGCCCGCCAGCGCTGTACACATGCTCTGGAACTGGCTGATGGCCATGTCCTCCTTGCTGGTGTGGGCGGTGACGTCCTTGTTGGTAAAGATGGCTCCGATGGTGTGCCGGAGCCAGTAGCCCATTTTGCGGAACTGGAAAAATCCGGTGCGCACCGACATGATCAGGCCGGTGCCGAACAGCAGCGCCAGACCCGCCGGGCCCCAGACCACTCCGTTAACTGCATTGTTGATCTGCGTGATCCATTCCAGCATGGTAGATTTCCCCCTCTTACACAAAACAAAAAAGCAGACAGAACCCACCAAAGGCTCTGTCTGCAAAATTCAGGCGCATTCATTTTCCGCTGCCGGGCACGCCGCATTCCCGGCGGTGCCCTTGTGCGTATCAGACGATGGCTCTGTCCTTTTGCCTGAGAGATACAGCCGCCTTTCCCTGCGGCCTTACACCTTCGGCACCCGCTACTGCGGGCTTCTCCAGAGTGCAGGGCAATGCTTCCCCGCACGTCTTTCCAGTTCTTTCTCTGTGCACAGCTGTGCACGACAGAAAGACTATACCATATTTTGCCCCCATGTGCAAGCTCTTTTTCCATCTTATGCCGCACGCACCGCCAGAATGCAAAGCAGAACGGCCGGAACCGGCCTGCAGGGCGGGAGCTTTCTCCGCGGACGTTCGGGGCTTCCAGCTCCCGCCCTATTGCCTGCGGCAACAGGGTCCCACCCTCGGATCATCCGCCGGAGAAACTCCCGCCCCACAGGCCAAAAACACCACCGCCCCCGGCCGCCGGGGGATAGGGTCCGGCAGACGGGGGCGGCAGTGCTTGTATCAGGGTAGAGAGATGGCTTAGTGGGTTTTGCCCTTGGGCAGCAGCCCGGCACGCTCCAGTGCCGGGCGCAGGGCCAGGTACAGCACCACCACGCACACGGTGGAGGCCACGCTGTTCACAAAGGTGACGCCGCCTGCGATCTTGGTCAGGGCCTGTGCCACGGTGTATTCCTGACCAAAGATGTACACATTGCGGAAGTAGCCCAGGAACGGGTCCGTAAACACGTTCAGCAGCAGGCCGGAGGCCGCGGCCACGATCACCTTGACGATGTAACCGCTGCTGTGCTTGTCCAGCTCCCGCAGCTTGAAGGCCTTATGGGCCACCGCGCCGCAGGTGATGCCGATGATGAACTTGAGCACAAAGGTGGTGATGGCATAGCCCGGGTCACCGGCCAGGATGTCGGCCAGAGCCAGACCGATGGCGCCGGCCAGACCGCCGGACACACCGTCCAGCAGCAGGGCGGTCAGGGCCGTGAAGGTGTTGCCCAGATGGAACGAGGAGCCGCCGTAGAACGGCACCCGGAAAAACAGGTAGGCCACCAGGCTCAGCGCGGCCATGACGCCGGTAAGGGCCAGTTCCTTGGTGGTGAAGGTGCGCTTGTACAGCACACTGCCAAACACGATGGCAACGACAACGACTGCCAGCAGCAGCCACATTGCAGTAGTAGACATGATTGCTTTCCCTCCAAATTTCAACATCGCCGGACTTTTCCGTTTCAAAGCCCCACCGGGGCTTTGATCGCTCACGCAGCCGCTTACCCACCATCCTACTTGACATTTGGGTGTCCGGCGGGTATGCTCCTATTATACGCGGAACTGACCTCATGAAAATACCCAGAATAAAGTTTTTTTATGGGGCCAGTTTGGCATTCTGCAAAAAGAGGAGGACACGATCATGGTCCATTTGACCACCGCACTGGAGCCGGGCTCCGGGGTGCCGCTGTACGAACAGCTGTACCGCAGTCTGGCCGGAGAGATGCGCACCGGGGCCCTGCCCGCCGGCACCCGGATGCCCGGCAAGCGGCGGCTGGCGGCGGAACTGTCGGTCTCGGTAAACACGGTGGACACCGCCTACCAGATGCTGGCTGCCGAGGGCTACCTTGCCGCCCGGGAGCGCAGCGGCTTTTATGTACAGGAATATCTGGCGCTGCCGCAGGTCGGGCCGGATGCACGGGGCCCGTCGCCCACCCCGGCCGTGCCGGAGCCCGCCGCGCCGGAACCGCCGGTGCGGTACGACCTGTCCACCCGGGGCGTGGACCCGGGGCTGTTTCCCTTCCGCACCTGGGCGCGGCTGCAGAAGGAACTGCTGTACTCCTCCCCGGAGCTGCTGACCAACGGCGACGCCCAGGGTGACCTTGCCCTGCGGCAGGCGCTGGCGGATTATCTGGCCGAATACCGCGGCGTGCAGTGCGGTGCCCATCAGGTGGTGGTGGGTGCCGGTCTGGAATATCTGCTGGGCCTGCTGGCCCCGCTGCTGCACGGCACCGCCGCCGTGGAGACCCCCGGCTACCCCCGCGCTTTGCAGGTGCTGGAAAACACCGGCATGCGCTGCTGCTGCCTGCCCGTGGACGAGGGCGGCCTTTCGCTGGATGCACTGGACCGCTCCGGGGCCGCCGTGTGTTACGTTACCCCCAGCCACCAGTTCCCCACCGGGGTCACCATGCCGGCCGGCCGCCGGGCCGAGCTGCTGCACTGGGCCGCCCGCCGCCCCGGCCAGCGCTACATCATCGAGGACGACTACGACTCCGAGTTCCGCTTTGACACCCGCCCCCTGCCCAGCCTGCAGGGCATGGCCGGGGCCGACGGCCCGGTGGTGTACCTGTCCACCTGCTCCCGCAGCCTTGCGCCTGGCATCCGCATTGCCTACATGGTGCTGCCGGAACACCTGCTGCCTGCCTGGCACGCCAAATACCGGCTGTACTCCGGCACCGTGAGCCGCTTTGAGCAGCAGACGCTGGCCCGCTTCATCACCGGGGGCTATTTCACCCGGCATCTGGCCCGGGAGCGGGTGGCCTACAAGGCCCGCCGCGACGCTCTGACCGCTGCCCTGAACGCTGCCTTTGCCCCTGGCGAACTCACCCTCACCGGCCTGCACACCGGCCTGCATCTGCTGGCACACCTGCGTAATGCCCCGCCGGATGCAGCCCTGCACGCGGCAGCAAGGGCGCAGGGGGTGCGGCTGAGCCTGCTCAGCGACTACGACCTGACCGGCAGCGGCAGCACCGCCCCCGGCACCTTTGTGCTGGGTTACGGCTCGCTATCGGATGACGCCTGCCCGTCGGTGGGCGAAACATTGAAAAAGCTCTGCACCGCCGCAAGGGACTCCTCGTTGAGGGTGTAACGCCCGGCCTGCTCGTCGCCCGGCAGGACCTGCGTCTCGATCTGCGCTTCGTTGTTGGCCAGAAATTCCAGCGTACGGTCCAGTGTGTCGAGGTCCAGTGCGGTCAGGTCGGTCAGCAGCGAGGCGCTCACCGACCGCAGTGCCTGCGGCAGGGCCCCGGGCAGCAGGTCGAGGTTCTGGCGGAAAAAGGCATCCCACACCGCGCCCCGCGCCGCGGCCCGGTGGGCCTGCGGCACAACGGCGTCCGCGTCCATTCCGGTCAGAAAGCCGTGGGCTTCTGCCGCCGAAAGCCCCTGCACCCGGCTGTCGCGGCCATAGCGGGCCAGCTCCCCGGCGGTCATCGCCCCGGAAAAGCCCACCCGCACCGGCCCGTACCGGGCCGTGATGCGCTCCAGTACGGCCTCCGACAACGCCAGGTATCGGGTATCCTCCGGCAGGGGCAGGCACTCCATCAGTGCCTGTCGGCAGCGGGCCGGCCCCGCCGCCGTGTAACAGTCGGCCAGCGCCGCGGCCTCGTCCGCAAAGGTCACCTGTAACCCGGCGGGCACCGCCAGCAGATGCACACCGTTCTGGCTGGCGTTCAGGTAGGCCAGCACAAAGCCCGGCTGCTCCCCCGCCGTGCACACCAGCACGGTCAGGCGGTCGCTCTCCCGCGGGAGCTGCACCGCAATGCCCTGCTGGCTCCGGGCCGCCTGCCGCAGTTGGCGGCTGAGCTGCTGCCGACTGAGCAAGACCGTGCCGCCCACCAGCGGCACCAGCACCAGAAGCGCCGCCCCCAGTGCCGCCCAGAAGGGGTTCCACCCCCGGTGCCAGTCGTGCTGTGCATGCATCCTGCTCCCCTGCCTTTCTGCAGGGAGTATGGGCCGCTGTGCCGCAATTATGCAGCATGCGGCCTTTGCTCTTGTGTCCGGCCCGGTTTTGTGTTATGGTAAAAGATAGTTTTCATCCACTGCATCGAAAGGAGATCTCCCGTGGCAAACGCCGTTGAAACCCCATCCCAAAACAATCTGATGACCGAGGGCAGCATCGTGAAGAGCCTGCTGCTGTTCGCCCTGCCGCTGATCTTCGGCAACCTGCTGCAGCAGCTGTACAACACCGCCGACAGCATCATCGTGGGCAACTTTGTCGGTGCGAACGCGCTGGCCGCCGTGGGCTCCAGCGGTTCCCCCATCTATCTGCTCATCGGCTTCAGCCAGGGCCTGGCCGTGGGCGCGGGCGTGGTGGTGTCGCAGTTCCTGGGGGCCAAGGACCACCGGGAAGCCCAGGAGGCCGTGCACACCTCGCTGGCCATCGCCGTGATCATGGGCCTCCTGCTCACTGTGGGCGGCATCGCCTGCGGCCGGGCCCTGCTGGTGGCCATGAATACCCCCGCCGAGGTGCTGGGGGATGCCGTGACCTACATCCGCATCTATTTTGGCGGCGTGCTGTTCAGTGTAGTGTACAACATGACCGCCGGCATCCTGAACGCCGCCGGAAACTCCCGCCGCTCCCTCATCTATCTGGCATGGGCCTCGGTGACCAACATCGTGCTGGATCTGGTGTTCATCGTGATCTTCCGCATGGGCGTAGCGGGGGCCGCCATCGCCACCGATATCAGCCAGCTGGTGTCCTGCGTGCTGAGCCTGCGGTTTCTGATAAAATCCACCGACGACTGCCGGGTGATCCCCCGCGAGATCCGCCTGCACAAAAAGATGGCCGCCCGCATCATCCGGGTGGGCCTGCCTACCGGCATCCAGAACATGGTCATCTCCTTTTCCAACGTGCTGGTGCAGGCCAGCGTGAACAGCTACGGTGCCGCCGCCATGGCCGGGTTTGCCGCCTACATGAAGATTGACGGCTTCAATATCCTGCCGGTGAGCAGCATCAGCATGGCCGCCACCACCTTTGTGGGCCAGAACTACGGCGCGGGCCGGCTGGACCGGGTAAAAAAAGGCACCTGGGTCACCCTGGCGGTGGGAGTGGTGTACACCCTGATCACCGGAACCTTACTGCTGCTGGGGCAAAACGCCATTCTGCATCTGTTTACCCAGGACGAGGCGGTGGTGGCCTTTGGAGCCGCTGCCATGCGGTGGTTCTGCCCCTTCTACTTTTTGCTCAGCATCCTCCACGGTCTGGCCGGTGCGGTGCGAGGCACCGGAGCCAGCATCCCTCCCATGGTGGTGCTGCTGGTGTCCTTGTGCCTGTTCCGCATCGTGTGGATCCAGTGGGTGCTGCCCCTCTTCTCCGGCATCGAAGGGGTGTTCATCCTGTACCCTGTGAGCTGGGGCCTGGGGGCCGTTCTTATGGCCCTGTACGCCTGGAAGGGCAAGTGGATGGAATATCACGCATGAAAAAAGCTCCCCTGACCTGTGGTCAGGGGAGCTTTTTGGTCACAGCTTCTCAAACAGCAAGAACCGGAATGCGATGTCGGTGGTCAGCTCCGGCAGGGCGGCCAGACGGGCCGCACCGTCGCGGGGCGTTTTCCAGTAATAGGGGGTCATGGCGAACAGCGCTTCCAGCTGGTCGTGGGGCACCGTGATGGTGCCCTGTACTTCCCGCTCGCCGATGGCCCGGAAGCCCGGGTAGGCAACTTCCTGCACCGGGTTCTTGTAAGGCGTGTCGTAGAGCACGGCCTTCATCTGGTAGAGGTGTTCCGCGCCGGGCACCACATAGATCATGCGTCCGCCGGGGCGCAATACCCGCTGGAACTCTTCCTGCGCAAAGGGCGAGAAGCAGTTCAGCAGCAGGTCGGCCCAGCCGGTGCGCACCGGCTGGCTGAAGCTGGAGGCCACCGCGTACCGGGCGGCAGGCAGTGCTTTGGCGGCCAGACGCACGGCAGGCTTGGCAATGTCGAACCCGGCCAGCTGCAGCGGCCTGCCCGCCTTGGCAAACTGCTGCGCGATGCAGCGGTCATACCAGCCCTCGCCGCAGCCCGCATCCAGCAGATGCAGTGCGGCACCCGGGGCGGCAGGCTGGCCGTATTCCAGGCACAGCTCTCCCGCCGCCTGCCCGAAGATACCGTAATATCCGGCGTTCAGGAAAGCGCGGCGAGCCACCACCATCTCTTTGCTGTCTCCGGGGGCTTTGGTGCGCATGCTCTGCACCGGCAGCAGATGCCAGTAGCCCTCTTTTGCACGGTCAAAGCTGTGGTTCCGGGCACATTTCAGGGACACATCCCCGGCAAGCGGCGCGCCGCACAGGGGGCACTGCCAGGGGGCAAATTCGTTCAGGCTCATACCTCGTCGCTGTGGTCCTCAATGGGGGCGGTGGCACCGCCGTGGGCGTTCATGTACTCCTCAAAGTTCGTGAACTTCTGCTGCGGCGGGCGGCGGCTGATGAGCACAAGGCCCGGGTCCTCGTCCTTTGCAGCAGGCTGACGGCTGCGGCGGCCGGTGTCGGCCTTGGGAGCGCGGCCTGCGCCGCCGGCGGCACTGCGGGGGCTGCCGGTGCGCTCATTGCGCTCACTGCGCGGGGCACGGCCTGCACCACTGGCTGCAGCCGGGCGGGCATTGCGGTCGTTCGGGGTGTTCCGGTCGCTGCGGCGGCCTGCATTGCGGCGGTCGCCGTTCGGGGCATTCTGGCTCTGCACGGCCTGAGCACCCTGCGCGGTCTTGATGGCCGGGGCCGCGGGAGCAGCCGGGGCCTTTCTGGCCGAGCGCAGCGGCGTTGCCTCCGGGGCGCTCACAAAGTGCGGGTCAAATTTGGGCTGGGCATTGCTGCCGCGGGCCGGGGCGTTCTGCTCCCGGCGGGGGCGGCTGTTGTTGTTATTGTTGGAACGGCGGTCATTGCTGCGCCCGCCGGAAGTACGCTTGGGATCATCCATGGTTCGTTCCTCTTTTTCCAGTTTTACGGGCTGCTTTGCCTGCGCTTTGGGCGCGGCGGCAGCCTTTTTTTCAGGCTTTGCAGGGGCGGCCGCTGCCTTGGCGGGCTTTGCCTGCTGTTCCGGCTGCTTTCCGGCCTGTTCGGGGGCAGCTTTGGGCTTTTTGCCGCGCACGGGCGGCTCCGGGCGCACCGGGGCGGGCACGCCGTCCCACGGGTGGCCGGACACCACTGGGATCTTCCGGCGGTTCAGCTTTTCGATGCCGGCCAGATACTCCTGCTCCTCCGGGGCGCAGAAGCTGACGGCGGTGCCGTCGGCTCCGGCACGGGCCGTGCGGCCAATGCGGTGCACATAGGTCTCCGGCACCTCGGGCAGGTCGTAGTTGAACACATGCGACAGCTCGCTGATGTCGATGCCGCGGGCGGCGATGTCGGTGGCCACCAGTACCCTGGTCTTACCGGCCTTGAAGTCCTCCAGTGCGGTCACACGGGCGGTCTGGCTCTTGTTGCCGTGGATGGCCGCCGCCGGGATGCCCTGTTTGGTGAGGTCTCTTGCGATCTTGTCGGCCCCGTGCTTGGTGCGGCTGAATACCAGCGCGTTGACCACCGGGGGCTGCAGGTTCTTGATGAGCCAGGGCAGCAGGAATTTCTTGTTTCCCTTCTCCACATGGTACAGGCTCTGCTGGATGCGGTCCACGGTGCTGGACACCGGGTCCACCTTGACAAAGGCCGGGTCCCGCAGGATGCCGGCGGCCAGCTGCTCGATCTCGGCGGGCATGGTGGCGCTGAACATCAGGTTCTGGCGCACCTTGGGCAGCTTGGCGATCACCTTTTTCACATCGTGCACGAAGCCCATATCCAGCATACGGTCGGCTTCGTCCAGCACAAAGATCTCCAGATCCGACAGGTCGATAAAGCCCTGCCCGATCAGGTCGTTCAAGCGGCCCGGGCAGGCCACAAGGATGTCCACGCCCTTTTTCAGGGCCTCCACCTGCGGGGCCTGGCCCACACCGCCAAAGATCACGGTGCTGCGCAGGTTCAGGTACTTGCCGTAGGCGTCAAAGCTCTCGCCGATCTGCAAGGCAAGCTCCCGGGTGGGGGTCAGGATCAGCGCGCGGACGGCCCCCTTGCGGCGGGGCGGGTTGGCCGTGAGGCGATCCAGCATGGGCAGCGCAAAGGCGGCCGTCTTGCCGGTGCCGGTCTGGGCACAGCCCATCAGATCCCGGCCGGACAGCACCGGCGGGATGGCCGCTGCCTGAATGGGCGACGGGGTCTCATAGCCTGCCTCCTGCACAGCGCGCAGAAGTGGGGCGGACAGATTCAATTCTTTAAATGTCATGGTTCTCCAATAATTATTCCGTAATTTTCCGGCACTCCACATAGTACCGCTTTTCTTCTGCGTGGCCCATGCTGAAGGTCTTGCGCGGCAGCACGCCGCCCATCACAACGCCTTTGAACAGGTCACTCTTGGCAAACGGCGGCATCAGGAATGCCACAGCACCTTTTTTGCACAGGGCGCGCACAGCAGGCTCGTCGTGCACATAGTCCACGCGGGCTTCCTTGTGGTGCTCAAGATAGTATTCGATAAATTCGTCAATGGTGCCCACGGTCAGCGGTGCGGTCGGGTCCTCAAAGCTGAGCACGTTGGACATGTGCGGCCCGGCCAGCGTGAAGGGCTGCTGCTTGCTGCCGCCAAAGCTGCAGCCGGCCATATTGGAATCGCTCCAGGTGATCAGGCTCAGCAGCACCGCTGCGCAGTCCACATTGAACAGCACGCGGTGGATCGGCTCGATCTCGATCGCAGGCGAGTGCACATTGCACACCTCGGCCAGACACCAGCGGGCCGGATGGTTTGCTGCCTGCTCCGGTGTGAGTGTCTTTTTCAGCTCCTCCCAGCAGGCCTTTGCGGTGGCCAGCGAGTGGTTGCCGTCGCCCACTGCCAGCGTCAGCGGGTCGCGGCGGGTGGCATCGGGGTATTTCTTGTCAAATTCTTCCTGACTGCCCAGCACGGTCAGCGCATTTTCGATCTGTGCAATGAGGGCGGGGTCCTCCACCGCCCAGCCGGCCACATGACCGCCGCCCAGCATCAGCTCGCCCTCGTACACCTTGGGCAGGCTGTCCTTGTGGGCGGCAATGGGCTCGATGAGGGTGCAGTCCGGGTCATCCGCCAGCATCATGATGTGGGGCGTTTCCAGCGCAGCGCCGGTGCGCACCTTCATGCGGGGCGGGATGCGGCTTTCCACCGTGCACTCGCTGGGACGCACGGTGCATTTTTCGCCACGGCGGTAGCTGTAAGCTTCCAGGTCCACACGCCCCACAAGACCCTGCCGTACCCGGCCGCTCTGCTCGGTGCGCTCCACATAGATAAAGCCGTCCACCGCCCGGGTGAGCACGTTCTGGG
>ERZ833515.1898-NODE-1898-length-13267-cov-12.635332_pt1 | contig 13267 bp, 14 predicted proteins | sample MGYA00519949_ERZ833515 | MGnify/ENA primary metagenome ERZ833515 (study PRJEB31850, sample SAMEA3708741) | human gut metagenome | biome: human gut; feature: human-associated habitat; material: faeces | place: China | collected 2014 ...
TAGGCCGGCTCAGATATTTACATTTGAGCTAGGCCTGGTTGATGCGTTCGCCCTGGAACATACTCGGATGCTCGTTGATTATTACTCCCGACACTTCAATCGTTCATGTCGCATCAGCATTCAACATCCCCGTCGTCGTCGAAACAACGGCAGGGAATACTACAATTACACGATGTTGGAGACTTTGGCCTCTCTTTTCGAAACAAAAGAAATCATCATCAGTCCTGAAACATTAAAACGATCAACCCCCATATCTCGGATATCAAACCACACAATCATAAATTCAATCGAAAGCATTCTCACCAAACTCTCTACATTGGATCGTTGATATGCCTAATGTCTTGTGTCGTCTCCCAAACCACGTCGGCGACTGCTGCATGGCGCTTCCCGGTCTTCGTCTGCTCGAGGCGAGCGGCGTCACGCCCGTTCTGACGGGCAAGCGCTGGGCTGAAGATCTGCTCGCCGGCACGGGCTGGCAGTTCGAGCCGATCGAAGGCCACGTGACGGAGGATCTCTCCCGCATCCGCAACATCGCCAACCGCTTCGGCGGCCACCCCCGCGGACTGCTCTTCCCGAACTCCTTCAGCTCGGCGCTTCTCTATGCCGTGGGCGGCATCAAGAGCGCGGGGTACCCGACGGACTGGCGGCGGTTCCTGCTCGAAAAGTCCGTCCCCGAACCCGGGAAAATGCACGAGGTGGAGCGCTTCTTCACCCTTGCGCACGGAGCTCTCGAAGCCTGGGGCGTCAAGCCCGCCTGGGACAAGGTCCCGCCCTCGCTCGGCCTCACGCCCTTGAAGCGCCATGAAGCCGCCGCCCGCAACCTCATGGCCGAATACGGCATCCCGCAGAACTTCGCGCTGCTCGCCCCCGTCGCCAGAGGCCTTCACCACGGCAAGAAGAAGCACTGGGAGCACTTCAATGCGCTCTGCGCGCCCTTGCGCGCCATGGGCGTCGAACCGGTGGTCTTCCCGGCCGTGCGGGAGGTCGAGGAGGTGAAGGCGGCGTGCCCCGACGCCAAGATCTGCCCGCCCACGACGCTCGGAACTCTGGCGGCGCTCGCGAAGCGCGCCCGCGTCGTCGTTGCGAACGACTCCGGCATGAGCCATGTGGCGGCGGCGGTCGGCGCCAATCAGATCACGCTGATCGGCGTCACGGACCCCACCCGCACGAGCCCCTGGAACCCCCGGGCGGTCGTGCTCGGGCGCGAGGGCGCCTGGCCGACGGTGGATGAAGTCCTCGCCGCCCTGAAGAAAATCATCGGCTGACGAAGACGCCGGATGAATCGCGCGCGAACGGCGCTACGCGCCGTTCGACTTCACCATCTCCTCGGCGAGGACCTTCGTCTTCTGCGTGATGAGGAGGCCGCCCAACATGCGCGCGATTTCATCGACCCGCGCCTGACCGAAGAGCTCCTTGAGGTAGCTCACGGTCTCGATGCCGTCGGAAACCTTCTCGACCTTGAGGTGATGGTCGCCGCAGGCGGCGACCTGCGGGAGGTGCGTGACGCAGAGCACCTGGCGCGTTTCGCCGAGCTGCTTCATCATGCGGCCCACCACTTCGCCCGTGGCGCCGCCCACGCCGCTGTCCACCTCGTCGAAGATGAGCGTGGGGACGGTGGTGTTCCGCGAGGTGAGCGTGAAGACCGCCAGGCCGATGCGGCTCAGCTCACCCCCAGAGGCCACCTTTGCGAGCGGACTCACCTCGACGCCGGGATGACCCGCCATCAGGAATTCACACTTTTCGGCCCCCGACTCCGAGGGAGGGCAGGGATTGAGCGCGATCTCAAAGCGCCCGCCCCTCATCGAGAGCTTCTGCATTTCTTCGGTGACGGCGCGGGCGAGCTTCTCCGCCGCGGCGCGGCGCAGCTTCGTGAGCTCCGCCGCTGCGGCGTCGTAGGTGCGCCTCGCCGCCGCTTCGTCTTCCTTGAGCTGATCGAGGTTCTCCTCATCCTGCAGCTCGGCGAGCCGCTTCCTGCTCTCGGCCTGAAGTTCGTGCAGAAGTTCGGGTTCGGTGCGGTACTTCCGCGCCGTCGTGAAGTAGCGCGAGACGCGCCGGTCCACTTTCTCAAACCGCGCGCCGTCCGTGTCGGTGCGGTCGAGGATGTTCTCAAGGTCCCCTGCGGCGTCGTCAATCAACTCCGCCGCGCTCGTGAGCGTCTCGCTCACGTTGCGCAGACGCTCGTCATACTCCGCGAGCTCCTCAACCTTCATCTGCGCCTTCGTCACCAGGTCGCCCGCGGCGTTCTCGCCCTGCGTCAGCCACTCGATGCATTCGGAGAGCCCTTCTGAAATGGAAACGCCATGCGCGAGGCGCGTGTGCTCGAGGTTGAGCGCCTCCCATTCGCCTTTTTTGGGTGAGAGGGCGTCGAGATCTTCGAGCACCCAGGAGAGCTGCTCGATCTTCGCCGCGCGCACTTCCGAGCTCGAGGTCGCCTCGGCGAGGCGCTTCGCCCGGGCGCTCCATTCGGCATGGGCTGCCTTCACGCGCTCGAGCGCCGCGCCGTCTTCTGCGTAGGCGTCGAGGAGCTTGAGCTGACACGCGGATTTGAGGAGCAGCTGATGCGCGTGCTGTCCCTGGATGTCCACGAGGTTGTCGCCCAACTCCCTCAGCTGCGAGAGCGTCACCGTAATGCCGTTGATCCACGCGCGCGAGCGCCCGCTGCGGTCGATGCTGCGGCGCACGAGCACGTTCTCCATGCCCTCTTCGAGCAGGTCGTTTTCGACGAGCCAGCGCTTCGCGGCCTCCGTCACCGCAAACTCGGCGATGATGTTCGCGCGCTCGGCGCCCTTGCGCACGAGCTCGGAATCCCCCCTCGCGCCGCGGATGAGCTCGATCGCGTCGATCAGGATGGACTTGCCAGCGCCCGTCTCGCCCGTGAGCACCGTGAAGCCCGAAGAAAGATCGAGCGAGAGCTGGTCGACGATGACGAAGTCCTTGAGGTTCAGGGTCGTGAGCATGAGGGAAGCGCTCCTCGGAGCGGCGTCCTCCCGGCCGGAGGGACGCCCGTCGAAGGGTTGGTGGGGAATGAAGGCAGCGCCGCCGGCCGCCTATTCAGGCTTCTCCGGGTGCGGCGCGCGGCGCACGCTCGCCGGGGAGAAGTTCCACTTGAGCTTGCGGCGCAGGAGCTCGAAGTAGTCGTAGTTGAGCGGGTGGAGGAGCTCGATCGTGCGCTCGGAGCGCTCGATCCGAAGAACGTCGCCCGGCACCACGTCGCAGAAGTCCTGCATGTCGAAGTACGCGACCGCGTCGCGGGCGCTCACAAGCTCGATCTCGACGCGCAGATTGGCGGGGATCACGATCGGGCGGTTCGAAAGCGTATGCGGCGCGACGGGAACGAGCTGCACGGCATCCAGGGTCGGATAGAGGATCGGGCCGCCGGCGGCCAGCGCATAGGCCGTGGAGCCCGTCGCCGTCGAGCAGATGATGCCGTCGGCGGACTGAGCGCTCATCTGCCTGCCGTCCACGTAGATGATGAAGTCCACCATGCCGCCCGCGCGGCCGTGGCTGAAGCCGATGTCGTTGACGGCGAGTCCGTGGAAGATCGGCTCGTCGTGACGCAGCACCGTGCCCTCAAGAAGGTGCTGCCGGCCCGACGAGCATTCGCCGCGCAGCATCGCCGGCAACGTCGTCTCCATGTCTTCGAGCACGACGTCGGTGATGAAGCCGAGCCGCCCGGCGTTGACGCCGATGATGGGCTTCTCCCAGGCGGAGATGTCGCGGGCGACGCCGAGAATCGTGCCGTCGCCGCCCAACACGACGGCGACGTCACAGAGCTCACCCAACTTCATGCGGGGGTAGCCCTTGACGGCGCGCCGGCCGGCGAGCGACGCCGCCGCGCGCTCCTCAAGGAGCACTTCGTAGCCGAGGCTCTCGAGGAGCTTCAGAAGGTGCTCGAGCAGAACGCAGAGACTTTCATTGGGCTTGACGAATACGCCGATTCTCTTCATGACGGGGTCCTGTGCGGCGTCAGAGCTCGCCGGAATAATGCTTGAGGAAGTAGTACTTCACGTACTTCATCATCGTATAGACGGAATTGTTGATCGAGAAGACGAATCCCGCCTTGCCGTCGAGGAATCCCCGGTTGATGAAGTAGATCTTGATGAAGGACCAGATCGGACGGAGCATCACGTCCCGCCAGAACACGACGTTCCGACCTTCCGACAGGTACTTCTCGGCGGAGAGTTCGCTGTAGGTGTTGATCTTGTTCATGTACTGCCGCCAGGTCCGGTACGGGTAGTGGATCATCCCGTCGCCCCGAATTTTTTCCGCCGGGCAATCGCAGCAAACCGCTTCGTGCACCTGTCCGACGACGCGCACGCGGGCCTTGGGAACGAGCCGGCAGACCCAGTCGGGGCGCATCGTGCCGTGTTCGGCGCGGATGTGCTTGAAGCGGTTGTGCCGCTGCACCCAGTAGGCCTTGTCTTCGCCCGCGGCGCATTCAAGGAGCTTCTTTGCGAGGTCGGGCGTCACGCGCTCGTCGGCGTCGATGAGATACACCCAGTGCTGAGCCGCCTGTGCAATGCCGAAGTTCTTCTGCGCCGCCCAGTCGCCGTTGAGCGCCCTGTGAAAGACCCTGGCACCATGCGACTCGGCGATCTCGACGGTGCGGTCCGTGCTGCCGTCGTCCACCACGATCAATTCGTCGGCGAAGGCGCAGCTCCTGAGGCAGGCGTCAATGTTGATCTCCTCATTGCGCGTGAGCAGAACAACAGATATTCCCTTTGTCATGGTGCGTCCCCTATGCATGAGAAAGGCCCCAGAACGCGCAGCTCCGGAGCCTCTTCTGGACGTTCAGAACCGATCGGGAGTCCGATCAGAGCCCTTCCTCATCCACCGCGACGCCGACGGCATGGAAGCCCGCATCGACGTAGACGATGTCGCCCGTGATGCCGCTCGCGAGGTCCGAGAGGAGGAAGGCCGCGGTATTGCCGACTTCCTGAATCGTCACCGTGCGCCCGAGGGGAGCGGTCTTCTCCATGATGTGGAGCAGCTTGCTGAAGTCCTTGATGCCCGAAGCGGCGAGCGTCTTGATGGGGCCCGCGGAAATGGCGTTCGCGCGGATCCCTTCGCGGCCGAGGCTCGCGGCGAGGTAGCGGGTGGAGGATTCAAGCGCGGCCTTGGCGAGACCCATCGTGTTGTAGTTGGGAACGACGCGCTCGCCGCCGAGATAGGTGAGCGTGAGGGCCGAAGCGGGGCGCCCCTTCATGAGCGGCAGGAACGCCTTGCAGAGCGCGGGATACGAGTAGGCGGAGATGTCGAGCGCCGTCTTGAAGGCGTCGCGGGAGAGGCCCTCGAGGAAGTCGCCGGCGATCGCCTCGCGGGGCGCGAAGCCGATTGAGTGAACGAGACCGTCGAGCGCGCCCCACTTTTCTTCAATCGTCTTCACGGCGGCGGCGATCTGATCATCCTGCGTGACGTCGAGCGGCATCACGATGTCGCTGCCGAATTCGGCCGCAAAGCCCGTGAGGCGCTCGCGGAAGCGTGTGTCGGAATAGGAGAAGGCGAGCTCGGCGCCCTCGCGGCGGCAGGCCTGGGCGATGCCGTAGGCGATGGAGCGGTTGGAGATCATGCCCGTGATCAGAATCTTCTTGCCGGAGAGGAATCCCATGCTGGTTCTCTGTTGTTTAAGCGTAATGGGGGTCGAAGAGGACTGCGGCGCCCCCGGAAAATCATTCGGGGAGCACGCGGGGCTCCCCAGTCCAAAAGATTATTTTAGGGGGAAGCACCGGCAGACCGCTAGAAGATGATGCGTGGTTGCGGGAGCGCCCTGAAGCCGGCGAAGCGTGAGGCGCCTACGGAAGGCGCAGCGTCTGACCGACCGAGAGCCGGTTCGAGCTGAGGTTGTTGAGGCGCTTGATCACCGCAATCGTCGTGCCGGCCGAACGCGCGATCTTCGAGAGCGTGTCGCCCGACTTCACCCGGTACGTGCGCAGGTCCGTGGGGTTCTTCTGCGGCAGGCGCGCGGAGGTGGCGGGAAGCACGAGCCGGTCGCCGACCGCAAGGTTCGACGTGCGCAGGCCGTTCGCCGCACGGAGCTTCTCGACGGTGGTGCCGTACGTTGCGGCGACCTCCGAGAGCGTGTCGCCCGAACGCACGATGTGGTGCGCCGCGGAGGGACTCCCGGCGGTCGCGGGCTGCACGGGCGCCTTCGGGGCGTCGCCCTCAGGGATCTCCAGTCGGTCGCCCACCTTGAGGGCGGTCGTGGCGAGGCGGTTCTGCCGCCGCAGCTTCAGCACCGACACGCCGTAGCGGTCCGCGATGGAGGAGAGCGTGTCGCCCGAGCGCACGGTGTAGATCACCGTCTCGGAGCGCACGGGCGCGGCATCGTCCACGCCCGCCTTCGGGATGCGCAGGCGCTGGCCCTGCCGGATGGCGTTGCCGGAGATGCGGTTCGTCATCCTCAGATCGCCCACGGAGACGCCGTACTTCTTCGCGATCGAGAAGAGCGATTCACCCGCGCGCACCGCGTGAATGGCGTGGCCGCCCGAAGACGCGGTCTTGGCGGAGCCCGCGGAAGCGGTCAGGATGGGCGAGCGCGCGACGTTGGGGACCGTGAGGACGAGGCGCTGCCCGACGCGCAGCCGGTCGCTTCTCAGGCGGTTCGCCTTCACGATCGAGCCCGCGGTGATGTGCCAGCGGCGGGCGATCGAGGAGACCGTGTCGCCCGAACGCACGCGGTAGGTGACGCGCCTCCAGGTCGTGAGCGGCGAGAGCCGCAGGCGGGCGTCGGCCTCCTCGGCCGAGATGTCCACCTGCTCGTCGCCCTCGGCGAGCACGAGGAGCGTGGAGTTGGCGAGCACCCTGCGCCCTTCGGGAATGCCGTTCACCTCGCGCAGGAAGGATTCGGTCATGCCGGCGCGCTCGGCGACGGCGGCGAGCGACTCGCCCTCCTTGAGCTTGTAGGTGGACCAGCGCGACAGGGGCTGGCCCGAATCCATCCAGCTCGCGAGGTTGTCCACGAAGAAGTCGAGCCGGTCCGCCGGCAGGAGCATCACGTTGTTGTGGGACGCGACGATCACGGGAAGCTTGAAGGAGGGGTTGAGCGCCCGGAACTCCTTCTCGGGCATGCCGGCGAGCTCGGCGGCCGTCTTGAGGTCGATGTCGCGGGGCTTCGTCACCCGCACGAAGAAGGGCTCGTTGCCGACGTCGGGAAGTTCGATGCCGTACTTGCCCGGATTGGTCACGATGCGCTTGATCGCCTCGAGCTTCGGGACGTAGTTCGCCGTTTCGCGCGGCATCTTGAGGTGGGCGTAGTCGGCCGGCTGCCGACGGGCCTCGGCGCGCCTCACCGCCCGCTGCACGGACCCTTCGCCCCAGTTGTAGGCGGCGAGCGCGAGCTGCCAGTCGCCGAAGAGGCCGTGGAGGTATTCGAAGTAGTCGAGCGCGGCGCGCGTGCTCTCGAGCACGTCCCGGCGGTCGTCGCGCCAGAGGTTCTGCTCGAGCGAATAGTTCCGCCCGGTCGCCGGCATGAACTGCCAGAGGCCGGAGGCCTTCGCGCGCGAAAGGGCTTCGGGCTGGAAGGCGCTCTCGACGAACGGAAGCAGCGCGAGCTCCGTGGGGAGCCTTCTCGCCTCAACCTCCTCGACGATGTTGTAGAGGAACTGGCTCGCCCGCATCGCCATGCGGCGCACGTAGTCCGGATCCTTCGCGTAGAAGGCCGTCCACCGGTCCACCGCGGCGGAATTGAGTTCGGGCACGCCGAAGCCGGAGCGGATGCGCACCCAGACGCTCGAGGGCGCCTCCTGTTCACGCGCGAGCGCCGCTTCGGTCGCCGCCTCCTCGACCTCAACCCCGGCGGCTGCGTCGGAGTCCGCCGCAGCCGCTTCGGCATGCGCCGGCGCGGACGCGAGCGAGGCGAGGGTGCCGAGCAGAAGAAGCGGAAGGCGGAGCGGACGAAGGACGGGCACGGACATGAGCGGCAACAGAATGAGGATGACGGACGGGGAGAGAAGTCCTGCGGAATTCGCTAATCTTAATGTCCGTGCGCGCCCTCGCCCGCCCGCAGGCAACCTGCGGCGCGCGCCGGCGCGCCTTTTCGCAACCAATTGTTAGCCGACTCCTCAATGTCCGACCGACTCACCTTCAATGCGTTTCTCTCCACCGCCCCCGGAGAGCTCCTGCAGGAATGGGAGCGCGCGGCCTATGCGGAGGAGACCGCGGACGTCTTCGGCGCCGCGGCGCTGCAGATCGGCATGCCGCAGATCGATACGCTCGCGGAAAACCGCATGCAGTCGCACTGGCTGATCGAGTCGCGCGAAAACGTCTCCATCCCGGTGTCGAACGCAAACCGCATCGTGGCGCTCCCGGAGATGCTCCCCGTCGCCGACGAGTCGGTGGACCTCGTCACGCTCCCCCACGCGCTCGACTTCACCACACGCCCGCAGCAGGTGCTTCGTGAAGCGGTGCGCGTCCTCGAGCCCGAGGGGCGCCTCATCCTCACGGCCTTCAACGCCATGGGGCTCTGGTGGCTGCGGCAGCAGTCGGTGAAGCTCGGGCTCAGGCCCTACCTCCCCTCCGACCTCGCGCCGATCTCGTTCTACCGGCTTCGGGACTGGCTCTCGCTCCTCGGGCTCGAAGTGGACGGCGGGCGCTTCGGCATCTACGCCCCGGCCCTGCGCACGCTCAAGCGCCTGAAGGCCTGGTCGTGGCTCGACAAGGCGGGAGACCGCTGGGCGCCGCAGTTCTCCAACGTCATCCTCCTCTCGGCCGTGAAGCGCACGCCCGGCCCCCGCATCGTCAACTGCGAGGCGCTCAGGAAGCTCTCCGACGCCGTTCCCGCCACCGGCGTGCCGGCGGCCTCGTCCTCGGCCACCACCCTCAAGAAGAACACCTCCTCATGACCAACTCCACCTCCGCGCAGCCCAGAGCCCTCGAGATCTGGACCGACGGCGCGTGCAAGAAGAACCCCGGCGTCGGCGGCTGGGGCGCCTACCTCGTTTGGGGCGAGCACGCGCTCGAGCTCTACGACGGGTCGGAACTCACCACCAACAACCAAATGGAGCTCTCGGCCGTGATCGCCGCGCTCTCGGCCGTGAAGCGCCCCTGCCCGATCATCCTCCACACGGACTCGAGCTACGTGAAGGACGGCATCACGCGCTGGATCCACGGTTGGAAGCGCAACGGCTGGCGCACGGCCGACAAGAAGCCCGTGAAGAACGCCGAGCTCTGGCAGGCGCTCGACGCGCTCGCCTCGCGCCACCAGATCGAATGGCGCTGGGTGAAGGGACATGCGGGCGACCCGGGCAACGAAAAGGCCGACCAACTCGCCAACCTCGGCGTCGAGGTCGCCAAGGGCCTGCGCCCCGCGAAGCTCCGCTGAGGCGCTCAGCGCAGGGCGGAATACCGCAAACACGGTATTATTTACCGAATCATTTGCAAAACCGCTCGACTTCTGTAGAATTCCCCTTCTCGCAAATGCGCGGTTAGCTCAGGGGTAGAGCACTGCCTTCACACGGCAGGGGTCACTGGTTCAATCCCAGTACCGCGTACCAGAATTCTTCAAGGCCTGCTTCTTCATCGGAAGCGGGCCTTTTGTTTTCTCAGCGCTGAGCGCCGCGAAAAAAGGAGCCGCGGAGAGCTCCCTCATTCGGGGCTCCGGGCTCCTTCGCCGCTCCGTGCGCGCATTCGCGGGCGGAGTCTGGGCGGGACGGGAGGCCTCAGACCTCTGCGTCCTCGTCGTTGTGGTGCGTCTTCTCGCGGCACTCCTGGCAGACGCCGTAGAGCACGAGCGAGTGGTCGGTCATCTCGTAGCCGAGACGCGTGGCGACCTGACGCTGGGCCTTTTCGATCTCCGGATCGACGAACTCCTCGACCTTCCCGCAGCGCACGCAGACGATGTGGTCGTGGTGGCGACCCTCCTGCAGTTCGTAGGTGGCGCGCCCTTCGTCGAAGTGGTGGCGCACGAGGATGCCGGCGTTCTCAAACTGAGTGAGCACGCGGTAGACCGTCGCGAGACCGATGTCGCTGTTTTCGTTCAGGAGAAGCTTGTAGACTTCCTCAGCGGAGAGATGGCGCTTGCCGACCTCCCGGGACTCGGAAAGCTTCTGAAACAAATCGAGGATCTTGAGGCGGGGCACTGTAACCTTGAGCCCCATGGTCTTCAAGTCGGCGGACTGCTGCTTTTGAGTTTCCTTCACGGCAAAGCTACCCTGTCTGAGTTCTTTGGGTTCTTTATCATACGGGGTCAGGGCTCACCGATGATGAAGAGTCCCCGGCCTGCATTCCATATTTTAATTCGGTTTTATGTTGAAGCGACAAATCCTTCTCCTCGCCGCCGTGCTCACGGGCGCTGCGGGACTGAGCGGCTGCACCACGGTGACCGACACCGTCTCGAGCGCCTGGGACGGCGCGACCAGCTGGGTTCCCTACGTCCTGAAGCCCTACCGCGCCGACGTCCATCAGGGCAATCTCGTTACGAGCGAGATGGCGCTGCAGCTTGAAAAGGGAATGACCGACGCGCAGGTGCAGTTCCTCCTGGGCGTGCCGCTCGTGCAGGACCAGTTCCATGAAGGACGCTGGGACTACGTCTACTACCTGCAGCGCGGCGACGGCGACACGCAGATCCGGCGCCTGACGGTCTACTTCAACGAGGACCGCCGCGTGGACCACTGGACGTCGGACCCGATGCCCGACGAGCAGCAGGCCGACCAGCTCATTTTCGGCACGATCCGCTCCTTCGAGCCGCGCCCGCCGAAGGTCTTCGTGCCCGCCGCACAGCCTGCGACCGCCCAGACGGAGAGCGCGTCTCAGGAGAGCGGGACTGCGCCGGCCGAGTCCGTGCCTCAGAAGGATGGGACCGCACGATGAATCAGGAACTCGCACGGCTGCGCACGCTCATCACGCAGCTCGCCCAACGTCTGCAGAGCGAGCGCGACGCGCGCATCCAACTCACCAATCAGCTCGCGGTGCGCGACGGTGAATTGAAGCGCGCCCGCGATCAGCTCCATGAAATGAAGCGCAAGATCGACGCCATGTGCTCGAGCCTGCGCGACACCAACGGCAACGCCTGAGAAGGAGACGGACCGTCATGTCCGAAGTCACCGTCACCATTTTCGACCGCCCCTACCGGCTCGCCGTCTCGTCGGGCGAGGAGGAGCTCCTCAAGTCCTGCGCCCGGGACGTGGACGCGCAGATGCAGGCCGTGCGCTCCGCGGGCCGCGTGATCGGCAACGAACAAATTGCGGTCCTCACGGCGCTCGAGCTCGCCTACGACGCGAAGAAGCGCAGCCACGAGGCCGACCACGAGGCCGAGGCGCGCGCCGCCGCGCCCGCCAGCGCCGCCGAGGCTGCTCACGCCGCGCCCGCGGCGGAGGTCCTGCGCCGGAGCGCCGAGCAGGAGGCCGAGAAGAAGGAAATGCTCGCGGAGATCAAGGCGCTCTGCCAACTCTGCGAGGAGGCGCTCTACCGCGACGCCAAGATGGGTACGCTCTTCTGACTCGCTTTTCACAAGCGTGTTTGTCCGCCCCTTTACAAGGGCGGCGGACCGGGTACAATGGAATCAGTCCTGCGGTGGCAAGCATCCGGGCTCCAAGGTACCTAGAACCAATGCCTCGTGCAATAGGTTGGCCTACTCGAGAGCCGATGGAGTGCCGGTCACGCCGTGTCCAGCCCGTTCCGCTCCGGAGCCGACCGCCCTGAACTCCCGGTTCAGGATACGTAGCCCCGCCCCACTGCAGGTGCCTCATTCGAGAGGGCAGACCCCGCAAAGGTCTGCCCTTTCTGCTTTCTGCGTATTCTCGCGCGGCTTCCGGCGCACCCGGGCGCTCCGGACCGCCCGTCCTTCTGGAAGGAGAACCGGACATGACCGAAGCCGTCACGCCCCACGCCGTCCGCACCCGCGAAGACCTCCACGAGCTTCTCGAATCGGCGCACGCCTGCTGGCTCATGAAGACCGAGCCCGGCGAATGCTCGATCGACGACGTGATGAACGCCCCCGGCCGAACCGTCTCCTGGTTCGGCGTGAGGAACTATCAGGCGCGCAACTTCATGCGCGACGCCATGCGCCCGGGCGACGCCGTGCTCTTCTACCACTCGAGCTGCCCCCACCCCGGCGTCGCCGGCATCGCGCGGATCGCCTCCGGGCCGCACCCCGACGAATGCCAGTTCGATGCTAATAGCGGCTACTACGACCTCAAAAGCTCACGGGAAGCCCCGCGTTGGGTCGCCGTGGACGTTGAAGGACTCATTAAGATTCCGCTTGTCCCGATCGCCGAGCTGCGTGCACGGCCGGAGCTCTCCGGCATGCGGATCCTGCAGCGCGGCAACCGGCTCTCGATCACGCCGGTGACGAAGGAGGAGTTCCGATTCATCGCCGACCATCTGATCCAGTTCCCACGCGACTAAAACGCACGCACCCTCAATCAACGGACTATTCCTCATGACCATTCAGATCATCCTCGCCCTGGCGGCGCTCGGATGCTGCACGGGCTTCCTCGCGGGCCTGCTCGGCATCGGCGGCGGCATGGTGCTCACGCCCTTCCTCACGCTGCTTCTCTCCTACGCCGGGATCCCGCTCGAGCACATCGTGCACGTCGCGATCGCGACCTCGATGGGCACGATCCTCTTCACCTCGATCTCCTCGGTGCGCGCGCACGCGAAGCGCGGCGCGGTGCTCTGGAACGTCGTCTTCTCAATGGCGCCGGGCATCCTCGTCGGCGCCGTGCTGGGCGCGCAGATCTCGGGCGCTCTGTCGACCTTCTGGGTGGCGATGATCTTTGCGGTCTTCGTCTACGCCTCCGCCCTCAAGATGCTTCTCGGCGCCAAGCCCACGCCCTCGCGCCATCTGCCCGGCATGGCCGGCATGTTCGGCGTCGGCACCGGCATCGGCGTCATCTCCGCCCTCGTAGGTGCGGGCGGCGGCTTCATTTCGGTGCCGTTCATGACGTGGTGCAACGTCAAAATGCACAACGCCGTGGGCACCTCCGCCGCGTTCGGCTTCCCGATCGCCTTCGCCGGCACCATCGGCTACATCATCAGCGGCTGGAGCATCGACACGCTCCCGGGCTGGCCCTACACGATCGGCTACATTCATCTTCCCGCGCTCCTCTGCGTCGCGGCGACGAGCGTCTTCTTCGCGCCCTTGGGCGCCAAGACCGCCCACGCCATGGACACGAAGCCTCTGAAGCGCATCTTCGCCTGCATGCTCCTGCTGCTCGCGACCTACATGCTCTACAAGGCCGTGAGCGCACTTTGACCTAAAGACGCCTCCTCGACACTCCTGCGGCGCGGCCTTCGGGCCGGGCCGCAGACCATTCGGGCCGGGATCCCT
>ERZ833515.1904-NODE-1904-length-13241-cov-27.397998_pt1 | contig 13241 bp, 14 predicted proteins | sample MGYA00519949_ERZ833515 | MGnify/ENA primary metagenome ERZ833515 (study PRJEB31850, sample SAMEA3708741) | human gut metagenome | biome: human gut; feature: human-associated habitat; material: faeces | place: China | collected 2014 ...
ATCACCCTGCACCACTTGAATCTGATTTTTTACTTTTTCAGAAATCATTGTAAACACCTCACTTTTTGAGCAGCTCCAGCGCCTTGTCCATGGGCACACAATCGGCATAGCGGTCCGGCCAGAGGAATTCATTGTAATAGTGGTAGCTCTGCTCTCCTGTCATATACTCGTTGTCCTGCGTGGAATTTGCATAGGCAGGAACGATCATGTGCAGGCCATGCTCAAAGCCCGTCTCCACCGTTGCATTGATGCAGAAGTCGGTCATGATGCCGCAGACCATCACATCTTTTTCACCCTTTTCCGTCAGATATTCCAGCAGACCGCTTTCTTTTTTGAACGCACTGCATACGGTTTTGACGAACCGTTTTTCAGTCAGCAGCGGTGCAAACCCGGAATAGACCTCAAATTCATCGTCTCCGATGGAAAAGCCTGTACCGGGCCCATCGTCATGCTGGACATAGACGACCTCTATTCCCTGTTCGCGGGCAGTCCGGATCAGTTTCCTGATGTTGCTGACAAACTTTTCAAACGCATACAGGCGTTCATCCACGATACCTTTCTGTGTATCCACAACCAGTAAAACCATGTGTAAGCCCTCCTGTGTATCTTTGGTTTCATCCTACCATAGACCGTTGCTTTCTACAAGCGGATTCAAAAAATCCCCACAGGGAAAACCTGTGTTTCACCTGCAGGGATTGATTCAGCCACCCAAGACGATCAGGATCAGCACCACGACCACTGCAATAGCGATCAGGCAGCCGCACCCGCTGCCGTCCCCGCCGCCACCGCCATTGTTGTTGTGGTTTCCGCCACCACCACCGTCGCCGCCAGACGAACCGCCGAAGTTGCGGTTGAACGCCGTCATGTACTGGGCATAGCCCGTATCACCTTTGCCAAAGTAACCATAATCACCGTTTGACATTGTTTTGTCCTCCTCAGAAATATATTTTTTCCCTTCTGAGGTTCATTTTATCGAAAGTGATGTCCAACAAGCATCTCTTTCAAAGCATTTTATGCAAAAATCTTTGAAAGCCATGGAAATAACGATTTCTTAAAAGTGATACCAAAGAACTTCTGCGCCTCCTCCAGATTCATCATCAGGCAGTCTCTGGACTTACGTACTTCCAATGTCTCTGGCAATTCTTTCAAAATTCTGTCGGCCTCATATGTCGCACCCGCATTATAGCAGAGTTCATTTGTTCGGGGATAAATTTCAAATGGATCCTTGCTGGTTTTCCATGCATTTTGAATTGTTTTTATTGCGTAGCTTCCCGTTACTTTCTCGCTGAAATAATCCTCAAGACTCAAAACTCGAATATATTCTGGCAGCGTTTCCGGCCCATACTCTTTGAAAATATTCATAAGGACCTGTGACGATGCTTTCAGAATATCAGGCGCTTCATCCTGTTCATCATCTTTCATCAATTCCAGCAATTCCGGAACAATTTCAAGCATCTGTCGCAGATATTCCCGATAAAGTGCCGTCCCAACCTCCCGCTGAACCGTACGCACAATATTGCTGCTCATCACTTCTGTGTTGGTCAGTCCTGCCTGAACACGACAGATCACTGTCCGGCGAATCACTTCCGGTGCAACAGCTTTGACATCTTCATTTGCACTGATCACAACAGCCGGATAGTTTACCAAATGCTCTGCAATCCCAAAATCATCATTCTTGATTGTTTCGATCGCATGTTGACTGAATCTTGTATTTGTCAGATCGTCCACAATAATCGGTGCTCCATGCACCGTTTGTTTAAGGCTATCAATGCTTGATCGCGTAAAATCCGGTGCAGAAATCTTTGTCTTTTGGCCGATCATCATTTTTAGAAGCGTTTCCAGAAAACTTGTTTTTTCCTGCTTTGTCCATAAACAAGCCCGAACACCGGATAAGGTAATGTGTTCTGATTATATCGAACTGCCATATCCCTCATACAGGCCATAAATGGAGAGCAGAAGAACCAGTTTGCAAATTCATAGTATCGGAACTGCATTCCAACATGATCTCCATGGAATTTTTCATATCCATCCATATAACGCAGAAACAATTCCACATCTTTCTCAACTTCGGCCTTCGGAGGGTTCAAATCGAGTTTTTGTTCATTTAACGTCACGTACTTTTCATCCGGCTCAACATCAAGCTGCGGGTACTCACTGCGTTGTTCTTTTTCCAATGTTTTTGCCCCAACCACATGCTTTCGGATGATTTTGATTTTATCTGGCGACAGCAGAATTTTTCCTTTTTTATCCGGTTTCGGGACGCATGGTTTGAATTTTGCTGCAAGTCCCTTTACATCAAGTGCAAAGCGCACTTCCTCTTTCTGATTTTCTGAGACAGGCTGAATCACAACAGCCTTTTTTACTCGAACCGTCTTTGCAATCGGAAGTTCTTTCAGATTTTCACCGTCATCGGCACACAAAAGCGAATCTTTTCCAATTTCGTCCGTGCTTTTTTCTTTTAACGTCTGGTAACACTCCATATACCAGTCAAATGCTTCATCTCCATCCATATAGCAGATATTCTCGCGCTGCCTTCCTTCAAATGCGGCTGCTGATATATTTGCCGAACCCATTATCACGCGTTTTCTACCATTCTTGGCTGAAAGCAAATAGATCTTTTCATGAGAAAGAATATCCCTTGCAACGAAAAGATGCAACGTTCCATTTTCCACACGCTCGGCAAGCTTTTTACCGACAGCTATGGCGTGGTGCATAACCAACCGGTTTTGGTTTCTCTTAACACCAAATATTCGCCGATCCTTATATCTCCAGAGCAAAGATTCGAGGTTGTTGGAAAAGTTTTGAACTAAAAAGATGGGAGGAGTTTTCGTGGATACGATCAAGCGTGTTCAGGATTTGATGCAAGCGCGTGATATGAATCTGTGTGTGTTGGCAAAGAAATGCGGAATATCGTACTCCACAATCCAAACCACTGCTCGTCGGGGAGGCCAGTTGAGCGTAGAGACGATTGAAAGAATCTGTCAGAGTTTAGGAATTACATTAAAAGACTTCTTCGATTCCTCTTACTTGTAAATATGACAGCAAAAAAACTCCCCGACATCCTTCTTGGAAGGAATGCCGGGGAGGCGTTCAATGTTTTATGGGCTCAGTTGTCCGGTATCAGCCGCTGACGAAGTACTTATCAGTGCAGCTCCGGCCAGTAAGCCTTGTTGGCAACGATCATATCGTCCAAGATCTTCTTGGCGACCAGCAGGCTGGGCACGGTCTTGGACAGAGTAAAGGCCATCAGTGCCTTCTCGTAGGAGTGCTCCACAGCGGCATCCACGATCAGCTTCTCCACAGCCTCCTGCTGCTCGATCAGACCCTTGTAGAAGGTGGGAATCTCGCCCACACGCACGGGTTCCGGGCCGCGATCGGTGATGTAAGCGGGAACCTCCACCATGGCGTCGGAGGGCAGGTTCTCCACAGCACCGTTGTTTTCCACCATGACCAGATAGCGCTTGCGCAGGTCGAAGGCAAGGCTCATGGCAACGTCCACGATGAACTCGCCGTGCACACCGCCGAAGAACTTGGTCAGGTCTACGTCCTTGCCGGCACGATAATCCGCCACAGCATCAAAGATGCGCTTCTCGCGGCCTTCCATGACCTCGTTGGCGCGGGTGTGGTTGGGATCGCTGCTCTTTACAACTTCATCGCCCAGCAGGTAGTACTGCATATAGGTGTTGGGCAGATAGTCATGGAAAGCAGAGCAGATGTTCTTGGCGTTTGCGTAGGTGTGCAGCCAGGACGGATCGCTGTGCAGCACATCGCTCTTGGCGTTCTGGGGCATATAGCCGTGCTCTGCCACATAGCTCTTGAGCTTTTCGGTCACATCCTCGCCGTTCAGGCGCACCTTGGTGAACCAGCCGAAGTGGTTCAGACCAAAGTAGTCCACTTCCAGATCATGACGGTCGCACTCCAGAATCTCGGCCATGTTGCGCTCGATGGCAACCGGCATATCGCAGATGTTCAGGATACGAGCCTTCGGGCGCAGACGGAAGGTTGCCTTTGCCACGATGGCAGCGGGGTTGGAGTAGTTGACGATCCAGTAGGTGGGCTTTGCGTACTTTTCGCAGTAATCGATCAGCTCCACCATGGGGTAGATGGTACGCAGGCCGTAAGCCAGACCGCCGGGGCCGCAGGTCTCCTGACCAACAACGCCGTACTTCAGCGGGATTTTCTCGTCCTGCTCACGCATGGCGTACAGACCAACACGCATCTGAGCAAAGATGAAGTCAGCATCGGTCATGGCAACTTCCGGGTCGGTGGTCAGGGTCAGTTTCAGCTCCGGGTCAAACATCTCCACCACATGGCGGACGATGACCCCCACAGCCTCCTGACGCTCGGCGTTGTTATCGTAGAGCACCAGCTCATTCAGCTTGAAGCGATCCTTCTGCACCAGCAGGCTCTTGACGATGCCGGGGGTATAAGTGCTGCCGCCGCCGGCGATGACCAGTTTAAACGTTTTCATGGGGTAAACCTCCTAATGATAGTGTTTTTGTATGATGAATAAAAGCGGATATCTTATTCTGCGCGGCCAAGGTGGCTGTCCACGATGGCACGCATCTTCCCCACTTTGGGGCCGTAAATGATCTGGATGTTGTTGCCTTTTACCACAAGACCTGCGGAGCCGGTGGGCTTGAACCACTCCTTGTCCTTGACCAGAGCGGCATCCTTGACCTGCACCCGCAGACGGGTCATGCAGTTATCGGTGTTCAGGATGTTCTCTGCACCGCCCAGTCCTTCCACGATATGGGCTGCGGTCTGTGCATCGTCTGCGCTGGCAGCAGTCTTTTTGGCTGCGCCGCTGCGAATCTGCTGCTTGACGGCAGCGGCGTTTGCGGCAAGGTCGGTGACTTCTTCGCCTTCCTCACGACCGGGGGTCTTGAGGTTCATCTTCACAATGAGGAAGCGGAAAACGAGGCACATTACCACGATCTCCACCAGACCCACCAGCACATACAGCGGCCAGTGGGTGCGGCCAATGCCTGCAGGCAGGTTCAACACCAGAAAATCAATGATGCCGTTGGTGGCGCAGACCCGGATGCCCACAAGGTAAACGATCATCTGGAACAGACCGTCCAGAACCGAGTACACCAGCCACAGCGCGGGAGCTGCAAACAGGAAGGTGAATTCCAGCGGCTCGGTCACGCCCACCAGACAGGCGGTAAGGGTAGCCGGGATGATCTGTGCCTTGGTGGCGGCCTTCTTCTCCTTTTTGGCGGTGGAGATAAAAGCCATTGCCACGCCGATCACGCCGAAGGTCTTCATCAGACCGTAGGTCAGAAAACGTGCGGAATCCCGCATCATTGCCACGCTGGGGTCACTGAGCAGGGCAAGGAACACAGGCTTTGCGCCAACGATCTGCTCACCGCCGATGATCATGCTGTCGCCCAGTGCGGAGTAGAGGAAGGGCGACCAGACCAGATGATGCAGACCCGTGGGGATCAGCACGCGGTTCAAGAAGCCGTACAGGAACACGCCGAACGCGCCTGCACTTGCCATGACACCGGTCAGGGCGTTGATACCCGCCGCAGCCACAGGCCAGACGTAGCTGGCAACCACCGCCATGACCAGAACGATGGGCAGCAGCACCACAAAGACGAACTTGCTGTTGCCGTACATGGCCATGGCACCTTCAAACTCGGTGTCGATGAAGCGGTTGTGGACCAGCGCCACCACCACGCCAAGGATCATGCCCAGAAATACGCCCATGTCGGTAACGTGATAGCCGAGGCAGATGGTCTGACCGGTGCCGTACAAAGCGCTTGCCGTATCACCGGCGATGGTCAGTCCTGCCACATCCAGCCAGCGGGAATTGGCTGCCAGCCAGACCAGATAGCTGATCAGTGCCAGAAATGCCGCATCTGCCTTGCGCTTTTTGGCAAGGCTCATTGCGATACCCACGCAGAACAGGATACCCAGATTGCCAATGACTGCACCAACGCCGCCATTGATGAATTTGCCGAGGGTCCAGACAACACCGCCCTCTGTCACCAGTGCCGTGTTGCTCATGACCGAAGAAATCGCCTGCAGCATACCCGCAATGGGCAGGAACAGAACGGGGCCCATCAAAGCTTTGGAAAAGCTCTGCATCGCATCCATAACTTTTTGTTTCATTGGTGTTCTCCTAACGTTCCATGAATCTCTCTTTTCAAATTGTCTCTTCGTTTCGGGGGTGCACCTTACCGTTTCGATGGCTTGATTATATCACTCTGCACAAAAAAATCTACCGAATTGGACTTTTTTCGAACTTGTTCACAAAAGCTGAAACATGTTTCACTTTCATGTTGGATACATCGAAATGTTTATTGACAAAACACGCGATTCAGCGTATACTTTATGAAAACAAGCCGTTCTTTGATTCAAAAATCGGAGCAAAATATGAAACACGACCTTTACAAACTGGCAGATCAGCACCATCTGAATGCCAACGAGCAGCAGCTTTTGCAGGCGGTGTTGGAAACCGCAAAAAACGGCGGTCAGTGCAGCGTGCGAGAGTTTGCAACGCAGAATTATACCTCCCCGGCGGCCGTGATTCGGCTGAGCAAAAAGATGGGCTATACCGGCTACACCGATATGATCTACCGCATCGGTTTTCTGATCCAGAACGAGATCGATAACAAAAACCATGCCTCCGACATTACCGCCTTTATCGGGGATATCCCCGAAGAAAAAATGCACAGCTTTGTGGAGCTGTTCCACGAAAACCGGCAAAAGCCCATTCTTGTGACCGGCACCGGGTTCTGTGCCCCTTTGCAGGAATTTATGGTGCGGAAGCTGCTGGTTCTGGGCTACTGCGCCATCGGCTCCAACAGCTATGAGGTCTACGAAAGCGGTGCACTGAATGCTGGGCTGGTCATTGCCATCAGCAAGAGTGGAAAGACTGGCACCATCCTGAAGCCGGTACAGGATTCCTTTGCACAGCACCGGAGCATCATTGCCTTTGTGGGTGCCGACAATTCTCCCATCGCCCGCTGTGCAGACCCTGCCTTTGTGCTGCTGGACGACAAGATGCTGGACGACCGGAACCTTACCGCCAACTATTTCTATGCGCGCGTGCTTATCACCTTTGAATACCTCATGGATCTTGTTCTGGAGAAGGACGAACATCCGAACGGAAAAGAAGGGCAACGAGCGGTTTTCACGCCTGAGAATACGGTCTCTCCTTTCCAATGCCATCAGAAAAGCCGCCCCGGCTAAACCCGGAGCGGCTTTTCTGATGCAGATATAATTAGAAGAGAAGGAAAACGTTGTAATCAGATGCCAGCGGCAGCGTTCTGACCGGCAAGGCGGCCGAAGGTGGCGCTGCGGCCTGCGGCGGCACCTGCCATCAGGCTGGGATAGCTGCCGGAGAAGTAGTTGCCGCTCATGTCACCAATGACATACAGACCGGGAATGGCCTTGAAGTCCTGGTCAATGGCGTGCATATTGTCGTCGATCTGGATGCCGTCCATGGTGCAGATCAGGTAGCCGCCCGCCTGACGGACGCCGTAGAAGGGTGCCTCGCTCAGGGCGGAGAGGCGGTAGCGCTCCTTGCCGTAGTCCTCATCCTCGCCCTTGGCGGCCAGCTCATTGTAATGGTCCACCGTAGCGGTAAAGGTCTCCTTCGGCAGACCCAGCTTGTCGGCCAGCTCCTCGATGGTGTCGGCCTCCACGATGTAGCCCTGATCCTGCAGGTCGGTGTTCATTGCCTGCACATAGTCCATGGGGAACACCGGGTTGGTGCCGTTGACATGGGGGTACAGACGGCTGCAGCCGTGGGTGGCAAACTTCTCGCAGTCCTCGGCATACTTGCTGTCCCAGATGGTGCAGTAGGTGTGGTAGGGCTGGCTGGCGGCAGCGTGCAGCACCAAATCGTAGGGCATATACTCGTTCATGAAACGTTCACCCTTCAGGTTCACCTTCAAGAACGGCTGGCTGCCCATCCAGAAGAGGGCACCGTCGCTGGCCTTGCCGTACTCGCCGGTCTGGTCCGGCTTGATGGCACCACGGTCGAAGATCATGGAGGTGTGGGTGGTGTCCATGATGGCACCAGCCCACAGGCACGCCTTGATGCCGTCGCCCTTTGCGCCGGGCTTGGAGTAGTTGACGCAGGTCTGCTCCACGCTCTGGGGCTGCAGGGCGTTCATCATGACGTCGTTTCCGCTGTAGCCGCCGCAGGCGAGGATCACGCCCTTGGATGCGTTGTAGCGCACATATTCATCGTTGGCATTCTTGGCAATCAGGCCGGTGACGCGGTCGCCGTCCTTTTCCAGCTTGACCATGGTGATCTCATACTGAACTTCCAGACCGTCTGCCTCAGCGTGCTTCAGCACGGCATCCATGGTCAGCTGCTCGCTGTATTCCTCGCCATACTGGGTGCTGTGGCCGACATCCAGAACCTCGTAATTGTCGCCCTCGTGCTTTTCGTCGATCTCGTGGCGGAAGTCGATACCGCTTTCGGCCAGAACATCCGTGAACCAGTCCATGGTCTCGCCGCTCTTATCGGCCCAGACCTGTGCCAGACTGCGGCGGGTGTAGCCCTGACTCCAGTTGCACAGGTAGCGCACGGCGTCCTTCTTGCTCACGTCGTCGCCGTCCTCCTGCTGCTGCTTGGAGCCGCAGGCTGCCAGCGTATCCCGGATGCCGCTGGCCATATCGTGACCAAACTTCTCGATGAGGATGGTCTTGGCACCAGCCTCGGCGGCAGCGGCGGCGGCAAAGCTACCGGACGAACCGGCACCCACCACCAGAACCTCGCAGTCCACGGTCTGCTTGATATCGCTCTCGGCGATCTCCGGTGCCTCACCCAGCCAGTCGGCGGTAGAGGAGGTTTCCTCGGTGGACTGCTGTGCAGGGTTAATGGCACCGCCGCTGGCCTGCTGGATGCAGTCTGCCACAGCGTTCTGCACGGCCTTGCTGGTGACGGTTGCACCGGTCACGCCGTCGATCTGGCTGGTCTGGGCATTCATGATCTGCTCAATGAGCTTGTCCTTGGCTGCAACGCCGATGCTCTCGGTCTCGCCGGAGAGGTCCAGCTCCACCTTGGTGATGGTGTTGGCATCAAAGGTGACAGTGGCGGTGATCTCGCTCATGCCCTTGGCAGTAGCGGTGTAGGTGCCGGGGGTGTAGATACCGGTTGCACTGGAAACGCCGGAGGCGCTGCTGGCTGCATTGCAGGCAGCCAGACCGGCAGCGGTGACACCGCTCATGGCAGCTGCTGCTGCGATCTTCAGAAATCCTTTACGGGAGATCTTTTCCATAATAATTCCTTCCTTTTCTTGCTATATCCTTCGCATCGACAAAAATCTATTGCCGTTCTTGTTAAAAGTATCACATTTACAAACAAAGAAAAAGAAGATATAATATCCTTATAAGTATCAAGTAAAACTTGCGTTTTGAAAAAAGGAGCACATCATGACCATCCAGCAGCTGCGCTATTTTCTGGCACTGTGCGAAGATTTGAATTACACCCACACCGCCGGGCGGATGTATCTGTCCCGGCAGGCCTTGCGGCTGAGCATTGCCGCACTGGAAGAAGAGCTTTGCGGCAAACTGTTTGTCAACAACCGCAATCATCTGGCTCTTACTGAAAAGGGTGAGCGGTTCCGGGCACAGGCTACGCCGGTGGTGCAGCAGTTCGATGCCCTGTGCCAGCAGGCTTATCAGGACATTCAGTCTGCACCGCTGCGGCTGGGCATCAGCGTGGCACTGGTTCCGGACTATCTGCCCAATCTGGGGGAGGTGCTGGAAGCATTCCGGCAGCAGTACCCCGGCATCCCCTTGGAGCTTGCTTCCCTGTCCAACGATGAAGTGCCGGTGCAGCTGCAAAACGGCGCACTGGATGCCGGGCTGGTGATGGACCTGGGCGGCTGTGCTGCGGGGCTTGCACGCACTGCCCTCTCCCAGCATACCACCGCCGTCATGGTCTGCCGCAGCAGCCCCTTTTGGGAGCGGACGCATATTACACCGGCAGAGCTGGACGGGCAGACCCTTCTGGTTCCCGGCTTTGCCCCGGATGCCCTCGCACCGCTGTGGCAGGCACTGCGGGAGAGCAGTGCACACCCACAGCTGGAGCTGGTCGAGCAATTTTATCAGGTACTCTACCGCACGCAGGAGCAGAATTGTGTATCTCTGAACCGTTTTGAGGAAGCCTCCCACAACCAGATGTCCAACGTCCGGGATGTGGTATTAGACGGTCTGCCGCCTATTTGTGCCGGATTCCTCCGTCCCCAAAAACAACACAACGCCTGTGCGGAGCTATTATGCCGCTTTTTGCAGGAGAGGTTGAAGTTTTAAAAAAGAGTGACAGCATTTCGCTTTGAACACTGCCACTCTTTTTTGTATTATGAATAACATCAAAACGACCACGTTTTTCTTATCATCCTTCATCAGCGCGAGCGATGGTTGATTATTTTATCAGCTTAATCCAGAGAGTGACCGCATTACAAGATCAATGTCCTGATTTTCCAGTTCCTGAATGATGTGCAGGTAGGTTTTCTGCGTGGTTGTCATGCTGGAATGCCCCAGCCGCCTTGCCACGCTTGCAATAGATACACCTGCAAACAGAAGCACCGAAGCGTGGGTATGCCGCAGACCATGTACCGAGATGACCGGGATCTTGGCCCGGTTGCAGTGCCGTTCCAGAACATCGTTGACGGTGGAATTGTAGGCGTGTTCCTTGAACACGAAAATCGGCTTATCTTCAGGAACGTCCTTTACCAGTGCTGCGAACTGGATCACCGTCTGCCAGTCGATCTGAATTTTGCGGACAGACGATTTATTTTTTTGTCGGCAGAAATCCGCCGTTCCCCTTATAATCCCATGTTTTATTGATGGAAAGCATCTGCCGTCTTTCCCAGCTGTACCCATGCGGGTTCATGGTCCATGTTCTCAATGGTCTTTGCGGTCTTGAAATCAATCGTGGTATTCATAGTCGTTTCATCACCCCCTGTTCGATAAATCATGATTGGTTTGGTTCTGGTAATAAAGCTGCATGGTCGTGGGTGCATTGTAGAGTGCAGCCAGCAGATACTGCTTCATATTCCGTACCGGTGCGGTACTTTCCGCAAGACACTTCAGCACAAAGCGGATATGGTCTGCATTCAGCTTCATGAATCGGCTGCGCACGACCTCCGCAGGCTTGTCGTCCCCTGCCACCCGCAGCAGCTTGCGTTTGGTGGAACAGGTGTCCACAAGCAAGTCCACGATCTGGTAGATGGTGTCCTCATCGTCCGGGCAGAGCCGGAGTAGAAGGTCAACCTCCAAAGACCGAGAAAAATATTCTTCCAGTCGTGTGCGCTCATCCGCGTCGTCCCCTTCCTCGGAAAGGAAAGGGTCAGGTTCACTCCCCTCGGTTTTATTCCACTCAGTCTTATTTCTTCGTTGTTTTGCCGCATCCTGTTCCCCGGAATCAGCGTTCCCAGAATCGTTCTTTCCACGATTGCGGCATCGTGGGTCCGCAAAGTTTTTGACGTAAATCAGATTGGGTTTTCCAAGCCCGCGCCGTTTGCGCTCAATCAGACCAAACTTTTCCAATTCCCGGAACAGTTTGGTTGCCTTGTTGTCTGCGCAGCCCAGTGCATCCATCACTTCCTGCACAGGAAAAATGATATACACCCTTCCCTGCTCATCCAGCCATCCGTTTTTCACCGACAGCCCCATGCGGTCCAGCAGGATGCCGTACAGCGTCTTTGCATCGGTGGACAAGTCAACTAGAGTGGGAAATCATTGCTCGCTTTGCATCCATTGAAAAACGTACATATTTAAAAGCATGTTGTGCTACCAAAAGTAACGGGCAAGGATGAGATATTTTCAGTTTTGCTTGGCATTTTGTCTTTTTTTCAGATCTCAGCGTATAAAAAAAGCGGACAACCGTTTTGGGGTTATCCGCAGAAGGATGTATTGTTTTCGTCACTCGATAAATGGGAATTTAATGAACTAACCTCTTTACTCTTTCAACATAATCATCTGCATGATTTATGCTAATATCTCCGTGATAATATCCTTGTAATACTTCAAGTTCACTATTTGGTACTAAATGAACAATTTTAGTTGCTGATTTTTTCATAATAGGTCTTTCTTTACTTCCAACTAATACGAGGGTCTTTGCTTTAGTATGCGATAAAGTGTTTTTTACTTCATAATTAGAATTTGACTTCATAAAAGCAATTAAATTATCTTTTGTAATTTTACAAGTATCTTCATAATATAGAGCAAACAAGCTTTTTTTAAGTTTCAAACTTTTAAATTGTAGTTTTGAAAACCACTTTTTACTTATCAAACAATATGATAAATTAAATATTGGCTCTATCATTTTATAGGTAAAGTCCATTGGCATTACCAAAGCGCTTTCAACAATAGCACATTCACATATATCAGGATTTTTAGATAATATTTCTAATAAAATTTGTCCGCCTAATGATAGCCCTCCAATCAGTTTTACTTTTCCATTATAATTTTTATTTATAAAATTTATTATTTCTAGAGCATTGCTTTCAATAGAAGTAAAATTTGTATCACTTCCTGAATGTCCATCTAATATAGGAATAACTATGTGAAATTCATTTTCAAGCAAGGATATTTCATCTATATAATTCCACCAAGAAAGACCTCCACCGTGTAATAAAATTATAATATCATTATTCTTTGATCCATATTCTTTATATTCCATCTTACACCTCTAAATTCCAAGTTATCCCCCTCAATATACCACGCTTTTCCCCCGCAGAAAAGCTGCTGCGCACAAAAGGCTTCTCCGGCAACTATCCGCGCCCCGGCTCATACAATCTAACAACTATGTACCGGGAGGGATATCGTGTGCTGCTGACCTTACTGCAATTTTTCGCCACAAAATTTCTGTTTCTGGCGCTCCATCTGGAAAGCGGCGCATTTCACCGCAGCTTCACGCCGGAGCTGGCGGACAAGCTCGCCGTCCTTTACGGCATCCCGGTGGAGGATATTCTGGATGACTACGCCCTGTTTTTCCACCGGGGCGGCGGAGTTTTTCTCCGGGAATACCGCCAGGTCAAAGGCTGGAATCGCCAGCAGCTTGCCAACCATGCAAAGGTCAGCCGGACAAGCATCCGCTGCTGGGAAAACGGACAAAAGACCATCAGTCAGAAGTGCTTTTGCCATCTGGTGGAAAACCTTGGTTCCGATTTTCCATCTATGCTTCGCATGTGAGGTATGGTAATTTTTCTCCGGTCAAACGAAAAAGCTCGTCTGCAAGCCACGATATGTGGCAGCGCAGACGGGCT
>ERZ833515.1915-NODE-1915-length-13169-cov-2.546058_pt1 | contig 13169 bp, 10 predicted proteins | sample MGYA00519949_ERZ833515 | MGnify/ENA primary metagenome ERZ833515 (study PRJEB31850, sample SAMEA3708741) | human gut metagenome | biome: human gut; feature: human-associated habitat; material: faeces | place: China | collected 2014 ...
CATTGTAACATAAGAATTGCGGCGCGTCAAGCATTTCCTTGAGAAATAAGAGTTTTCGTGGAGTTTTAGTTGATTGGCGGGGCAGGGAACTTTCAGAAAGCAGTGCTTGTGGGATTCAGGGAAGGTTCCTCTAGGCTTGCGGGCGACTACTAGGGACGAAAAAAAGATGATGCAACTCGCTTCGCTCAGACAAGCATCATCTTTTTTCCAACGCATTCACCTGCGAGCCAAGAGGAACCAGATCCCTGTATCCAGGCACTGCTTTCTGAAAGTTCCCTGCCGCTGTGTAGTTGGCACGCCAAGGAGAAGGGGCACTATTGAGAACAAGATTTTGCGCAAGAGCGGACTTTGGTCAGTTGTCGCGCAAATAAAAAAAGCCTCTCGTTTCCATCTTTCAGGCAACAAGAAGCTTTTCATTATCTAATATTTACAGGACCTTCGATAAAAATTCCTTTGTTCTCTCATTCTTCGGATGCGCGAAGAATTCTTCCGGTGGAGCTTCTTCGAGAATTTTTCCCTGATCCATAAACAGCACGCGGTTTGCAACCTCTCTCGCAAAGCCCATCTCGTGGGTTACAACGACCATGGTCATTCCCTCGTTCGCAAGCTCCTTCATGAGATCCAGTACCTCGCCTACCATCTCCGGGTCAAGGGCACTCGTCGGCTCATCAAAGAGGATCACATCCGGTTTCATCGCCAGAGCGCGGACAATGGCCACACGCTGCTTCTGTCCGCCGGAAAGCGTGGACGGATAAACGTCTGCTTTATCCTCAAGGCCGATGCGGCGTAACAGCTCAAGGGCTTCCTCTCTCGCCTGGGCCTTGATCTCTGCCTTCGTTTTCGGCGCGTCAGGTGCCAGCGTTCCTTTTCTCTTTGCCTTCTTTAACTCTTTACAGCGCACATAGACCGGCGCCATCATGATATTCTCGATCACAGTCATATTGTTGAACAGGTTGAAGTGCTGGAATACCATGCCCATATGGCGGCGGTGGATATTGATGTCCACGCGCATATCGGCGATATCTACGCCGTTAAAAATGATGCTGCCGGAGGTCGGATCCTCCATACAGTTCAGGCATCTTAAAAATGTACTTTTTCCGGAGCCGGACGGACCGATGACTACAACGATGTCACCTTTATTGATGGTCACATTGATTCCCTTCAGGACTTCCAGATCACCAAATGTTTTTTTCAGATCAATGACGTCTATCACTCTTCTTCAGGCTCCTTTCCATCAGTTTTACAAGAATTGAGATCACCAGCACGAGAACGATGTAGATCGCCGCCATGACAAGATACGGGACCATGAACTCGTAGCTGTTGCTTCCGATATAGTTGAAGGCAACGTAAAGATCCGCCGCGCCGACGAAGCTGACAACGGAGGTTTCCTTGATCAGGGCAATAAACTCATTGCCCAGAGTCGGAAGAATATTTTTCACTGCCTGCGGGATTACGATCCGGATCATCGCAGGACCAAAGCCAAGACCAACTGCACGTCCCGCCTCAAGCTGTCCCGGATCAACGGACTGGATACCGCTTCGCATGATCTCGGAAATATACGCGCCGCTGTTCAATCCAAAGACCACCATGGCAACACGGACACCCGGCAGCTTGATCCCCATAAGGGGCAGCATAACGTAGTAGAAGATCAGAAGCTGCACAACCATCGGGGTTCCGCGGAAGAGACCTACGTAGAAGCTGCAAACCGCGTTCAGCGCCCGCGGAAGTGTCTTATATTTCGGCAGGACGCGGACCGTCGCGATGATGGTACCGATCAAAACACCGATGAGCATGCCGACTACCGCGATCAGAAGCGTATTCTGCAGACCCTGCACAACTTTGACGTAACCGTTTTTCTCAATAAATATCTGTACAAACTTGTTCCATTTGTTCCCGAAGTTTCCCATAATACCTCCAGATAGCAAAAACACAGCGTTTCCTGCCATGTTCCAATACAGTCAAAAAGCGGGAGCGAACCGTATCTTGCCCCCGCTTTTCTGACCGGTGTTTCCAATATTTTTACTGCATTGCGTTGATCGCCTTTGTGATGCTTTCCGCCGGAGCCGCATCAATGATCACGTACTTCACGTTGCCGTTGATCATATCCTGAACTGCAAGAGATGCACTCTTATACGGTACCCACTCTGCCGGAAGTCCTTCAAAGCCCCAGTCATCACTGCCCTCAACAAAGTACTGTGCTGTGGTTCCCTGCTGTCCGCCAATCTTGTCGCTCGCGCTTAAGCCCTTAAGAACCTCTTCTACGGAAGCTGCATCCTTACAGTCATCAAAAGCCGTATCATCTGCCAGTGTAACCAGTCTCTGGGATGCTTTATAATACGGATCAGAGAAGGTTACATATTCTTCTCTCTCCTCGTTAATCGTTAAGCCAGCCATTGCGATATCGCATTTGTGCTGACCAACAGATAAGCATACGGCATCAAAGTCCATGTTTTCAATTACAAGCTCCTTGCCAAGCTCCTGTGCAAGAAGAGAAGCAATCTCCATATCGATTCCCTTGTAGCTGTCGCCGTCTACGTACTCAAACGGCTCAAAGGATGCGTTTGTCGCAACAACAAGCTGATCCTTGGAAGCATCATACTCTGCGGATTCTACTGCAGCCGGCTCGCCATCACTGAAATATTTATCACAGATCGTATCGAAGGTTCCGTCCTCCTGGATCTTTGCGATGAATGCATTTACCTGCTCAAGCAGCTCCGGCTGGTCTTTATCCACGCCGAATGCATACTGCTCATCTGTAAGATCATATTCGATCACCTTAACAACTCCGGCTGCCTCATCTTTCTTTTCTTCTGCAGCCGCACCTGCTGTTGTCTCTGTCTTGTTCTCTGCTGCTGCCGTTGTCTCTGTAGTTTTGCTGCCGCAGCCTGTAAGAAGTGATGCTGCCATTGCAGCGGTCAGACATAATGCAATCGCCTTTTTCATAATATTTTCCTCCTCTAACCCAATACGAATTTGCAACTTTTTCGACGGAACCCACTATACCACAGGCCTATACAAAAAGCAAGTGTTTATGCATATGCTTTTGCATATTTATGCAGTATCTCTCATTCTATAACCTGTATGCATATCACTTTTCCCTGTCCTATCTGCCCCCGGTCATGCAGATCACAACGAAATAGATCCGGCTGATCCCCGATGCCCGCAGGGCTCTCGCGCACGCCTCGATGGTACTGCCCGTTGTATAAATGTCGTCCACAAGGATCACACTCCTGATCCCCTCCGGGATCTCCCCCGCCGCAAAGGCACCGGAAAGGTTCTTAAGCCGCTCCGCTGCCGAAAGATCCTTCTGCGGCAGCGTCTTCTTATTTCTCACCAGCATTTCCGGTATCACCGGAATCCCCAGCTTCTTTCCGATGACCCGTGCCAGGATCTCTGCCTGATTGAATCCCCGGGTCTTTTTCCTCGTGGCATGGACCGGCACCGGGACCAGGGCATCTGCCTGCATCCGGCGGATTGTCCGTCCGTACCGTGCCGCCAGAGCTGTCCCGTAAAAATCCAGGTACTCTCTCTTATTATTGTACTTGATCTGCGCCATGGAATGCCTCGCCACCTCATCGTAATTTAATAAGGCAATTCCGTACTCAAAGGCACGCGGATGGCGCATGCAGTCCGGACAGAACTCCAGACTCCCGTCTTCAATCTCTTTTCCGCATTTTTTACATACCGGCGATCTTACAAACGATAGTTTATGAAGGCAGTCCGGACAGATCATCCGCCCGGAACCGCCAGTGATATCCCCGCATACCGGACAGCGGCGGGGATATAGAACATCAAGAATTTTATTAAATTTCATATTAAATATAAATATTCGAACAAATAGTGCAGGTCTATTTCTGCATCATAGATGTATCAATCTCCAGAATCCGGTCCTTCAGCCCCGAGTACCGTTTCTGCTCCACCTCATTGTCCACCATCGCCTGGAACACCTCCGGGATCCCGACCAGGCAGACACACGATTTTGCTCTCGTGACCGCTGTATAGATCAGGTTTCTCGTCATCAACATCCTCGGACCGGAATGGACCGGGATCACCACTGCCGGATACTCGCTTCCCTGGGACTTGTGGATCGTGATCGCATAGGCAAGTTCCAGCTCCTCCAGCTGCTTAAAACTGTACTCCACCATCTTCCGCTCATCGAACTCCACCTCCAGAGTTTCCGCAAAGCTGTTGATGGACCGGATGATCCCCGTGTCTCCATTAAAGACGCCTTCCCCTTTTTCCACCGGGATCCCGTACCTGTTGCGGACCTCCCACTCGATCTGGTAATTGTTTTTGATCTGCATGACCTTATCGCCGACCCGGAAGATCGTCCCGCCGGACTCCTTTTCCGCTTTCTGCGGTGCAGGCGGATTAAACCGCTCCTGAAGCTGCTTATTTAGCGCCTCCACTCCGAGAGCACCTTTCCGCATCGGCGTCATGATCTGGATATCTGACATCTCGGCATGGACATAGTTCGGAAGCTTGTCCTGCACGAGGACCATCATATCCTTCACAATATCCGCCGGATAATCGCGCCGGATAAACAGAAAGTCACGGCTCTTCTTATTTAAAGGAACTGTTTCCCCGTCGTTGATCTTATGGGCATTGACGATAATATCGCTCTGGGCCGCCTGACGGAAGATCTTTGTGAGCTTCACCACAGGGAACGCCTCAGAAGCGATCATATCCCGGAGAACATTTCCCGGCCCCACGCTGGGAAGCTGGTTAACATCGCCCACGAGGATCAGCCTCGTTCCTACATTCACCGCCTTTAAGAGTGAGTGGATCAGGCTGATATCCACCATGGACATTTCATCGATGATGATCACATCCGCGTCCAGAGGATTTTCCTCGTTCCGCTCAAAATGCATGCCCTCCAGCCGGTTCTCGCCGGAATTGCCGTTGTTTTTCGGATCAGCCGTCGGAGCGCCCGTAAGCTCCAGAAGTCTGTGGATCGTCTTCGCCTCGTATCCTGTCGCCTCCGTCATGCGTTTCGCCGCGCGGCCCGTCGGGGCAGCCAGAAGAATATCCATATCTTCCTGTTCGAAATAATGGATGATCGTATTGATGGTGGTCGTCTTACCCGTTCCCGGACCTCCGGTGATGATAAGGAGGCCGTTGCTCACCGCCTCCAGAACTGCCTGCTCCTGAAGCTCATCCAGCTCGATCTTCTCCGCCTCCGTGATCTTCTGGAGCCGCTTTTTCACGTCCTCCTCATCGATCTTCGAGTGGAGATTCAGGTCATGCAGCATTCTCGCCGTATTGAGTTCCATATAATAGAACTGCGCCGGGTAAACGATCCGTTTCCCATCCTTTTCCTTCACCACCAGCTTCTTCTCCATCTGGAGATCCACCAGATGTTTTTCCATGTGCTCCGGTTCCACATTTAAGAGTGCCGATGCGTTGGCAAACAGCTCCTCCTCCGGCAGATATGTATGGCCATTTCCCGTCACCTGGAGCAGTGCATAGAAGAGTCCACTGCGGATCCGGTAATCGGAGTCGGTAAAGATACCTACTTTTGCCGCGATCTCATCCGCGATCTTAAATCCCACCCCCTGGATATCATCCGCCAGCTGGTACGGATTCTCCTGGATCACAGAGTACATTCCCGGACCGTAATGCTGGTAGATCTTCACCGCAAGGTTCATGGAGATCCCATACTGCTGAAGGAACACCATGGCCTGACGCATATCTCTTTTTTCCTCCACCTGGCTGCTGATCTCCATCGCCATGCGCTCGCTGACACCCTTGACCTCGGCGAGACGTTCCGGCTCCTCTTCCATGATCCGGAAGGTGTCCGCCTTGAACTTCTTTACGATCCTTTTAGCTAAAGCAGCTCCGATGCCTTTGATAGCACCGGAGCCGAGATACCGTTCAATCGCCAGTGTGTCCTCGGGAGCTTTTATCTCATAGCTCTCCACCGCAAGCTGTTCACCGTAGATGGAGTGTTCCACCATCCGGCCCGTCGCCTCGATCCGCTCTCCCTCACTGATGTAGGGAAATGTGCCGACGAGGATATATTCTTCTCCCCCGTCCGCCACGCTTAAGACCGAGTAACCGTTATCCTCGTTGCGGTATTTGATTCTTTCCACATAGCCTGTTACAGTTGCCATTTTTTATTTTTCTGCGCCTTTTCCGCCGTGTGCGAACTCGATAAACTTACCGGTTCCGATCGCAACCGCTGTAAGCGGCTCCTCCGCGATCATTGTCGTGATTCCGGTCTTCTCCTCGATCAGGGCGTCAAGTCCGGAAATCAGGGATCCGCCGCCGGTAAGAACGATTCCGCGGTCAAAAATATCAGCCGCGAGCTCCGGTGGTGTGCGCTCCAATACGTTGTGTACAGCGTCTACGATCTGCATCGCCGGCTCTCTTAACGCCTCAAGTGTCTCGTCGGATGTGACAACGATGGTCTTCGGGAGACCGGTCACAAGGTTTCTTCCACGGACTTCCATCGTCACAAGCTCCGGACGGCGGTAAGCCGCGCCGATATTGATCTTGATCTCCTCGGCGGTTCTCTCACCGATCAGAAGATTATGTTTCTTTCTCATATAACGGACTAAAGCTTCATCGAAGTCATCACCTGCGATCTTGATAGAGGTGCTGACTACAGGTCCGCCTAAGGAGATAACTGCAATGTCTGCAGTACCGCCGCCGATATCTACGATCATGTTTCCGCATGCCTTACCAATATCAATGCCTGCACCGATAGCTGCTGCTACAGGCTCTTCGATGATGGCAACCTCACGGGCACCAGCCTGGTAAGTAGCATCTTCTACTGCCTTCTTTTCTACTTCAGTAGCACCACTTGGGATACAAACGCTGATGCGGGGCTTACGCAGTGTTCTCTTGCCTACTGCCTTGTTGATGAAGTATTTCATCATTTTCTCGGTAATGGTGTAATCAGAGATAACGCCCTGACGAAGCGGACGGACTGCTACAATATTACCAGGTGTACGTCCGATCATCAGACGTGCTTCTTCTCCGATAGCCATGATCTTGTTAGTATCACGGTCAATGGCAACTACAGACGGCTCTTTTAATACAACGCCTTTTCCCTTGATATATACAAGGATACTGGCGGTTCCTAAGTCAATTCCAATGTCATTGGACATCATTGAAAACATATAGTTATTTCCTCCTAAATTGTGGGGTCACGAAAAGTTTCTTGTAGTAGTTTCTTAATATAACTCAAAAAAGGGCCTGCGCTTTAAGCATGACGAATACGCCTCAGAGCAGACTGAAGTTTCTTCTATTATATACAATCTTGAAAAGTTTTCAAAGGTTTTTTTCACTTATTTATATTCTTTATTATTTTTTTATATTATGTACATTTTTTAGACACATTTATTCCGTATTATAATAAGCGTCCACCGAGAGGCGGACAAGGCCTTTGTTTCAAGTGGTTACTTGAAATCACAAAGCTTTTTCATACTCATACCGGACGGAGGAATCCGTCCGGCCCCCCTAAATAATTTTATACCCCTCTAAAAATGCGATAACCCGTTCTGTGTAAGCAGAGCGGGGTTTTTTATGTTTTTCTTAACATTAGCCGATCATACTGTACTACTGTTTTCCAGTACTAACTATTGTTTTTTCTTTTTTTAGTAATGTATAAACTGCTTGTCCTTTTGTGTAATCCTTCTCTCCTTTTTGGAAAAAGGACCTGCAGAAAAAATGTCCCTGTTCTATATTACGATCAAGAAAAATATAAATATCCATTTCTTTATAAGGCGTAGACAAAAGATATTCCGCTTCTATCATTGAAAATGTTTGTAATTTTTCATTGTAACGAAAAATTGTTTTATTGCTGTCTAAAAGATACTCTATTTTATCAAAGAAGCACATACGATCTTGTATTTCCGGAAAATAACGGCTCTTTTTGATATCTTCCATGCAGATCGTTTTTGAAAGTATTTGATGAAATATCTTCTCACGATTTCCTCTTGCCAGACGGAGATCACGCAATTTATGTAGTCCAACTAAATGATGAAACTCTGTTGGATCAAAGCGGAGGGTTAATTCTGTTAATCGATTTTTGCGGCCTAAAACAATATGGTACTGAACATCCAATAACTGTTCAAAAGCTTCCGCACATTCCAATAAATGGTCCATATTTCATCCCCCTCCTTATGTATAAAAGAAAACCGCCCTGTATAAACAAGACGGTTTTGAGCATTTTCATTCGGTCCATTGACCTACTCCGGTTTGAGGTTTCACTGCACAACCCCTCTTGAAGACTCCGTATAGCAAGGCTTTCCGGTACGCTGCTATCCTTCAACGTCTGGACAAACACACACTGTTGTCTGTCTGATATTATCATTATACAGTGAGGGGAGAATTATGTCAAGAAAATCCTCAATTTTTCTGACTGTCTACTAATCTAATGGGACATGAAAACATCGAAACTACGCGGATCTACCTGACAAAATCTACTGAAGAACAGCGGGCTACGCTAAGGCTTTTAGACTTGTGTGATCAGATCCGCAGACAAGTGAGTGGTATAGTTATTTTGAAAACGATGTACTAAGATTGTAATGCAGGTTTTCTGTATGAACATTTTTCACTTAAGGAGGATTTTTTTATGACAGGACAGATGAATGAGAATGGTGTAAGTACAGCAGGTAAACGGACGCAGGCACAGTTCCGGCGGTTTTTGGTGGAACGGAATATGTCGGAGCAGACAATCAAAGCTTATTCTTATGCTGTGAAACAGTTTTACGGGCTGTATCCCCAGCTGACGGATAAAAATCTGCAGCTTTATAAAGTATTTCTTATTGAACGTTATAAACCACAGACTGTCAACCTACGGCTTCGTGCCATGAACTGTTTTGTACGTTACAGGGAAAGCTCCCTGTGTCCGGTCTCTATGGTACATGTGCAGCAGAAAGGATTTTTGGAACAGATCATCAGTCAGGCAGATTATGAGTTTTTAAAACAGCGCTTATGGGAAGATGGGGAATATAATTATTATTTTCTTATACGGCTTATGACTGCTACCGGGGTGCGTATCAGCGAATTGGTATTGTTTGATGTTGAAGATGTAAAAAAGGGATACCGGGATATTTATTCTAAAGGGAATAAACTGCGCAGAGTTTACATTCCGGCTGTTTTGCGAACAGCTTTTAAGGAATGGCCCGGGTTTTCCCAGCGTCCAGATGGGATCTTATTTTTAAACCAGTTTGGAGCTCCCTTATCTGCTTCCGGTATCCGTTTCCAGTTAAAGGTTTTTGCCGCAAGATACGGCATTGACCCGGATGTTATGTACCCTCACTCTTTCAGGCACCGGTTTGCAAAGAATTTTATTGAAGTGTGTCCGGATATTGCCCTGTTATCGGATCTTTTAGGGCATGACAGCATTGAAACCACACGGATCTACCTGCGGCGCAGCAGCCGGGAACAGTACCGTATTGTTAATCAGGTTGTAAACTGGTAATGACAGGGGGTGCATTACATGGAAACTACATTTATTTTTCCCTCAGATAATACCAGGTTTGAAGAAAACGGATCTGAAAATACACTATCCAACGACCTGGAACTGACCCTTTTTAAGGACTTTCTGCTCCGCAAAGGAGCTTCTGATAATACGATCCGTATTTATCTTCTGGCTGTCCGCCACTTTTTCTCCCATTCTGATACGATTAACCCTGAAAACCTCCAGGCCCATAAAGCATGGCTTTTGGAGCATTACCGTCCTGCTACTGTAAATGTACATATCCATGGCATGAATCAGTATTTGCAATATCTGGAAATTTCATCTTTTAAACTTCCTGCCGTAAAATACCAGCAGAAGACTTTTATTGACAATGTAATATCTAAAAGGAACTATGAGATACTAAAAAAGAAGCTGAAAAGGGATGAAAACTGGTTCTGGTATTTTGTAGTACGGTTTTTAGGAGCAACGGGAATGCGGGTCAGTGAACTTTTGAAAATAAAGGCGGAGCATGTAAAACTTGGGATGATGGATCTGTATTCAAAGGGCGGCAAAATGAGACGTATTTATTTTCCTGCTGCTCTTTGTGAAGAAGCGGAAATATGGCTGAAAAGGCGTGACATCATTTCCGGTTATATTTTTACAGGGAGAAATGGACAGGTGATCACTGCCAGAGGTATCCATTCCCAGTTAAAGGTACTGGCAAAACGGTATAGGATCCCCTCTGAACAGGTTTACCCTCACTCTTTCAGGCACCAGTTTGCTCAGAATTTTCTGGAGAAGTTTAATGATATTTCCCTGCTGGCAGATCTGATGGGACATGAAAGTATTGAGACTACACGGATCTACCTGACCCGGTCTTCAGAAGAGCAGCAAAAATTGATCGACCGGGTAGTGAAGTGGTAGTGAATATGATATAATGAGCCCAAAAGAAAAACAAGCGGCTGCGCAAGCAGACATTTGTTTTTCTAGGGCCATTAACGAACGAATCGCCTACGTTAGCAGGCAGTAGAGCGCGAATGCGCGAGATTCGTGAGTGACCCCTCGCAAGAAAATACAACAAAGGATGGACAACTTATGTACGAATACACCTGGTATCAATGGCTGAGTTTCTTCTATATATATTGCTTTTTCGGATGGATCTTTGAATCTTCTTATGTATCCCTGAAGCAGCGGCGATTTGTAAACCGCGGTTTTCTGCGGCTTCCTATGCTGCCTCTTTATGGCACGGGAGCGGTGATGATGCTGTGGGTATCTCTTCCATTTAAAAGCAGTCTGGTCATGGTTTATATTTCCGGTGTGATCGGGGCTACGGTCCTGGAATATGTGACCGGATGGGGAATGGAACGGCTGTTTAAGATGAAATACTGGGATTACAGCAACCAGCCTTTTAACTTAAATGGATATATCTGTCTTTCCTCTTCTGTTGCATGGGGATTTTTGACGATTTTTCTCACTGAGGTGATCCACAAGCCCATTGAACGATGGGTGCTTCATGTTCCAACTACGATCGGCATCCCATGTTTGTCCGTGATCACAGTGGTTTTCATTATTGATACTGCAGAATCTGTACGTACTGCCCTGGATCTTGCCAAGGTTCTGGATGCCATGACAAAGATGAAGGCGGAACTGGACGATGTTCAGGTACAGCTGGCATTATTGAAGGCAGAAACAGAGCAGAAACTGGAAGAAGCAAAAGAAGATACTGCTATGAAGCTGGAAACTCTCCGTGTAGAAGCAGCCGGAAAAGCTGCACTGCTGCGAAATGAGACTGCCCAGCGTGCAGCCCAGCTAAAATATGAGACAACAGAGCGGACTGCCAGACTGCGGTATGAGACTGTATTGAAAGCTGCCCAGTTAAAGGAACTTGCTGATGAAAAAGCGTCTCAGTACCGTGAAGAAGCTGCCTCCAGGATGGAGACTGCCAGAAATATAAAAGCAGCTATGGCAGCCAGCCGCAATGAACGTCTGGCAGCTATGAACAGCCGGATAGCAGAACTGACAAAGAAGCGTCAGGATATGACGAAACATATGAATTTCTACCACAAGAGTATTCTGCGTGGAAATCCTTCTGCATCTTCTATACGGTTTGCAGCAGCTTTAAAGGAATTGAGGGAAGCAGCTGAGAATAAGAAAAAGTAAGATATTATATTCCCGCCGGTGACTGGCGAGAAAAGTGCAAAAAATAACCCCCAGAATGTGAATTTTCCGTTCTGGGGGTTTTTGCGTTTGCCAGGTATACTTATGAGCCCCGCGCTAACGCGCTCTACTGCCTGCTTACGCAGGCGATTCGTTCGTTAATGGCCCTAGAAAAACAAATGTCTGCTGCGCAGCCGCTTGTTTTTCTTTTGGGCTCATTATATCATATCTAATGTAAAAAGGAAATGGGCAGTTGCAGGTATCTGCTTTTTCAGCTATACTATAAGTTAATGATGTTAAAATATTCGTAATCCACTCATTTTTCTAAAAAAATGCTGACCTGAAAGGAACACACCATGGACCTGAAGAAAAACCTGAATAGCGAACTTGAAAAACTAAAACACATGTCTGTCAAAGACAAGATCTGGTATATTTTAGAATATTATAAATTTCATATGATCGCGATCATACTTTTTATCTCTATGTTGTGGGTGATCGGCAGCAGCATTTACCGCCAGTCTTTTACCACACGGCTTACACTTGCCATTGTTAATGACTACTCCGGCGGCAATTCTTCTATAGAACCATTGGAAAACAGCCTGAAAGACGCTCTTGGCTGTGGAAAAAAGGATCTGATCGAGATCAATTCCGGTCTTTTCATCAATACAGATGAGCCCCAGGCCTCCCAATATGCTTATGCCAGTATGGCAAAGATCGCAGCTCTGTCTGCTGGAGGAAATCTGGATATTATAATTGCTGATCCACAGACCATCCAGCACTATGGATCCCAGAATGCATTTTTAAACCTGGAAGATTTTTTACCGGAAGATTTAAAAGATCGTGCTGAAACGGAAGGACTTTTCTTCTATACAGACAATGGAAGCGGCCAGTCTATAGCTGCCGCTATTTCCCTGGATTCAACGGATTTTTCTGAGCTTACAGGAGCCGTGATCCATTCTCCTTATCTGGCTGTTGTTGCATCTTCTCAGCATACAGAAGATACCCTTCGGGCCATTCACTGGCTATTTGACCAGAAGTGATCTTTACTGCTTCCATTCCAAGGCTTTCTGCCAGTGTGCAGGAAGCCTTGTTTTTTTTCTCGATCCAGGCACAAAGTCTGGCGGAAAGAACTTCATGGGCATAGAAAAGAATGGCAATTGCCGCTTCTTTTGCATAACCATTTTTCCTGTAGGTTTTAAAAATATGGTATCCCAGTTCCAGCCAGCACAAACCGTCCGGAAGTGCCGGAAGAGCCTGCAAAGCAGTTTCCGGGATCTGTGGATTGCCAACACCAGCCATACCGATCAGGACTGTATTATCCTTTTTAACTGCATTTTTTTCAGCTTTCTTTAGCACAGCCCATGTTCCATATTCGTAAAATCCATACTGGTTCTTTATATAAGCTTCCAGCTTATCTGGATCACGAAATATTTCTTCTTCCTTCCCATATTCTTCTTCCGATATATTCTTCGCATCTTCTTTTATAAATTCACGAATGACCAGTCTTTCTGTTTCATCGATCAGCCAAGGAAGCCCCAGATAACGGCGCAGGATCAGCTCTGTAAGTTCATCTGTGGCATACTCTATGGAAGGAATTACA
>ERZ833515.1918-NODE-1918-length-13160-cov-2.330408_pt1 | contig 13160 bp, 8 predicted proteins | sample MGYA00519949_ERZ833515 | MGnify/ENA primary metagenome ERZ833515 (study PRJEB31850, sample SAMEA3708741) | human gut metagenome | biome: human gut; feature: human-associated habitat; material: faeces | place: China | collected 2014 ...
ATCGCTGTCGCGCGTGCAGGCGGGCTGTCCGAGCTGGCCGGGCGTGTGCATCCGCGATTTGCGCAGATATTTGCGCTGCTGGTTTACCTGTCGATCGGTCCGTGTCTGGCCATCCCGCGCACGGCGAGCACATCGTTCCAAATGCTCGCGCCGCTCATTGGCGGAGATGCAATGCGGCAGCTGATTTACTCTATCGTGTTCTTTGCGGCAGCGTTTTTTGTTGCACTGCACCCGGAAAAGCTGACAAGCTGGCTCGGACGCATTCTGTGTCCGACGCTGATCGTACTGATTTTCGTGCTGTTTTTCGGCTGCCTGTTTCATCCGGTGGCAGAGCATTACGGCGTGCCGACCGCAGACTACGTTTCGCTGCCGGGCCTGAGGGGCATTCTGAATGGCTACCAGACAATGGATACGCTGGCGGCACTCAATTTCGGCGCGGTTATCGCGCTGAATATTCGGGATTACGGTATCGAGGACGAACAGCAGGTGCGCCGCAGCACCATCCGTGCAGGCTGGATTGCAGGCGCAATGCTGCTTCTGGTTTACGCGATGCTGACGCACGTTGGCGCACTGTCCGGAGCGGCATGGCCGGGCGGCTCGACTGGCGCGGACACGCTGAGCAATATTGCCAGAGGTCTGTTTGGCCCGGTTGGGCAGGTGCTGCTTGCCGCAATTTTCGTCATTGCATGCTTCAATACCTGTGTCGGCCTGATTGCCTGCGTCGGTCAGTATTTCCATGAGCTGCTGCCGCGTATTCCGTATCCGGCCATTGCGGCGTTCTTTGCTGCGGCCAGCATGATTATTTCGAATATCGGTCTGGCGGGTATTATCCGTCTGTCCACGCCGGTGCTGAACGCAATTTATCCGGTCGCTATCGTGCTGATCGCGCTGTCGTTTCTCCCGAAGCCGGAGAAACACGGTGCGGTTTACCGCCTCTGCATTGCCTTTACTGCGGTGCAGAGCATTGCCGCGGCATTCCCGATTCCGGTCTTGTCGCCGCTGCTGCGGGCACTGCCACTGAACGCACTCGGCTTCGGCTGGCTGATGCCGGCTGCGGTCGGTCTGCTGATTGGCTTGCTGATTCCGAAGAAAACTGAAAAGGCATAAGAAAACACCCGTCAAGATTTTCTTGACGGGTGTTCAGTCGGTCAATAAAGTTCGTTTTCGTGATGTTGACGTTGCCGCGCGGCAGCGCGCATGAAATAATATTTGAGAAGCAAATATATCAAAACCGGGGGCGTGTACCTCGGTTTTGATACTTTAAGAGGGAGAAAGTTTCCGCACGGGAACTTTCGGACGTCCGTGTTTTGCAAAGTCAAAACACAGATTGTCGGAAAAACGAAGTTTTTCGACAGTCTCAACACCCGTCAAGATTTTTCTTGACGGGTGTTTTTGTTGCAAAACTGCGGTTGTGCGACAGCTATCAGAACAGAGCCAGAATTTTCGCAATCTCACCGCGGGTGATATTGCCGTTCGGTCGGATGGTACCATCCGAGTAACCGCCGATGACACCGGCGGAGACGCAGGTCTTGACTTGCTCGGTCGCCCACGACGGAATCACGGACGCGTCCGTATAATTCAGGCTGACCGCCGCATAGCCGCGCGGCAGGCAGCGGCCGATGACCGTCATAACCTCAGTACGCGTCATGGTGGCCTGCGGGTTGAAGTACAGCTTACCGTTGCTGCTCGAGCCGTTCATAATGTTCGCACGCGAAACTGCGGCAACTGCGCCGCGCGCCCAGCTCGGAATACTGTCCTCATCGGCGAAGCCGAGCGTGCCGGAGGTGCTGGAGGTATCCAGATTCAGCAGACGCGCCATCGTCACCGCGAACTCCTGACGGGTCAGGTTGCGGTTCGGACGGAAATAGGTGCTGTCGTTTGCGGTTTCGCCCTTCATGATGCCGCGTGCGCTCAGCAGGGAAGCATAGCCGTTCGCCCAGTGCGACGCGGTGTCCGCGAACACGTTGGATGCCGAACCGGCGGTTACGGTCGCACAAACGCGCGTGCGGTTGCCTGCATCATCGGACACGTCGGCAGTCACGGTATGCGTACCGGCAGACGGCGTGCCGGTTGTAATGGTCATGGTCGAGCCGTTCATTACAGCTGCACCGGAAACGGATTTGCCGTCCACCTTGACCGCAATATTGCTTGCGCGGACCGGATATTTGCCGTTTTCCATGGTGGCAGTGCCGGAAAGCGCGGCATTTGTGCCGATGCTGATCGTTGCCGAGGTCGTATTCAGCTTGACCGACGGTGCATCCGTATTTGTCACCGCATGATCTGCGCTCAGTACGATCTGGTCGAGGTACAGCGCCGAGCCGCCGGAGCCTGCGCCGGATTTGTCAAACCGCAGACCGGTGAACTGCTGTGCGCCGTCCGGCACGCTTGCCGTCAGCTGTTTCCAGCTGTTTCCGGTTGCAGCGGACAGGGGAGCGGTCAGCTCATTGCCTTCCGCGTCGGCAAACACCGCCGTGAACGTGCCTGACGTGTTCCTGCTGTGCGCCCACAGTGTCAGGTGCTTCATGCTCGAAGCATCAGCCGCCGGAACGGAAATCGTAAAGCCGTCCGTACCGGTGCCGTTCCACATCGCCTTGAGCGAACCGGTGCCGCGTGCCACCGAGGTGTAATCCGTCACCCGCGAGAGCGTTACGCCGTCCGATGCGGTCAGATTGTTCAGACCGCTTTCAAAATCCGCAACGGTATGAGCGCTCTGCGCGTCGCCCATGCCGACATTGACCGAAATGGACTTGCTTACGCTGCCATACGAGCAGGTGAGCGTGCCGGAGGCCATTCGGCTGCCCGCAGTGAACACGCCGTCCGCATTTACCGCACCGACATCGCCGGATACGCTCCACTTGAAACAGGAATCCGCAGCACCCATCGTATGCCCGAGGTGATACGCGAGCGCATCCACGTGGATGCTCTGGCCCGGTTTGACCGAGATAGAGCTGAGCGCTTTGCCGCCGCTCTGCAGTGCGATCGAGTCTACACCGGTGGTGATGCACACGTTCATCGAGCCGGAAACCGCGCCGTTTGAGCCGGTAATGGTCGCGCGACCGGCCTTGCTGCCTGCGGTGAAGGTTTGGCCGGAGACCGTGCCCAGCTCATCATTCACCGTGTAGCTGAGGTCGGTCGGTGCGTCCGCCGAGGCGTAAGACGCATCTGCACCCTTGACCGAGAACCAGGTATTTCCGCCCGGGAGCACATAGCGGTGGCTGGGCGTGAGCACAGCATGAGCCGTCACGCCGTCCGGCGCGATGTTGTTCACAAAGAAAATGTAGTTGGCGCACGCGCGCTGCGAGCCGTCCGACGGCTGGGAGATCAATGCTGCGGTGCTCTCGCCGGGATTGCGGACCGCCATCGCGGAGGAGCCGCCGCCATCCAGACAGATGGCGCGGACACAGCCGAGCTCCTTCAGCTCCTGACCGAGTTCTGCCGCCGTCAGACCGACGCTGTACGAGGGCTGGTTGCCATCGATTTCATACAGAACAACCGTGCCGTCCGCCTTCACACCGACTGCGCTGCGTGCTCTGCGGGTCGAGCCTGCGTCGATGCCGTCGGTCGTGATCGTACTGTTGTCCATCAGCAGCTTGCCGCCGACTGCATACTGCACGTCGCTCCAGCTGCTGTCATTCGATGCGATGGACAGCGTGACTTCCTCGCCAACCTCGAAATCCACCCACGAGGGCACATTTGCGCCGTCCGACTTGGTGAGCACCATCTGGTTTTTTGTGATCGTAATGGGACTGCTGCCCATGCCCTTGTTCACGACCTTGAGCTTGACCGAGCCGTTGACCTTGACCGGTGTATCATCCACGCGCTCGAGGATAATGCTCGTGCCCTTGGCTGCAAAGTGCGTCGAGTCATCGTAGTTGTGATCGAGCAGGTACGCGCCAGCCGTCGTGCGCGTCTTGTTGAAGTAGGATACGTTGACCGTGCCGCTCTTGCCGCTCACGCGGATGCCCATAGTCGGGCGGCCGAGGACAGCTGTGCCGTCCTTTTTGAAGCCGACCGCATACTGCCAGGCATCGGACGAAATGAGCTCGCCGCTGTCGATGACCAGACCGATCGGGATGCCGGTAGACATAACGAAAAAGTCTGCATTCGTGCCGCCGAGCACGGTTTTACCCTGATTCTGCAGATATTTCACCGCGTTTGTGATAGTGGCCTTGCTGCCGTACAGCTGCTCATCGGCGTAGACAATGATGGGTGTTACACCGGTGTTCGGCGAGTATGTCAGCACGTTCGCGCGCTGCAGACCAGCGCTGTTTTTGCCCTCGGTGCGGCTGTATTGCAGGCCGCTGCCGAGAGAGTAGGTGTAGCTGAAGCTGTTATCGAAAACGGCTCCGGCAGCACCTGCGCATAGCTGCAGAGCGGCAAGCGCGGCTGCAATCAGGCGGCAGGGATGTTTGGCTGATGTTCTCATAATCCTTTGAGTTCCTCCTTTTATTGGGGGTGTGAAAAAGGGACATACTTTTCAGTATGTCCCTAATTGTAAACGCATCTGGTGGATTTGTCCAGTGCCTTACACGCTCTTTACTACTTTTTCCAGAACCTCGGACAGCCTGGGACTGCGCACCGCGATATCGGCCACTCGATGGTAGAGCGCCTTGCGTGCATTGTACAGGCGGCGTGTTTCCGCCTGCTTGTCCGGCTTATCGAGCAGCGGGCGATTCGTGGAGTAGGAAAGGTTCTTCATAATGCGGTAGAACGGCGTGTCGAGCAAGATGAGCAGACCGGTCTCCTTGACAGCCGCCACATTCTCCGGACGGAGGACAGAGCCGCCGCCGAGCGCAAGCACGATGCCGTCTTTCTGCGCCAGCTCTTTAATGTACGCGGTCTCGCGGTCACGGAAGTAGGCTTCGCCCTTTTCAGCGAAAATCTCGGAGATTTTCTTGCCTTCCTTCGCCTCAAGGTAGATGTCTGCATCAATAAATTCCAGTCCGGTCAGACGCGACAGCTTACGGCCGATGGTGGTCTTGCCGCTGCCCATAAAGCCGCACAGCACCAGATTTTTCTTGCCATGCTTCTCGTGCAGACGCTTGACCGCCATTTTGCCGTAGGTGCGGCGCAGAATGGTTTCGCACGCCTGCGGCTCGAAGGTCACGCCGGTCCAGATGGTCTGCGCATGCGCCGCCTGCATGACCAGCATGAACAGTCCGTCGCGTGTTTTGGTCTTGCGCGGATTGGCGAGCTTCATGGTCGAGGTCACCGGCGGATTGTAGATCGCATCGAATACATACTCGGTCTTGTGCGGCAGATAATGCAGCGGAGCCGCGTTTTCCTTCGGGTACATGCCCACCGGCGTGGAATTGAGCACGATATGAATATCGCGCGGAATGTGCCGGCGGCTGAACACGGAAATGCGTGCGCCCGGAACGGCATCGGTCAGCTGCTTCTGCAGCGCTTCGGCTTTCTCGAGATTGCGTCCCGTGATGGTCAGATACGCGCCCTGCGTCACGCAGTGGTATGCCATCACGGAAGCCGCGCCGCCATAGCCGAGCAGCAGCACCTTTTTACCCTGAAGCGATACGCCGTCACGGTTCAGCGACTCCGCAAAGCCGAGGATGTCCGTATTGAAGCCGGTCGCCTTGCCGTCCGCAAAGCGGACCGTGTTGACCGAGTGCAGGTCGCGGGCAGCGGTGTCGATGTCGTCCAGCAGCGGGATGACGGCCTTTTTGTGCGGAATCGTGCAGTTGATGCCGCCGAGCTTGCGCTTGGCCAGCTCGAACGCTTCGGGTAAATCCTCCGGCGGAACGGCAACGCCGATGTAGTCCGCATCCTGACCGGAGGCTTCGAACAGCTGCGCGTGCAGCTCCGGGCTCATGGTGTGACCGAGCGGCCAGCCAAACAGGGCATAGGTGGTCTTTTTCGGCTCGAAAGCGCGAAATTCGTCCATGGAAAGCAGCATAACTCAGTCCCCCAGACGTTCGAGGGTGTTGAAGAAATCGGGGTAGGAGATGGCAACGACCTCCGGCTCGTCAATGCGGCTTGCGCCCTCGGCTGCCAGACCGAGCACGGCAAGGCTCATCGCAATGCGGTGGTCCTTATAGGTCTCGAACGATGCGCCGTGCGGCTTTGCACCGCCGTGCACGATCATGCCGTCGTCGGTCTCCTCGACATCTACGCCGGCCTTGGTCAGCTCTGCGACCATAGCGGCAATGCGGTTGGACTCCTTGACCTTGAGCTCCTGCGCGTCGCGGATAACGGTTTCGCCCTCAGCGAATGCAGCGGCTACCGCGATAACGGGCAGCTCGTCGATCAGGCGCGGGATGATAGCGCCGCCGATTTCCACGCCGTGCAGCTTGCTGTACTTGACGGTCAGGTCGCACATCGGCTCGGCCTCATCGCGGAAGTTCGACTCGGTGATGTCCGCACCCATGTCGCGCAGAACGTCCAGAACGCCCGTGCGGGTCGGATTGACGCCCACGTTTTTAATCGTCAGATCACTGCCCGGAACGATCGCACCGGCAATGAGGAAGAACGCCGCGGACGAGATATCGCCCGGAACGGCAATATCGACCGCATGGAGATCCTCTGGCGGGTCGAGCGTGATGGTGCTGCCGTTGGTCTCAATCTCAACGCCGAGTGCGCGGAACATGCGCTCGGTGTGGTCGCGGGAGGGAGCCGGCTCGATAACGGTCGTCTGACCCTCGGCGTACAGACCTGCCAGCAGGATGGCGCTCTTCAGCTGAGCGGATGCTACCGGCAGACGGTATTCAATACCGTGCAGCTCGCTCGGGTACAAGGTCAGCGGGCAGAAATTGTCGTTCTTGCCCTCAATGGACGCGCCCATTTCACGCAGCGGCTTCATCACGCGGCCCATCGGGCGCTTCTGGATGGACGGGTCGCCGCTCATGGTAACGGTGAACGGCTGACCAGCAAGAATGCCGCACAGCAGGCGGGTGGTCGTGCCGGAGTTGCCGGTGTACAGCGCTTCTGACGGCGCTGCGAGACCGTGCAGACCAACGCCTTCCACGATAACCTCGTCGTCGGTGATGTTAATCTCGACACCCATCTTGCGGAAGCAGTCAATTGTGGACAGGCAGTCCTCGCCCATCAGAAAGCCGGTGATGTGGGTGGTGCCGTTGGCAAGTGCGCCGAGCATAACGGCACGGTGCGAGATGGATTTGTCGCCCGGCACGGTAATTTCACCGCGCAAAGGGCCGCAGGGTTGAATTTGCATGGGTTTGTACTCCTTTTATTCGTTAGGCACGCAATAGCTGCCGATTACTTTGATATAGGGAAGCTCCTCATGAAGCTGATACAGCAGGGACTGCACCGCATGGTCGCGCATGTTGCCGGTGAAATCGACATAGAACACATAGCACCACGGGCTGTCCTTGAGCGGACGCGAGTGGATTTCGGTCATGTCGATGCCGTAGTGCGCGATGGTGTCCAGCACGGTGATGAGCGTACCGGACGCATTGGGAATGTGGAATGCGATCTCGATGCGGTTATCCTCGGGCTGACAGGTCAGCGTTCTGCTGACGGCGATAAAGCGTGTTTCGTTGTGCTGCATGTCGTTGATGCCCTCGGCGAGAATATCGAGACCGTAGCGCACAGCCGCCTCCTGCGAGCAGATGGCAGCAAGGCTCTTGTCGCCCCTTTTCTGCACGTTCTGAGCCGCAATGGCGGTGTTCGCCACCTCGATGGCCTCCAGATCGTGCTCGGCGATGAAGCTGTGGCACTGCGGCAGCGCATGGGGATGCGAGCAGACGCGCTTTACGTCCTCGAGCTTTGTGCCGGGCACCGCCGCCAGACAGTGCGAGATTTTCTTGATGTATGAGCGGTTGATGTACAGGTCGTAGTCGAGCAGAAGGTCATAGACTTCGCTGACCGTGCCTGCGGTTGTGTTCTCGACCGGCACGACGCCGATATCGGCCTTGCCGTCGCGGACGGACTGGAAAACCTGCTCCCAGGTGGGCACGTTATGCGGTTCGCAGCTCGGGAACAGCGCACGCGCGGCCAGCTCCTGATACGCACCCGGGACCCCCTGATAGAACACGGTTTTCGGCTCGATAAGCGATTCACTCGGCTTAAACGGGAACTTTTCCGGCGCCTGACGCAGAATTTCACTGTACTGATACTCACGGCTCGCGCGGATCATGCTCTGCAGAAGGGAAACGTACTTGAGCTGCAGCTCCTCCTCCATACCGGCGGAGCGCTTCTCAACGATTTCCGCTTCGCGGTCCGGCTTGTAGATTTTATCGTCCGACTGGGCCTTGGTCTTTGCGACCTCGAGCGCCAGCGACATACGCAGCAGGAACAGCTCTCGGATAGCGGAGTCAACGCGGTTGATATCCTGACGGATTTCGGGAAGTTCACGCATGATAACCCTTCGCCTCCCTCAGAAGATCTGCCAGTGCAACGGCACAGGCGGCCTCGACCACCGGCGCGGCGCGGGTGACGATGCACGGGTCGTGGCGGCCGTGGATGGACAGCGGCTCGACCTTGCCGGTGCGGATGTTGAGCGTATCCTGCACCATGCCGATGGACGGCGTGGGCTTGATGCACGCGCGCACGATGAGCGGCATACCGCTTGTGATGCCGCCGAGGATGCCGCCGTTGTTGTTGGTTTCGGTCTTGACAACGCCGTTCTCCTCATAGAACGGGTCGTTTGCGTGCGAGCCGCGCAGAGCAGCGAAGGCAAAGCCTGCGCCGAACTCCACGCCCTTGACGGCGGGCACGCCGAACAGGATGGAGGCCAGACGGCTCTCCACGCTGTCGAGCATCGGGCTGCCGATACCGGCGGGGAGTCCGACTGCGGCGCACTCGATGACACCGCCGACCGAATCCTGCTCCTCGCGGGCCTCCTCGATAGCGGCCAGCATGGCCTCGAGCGCACGCGGATTGTTCACCGGATATTCGGCGTTCCGCAGCGTATCCAGCTGCTCGGCGGTGACTTCTACATCATCAAACGGCATATCCTGAATCTGGGCGATGGACTGGATGTGCGAACCGACCGTCACACCCTGATCTTTCAGCCACAGCTTGCACAGCGCACCGGCGAACACCAGCGGAGCCGTCAGTCGGCCGGAGAAATGGCCGCCGCCGCGCGGGTCGTTGCAGGAATCGTAGCGCAGCATACCCGTGTAGTCTGCGTGACCGGGACGCGGCTGAGCCGCCAGCTCGGCGTAGTCGTTCGAGCGCTGATTGGTGTTGCGGATAACGGCACAGATAGGCGTGCCGGTCGTTTTGCCGTTGTAGATGCCGGACTGAATTTCCGGCCTGTCCGGCTCCTTGCGTGCGGTGGACTGCTTGTTGCGGCCCGGTGCGCGGCGCTCCATCTCGCGCAGGACAAACGCCTCGTCATAGATAACGCCGGACGGGAATCCGTCGATCACAACGCCGATGCCCGTGCCGTGCGATTCACCGAAAATGGAAATTTTGATTGTATTGCCCCAGGTAGAACCCATGCTTCTCCCTCCTTACAGCTTCAGAACGTATTCGTGCAGCTTTTCTGCATCGATCGGCGTAATTTCTGCCCGACCGGCTTCGCGCACGAGAATAAAGTTGACCGTTGCGCCGAATTTCTTTTTGTCCGACAGTAGAGCATTAAAGATGGACTCGCGGTCGTAGTTCAGCTCGGTCGGCAGACCGATGTGCTTCAACAGGTCGATGAGCGGCGCGGTCAGATCCTCGTTGCCCAGCAGAGCAGAGAGCCGCATCGCGGCCACCATGCCGATCGCCACCGCCTGACCGTGGGTGAGGTCGGTGTAGTTGCCCAGTTTTTCTGCCGCGTGGCCGATGGTGTGGCCGAAGTTGAGGATCATGCGCAGACCGGTGTCGTGCTCGTCGATGGCAACTACATCGCGCTTGATCTTAACGCACTCGTAAATGATATTCTCAATGTTGGACTTGTAGTCAGGCTGAGAAACCATCGTCAGGATTTCCCGGTTGGAAATGTAGCCGTACTTAACGACCTCGGCCATGCCGTCCGCAAAGGTGCTGCCCGGCAGGGAAGTGAGCACGTTCGGGTCGATGAGCACGAGCCGCGGCTGATAGAACGCGCCGACGAGGTTTTTGCCCTCGGGCAGATCAACGCCGGTTTTGCCGCCAACCGAGGAATCCACCTGCGCGAGCAGCGTGGTCGGGATCTGACACAGCGACACGCCGCGCAGGAAGGTCGCGGCCGAAAAGCCGGTGATGTCGCCGACAACACCGCCGCCGAGGGCTACAAGCATATCTTTTCTGTCAAATTTATTTTTTATGAGAAATTCATACACATCCTGGACTGTATTAAGATTTTTGTTCTTTTCTCCGGCTTCAAATGTATAGACAAATATGTTGTTGCCTGTTTCTTTAAGACATTGTGCAACTTTATCTGCATATAGCGGACCAACATTGCTGTCGGTTATAACTGCAAGTTTTCTTCCTGATATTTCAAGTTTTGTTACATTTTCGGCAAGTTTTGAAAAATCATTTTCAATAACAATGTTATAACAAGGTTTCTGATTGTAATTTACTGTAATTAATTTTGACATATAGCACTCCAATTTTTTTATTGTATATGGTAAAATACCACCTGAAGCTGTAATTGCAACAGGTGGCAGTTTTTCTTAGTTTTTAAAAGATGATAAGTCTATTCCTCCTGCGACAAGTTCAGGTATGTCACCTGAAATATCAACATTAGGAGGTGTTACAAGGAATATGTAACTTGTTATTTTCTGAAGATTGCCCCTCATTGCATAACATGAACCAGCTGAGTAATCAATAACTCTTTGTGCAACCTCAACATGAATTCCTTCAAGATTAAGAACTACTGCCTTGCCACTTAAAAGAGTATCTGTTATATCACTTGCATCTTCCATTGATTCAGGTCTTATTACAACAACTTCAAGTCCTCTTGAACCTGCCGGTTTAATCGGAACGACTTTTTTGCCTCCGAACTTAGGCTTGTCAGTAGATTTTACTGATGTATCGTCATCATCTGCATCATCATCATACTTTTTGCTTCCACCAAAAAGTTTCTTTCTTGTCGAACCTTTGTCTTCCTCGTCTTCTTCATCGTATTCATCGTAATCATCATATTCGTCATCATAGTCATCATCACCATGAAGTTTGAATACGTTAATAACACCATCTAAAATTCCCATCACATCTATCTCCTGATTTATTTGTTATAATTACGAGCCCCAAATATCGCTGTACCTACTCTGACCATTGTAGCACCCTCCTCAACCGCTGTGATATAGTCATTAGTCATTCCCATCGAAAGGACATCCATATGAATATTATCAATGTTTTTGCTGTTTATGTCAACACATAATTGTTTCAAATCGCGAAAATATTTACGATTATCTTCAGGATTGGAAACATATGGAGCACTTGTCATAAGTCCTCGTATATTAAGTCCCGGAAGTTTTGCAATTTCTGTTACTGTTTCAATCCCGTTTTCAAGTGTGATCCCGAATTTGTTTTCCTCAAGTGCAACATTGACTTCAATAAGAATATCAGCTGTTACACTTCTTTTTACAGCTTCTTTGCTTATTTCACGGGCAAGTTTTAACGAGTCAACTGAATGAATCATAGCTACTTTTCCAACAATATATTTAACTTTGTTAGTCTGTAAATGACCTATCATATGCCATTCTATATCATCAGGGAGAGTATCAATCTTAGAGACAAGCTCCTGAACATAATTTTCTCCGAATGTACGCATACCTGCATTATAGGCATCCATAAGCATTTCATTTGGTTTCGTTTTGCTTACGGCAATCAAAGTTACATCTTTGGGATTGCGTCCCGAACGCAGACATGCCTGTTCAATATTTTGTTTAACATTTTCAATATTTAATGCAATATTAGTTTCCATGTCATACCTCTTTTATAAATATTTTTAATAAATAAGCTGATTAAGTGAGTATTTTTCTGCATCAAGCACTATTCTGTCATAGATTGACACTCCGTGCGAAATGCTTTTTTTTGAAATTACATACTCATTGTTTTCATCTATTATATCAACAAGTTTAAATGTTGTATAACCGGTATTAATGCAATATACGCCTTTAAGTTTTTCAACGGCACCGATAACATATCGTTCTGTTGAATCAGGCTTAACAATATTACTTCCGGCTGTAAAATCTTCTTTGCTGACATAGCATACATTATCATTTGATTTATAAATATCAGCGGTAACAAAACGTGTTGTTTTATCACCATTTGTTGAATATTCTTCACATATAAAACCATATGTATTACTGTTTCCACCGGTTGTAAGATAAGCTTTTGGAATTGTATAAAACTCTTCTTCAGTAATTGCTGAAACAGGTATTTTAAGGCCTGTGTTGCTTGTCGAAGTAAGCTCTATATCAAGAAAACGTTCATTGGCATATCGTATCATATATTTATTGAGACCAATTATTCCGTAATAATTGCCGTCCTTATTTGAAATCGTAAATGAACCTGATGTTATAATGTTATCTTTTTTTATCTTAATTGATACACTTGACTTTTTATCAAGTTCATATGCTGATATATCTTTTTGGTCAAGCATAATGCATATATACCAGTTTTCGTCAGTTACGAGTTTATATGCCGGGCTTCCGGCAACTACGATATCTTCTGATTTGAGATTTTCTTTTTTGTAATTATTTTTATTAAATAAATCAGCAGAAAGATTATCTGTTGTAACATTTTCGTATCCATCTGTATAGTATGCGACTACACCGGATTTTTCACTCTTTATTGTCTGGAAAAGATTCTGGCTTCCGGTACTTGAAATTATGCTGTCAAGATTAGCGATTATATTTTCATTCATTGCCTGAAGCACCGCGGAATTCAGGTATGTTTTCAGGTTATATATATCATAAAAATTGCTTCCGTCATAGTTAGTGCGGAAGTTATTAAGCATTGATTTGATTGATGCCAGATTCTGTTTTGATAACGAATTTTCATCGCTTTTTGTATACTGTGAAAGAATCTGTGATACACGGCCTGTTTCATCTACAGTACATATTGTATCATCAACTTTAACACGGCTGCTTTCTTTTTTATAATAATTAATATCTCCGGTATTCTGACTGTAGAATACCTGCTCCGGACGGAGAATCAATCCAGTATACGTTCTGTTTCGTGCGATCTGACCATACTGTACCTCATAGGCAGAAATATTATTCTGTGTCAGATAGGAAATCAGATAGATCACAAAATAGATA
>ERZ833515.1936-NODE-1936-length-13054-cov-3.801677_pt1 | contig 13054 bp, 9 predicted proteins | sample MGYA00519949_ERZ833515 | MGnify/ENA primary metagenome ERZ833515 (study PRJEB31850, sample SAMEA3708741) | human gut metagenome | biome: human gut; feature: human-associated habitat; material: faeces | place: China | collected 2014 ...
GAGCCAGTACTTGAGCGAGGCGATAGGCCGTTCGGTGGAGATTCTCGCACCGGCGCGCCTGGCCGTTTCGAAGAAGGGCGGGGAGCTGACCGAGGCGCTGAAAGCGTTCTACAAGGACTACAACATGCCGACCGACCGGCGCGTGGCGAAGCGAATGTTCCGGATCGTCGGGGAGAACTGCAAAGAGCTGCCTTCGGTGTTCGCCGAGGTGATCGGCAAGCGGTTCGGCGGCGATACGGACGCCTATGTGGATTATCTCTACGACAATTCGGTGTTCGCCGACGAGCGGAAGGCGCTGGCTGCGGCCGCCGCCGGAACGGACGTTTCGAACGATCCCGCCGTGCTGCTGAACAAATCCTATACGGCGAAAATGCGGGAACTGGCGGCGGCGCAGCTGGCCGGGAAGCGGAAGTTCGCCGACGGACAGCGGCTCTACATTGCGGGGCTGATGCGCATGCAGCCGAACAAGGCCTGGGCTTCGGACGCCAATTTCACGCTCCGTCTGACCTATGGGCGCGTGCTGCCCTACGATCCGGCGGACGGCATTCACTATAACTACTATACGACGCTCAAGGGCGTGATGGAGAAGGAGAATCCGCAGAATCCCACCGAATTCACCGTTCCCGCCCGCCTCAAGGAGTTGTATGCGGCGAAGGATTTCGGCCGTTACGCCAACGAACGGGGAGAGCTTCCCGTGGCGTTCTTGGCCGACTGCGACATCACGGGCGGCAACTCCGGTTCCCCGGTGCTGAATGCCAAAGGAGCGCTGTTGGGACTGGCCTTCGACGGTAACTGGGAGGCCATGTCGGGCGATGTGGCGTTCGAACCCGAATTGCAGCGGACGATTGCCGTGGACGTGCGTTACGTGCTGTTTGTTATCGACAAATTCGCCGGAGCCGGATGGCTGCTCGACGAATTGCAGTTCGAATAAAGGCCGGATTTTCCGGTGAGATCGAGAAGGCGTGCCCGGCGGGTGCGCCTTCTTTTCTTTAAACCTTTCACAAAATATGTGCTTTTCGTTCCCGATTCTCTTAAAAATTAGTAATTTTGACAGAAATTAGTAATACTGTATCTATTTTACATTTATGGCAAAAGAGTTCAAACGCTACCTCGTGACATCGGCGCTCCCTTATGCGAACGGTCCGGTACATATCGGCCATCTGGCTGGAGTTTACATACCTTCGGACATTTATACGCGTTACCTGCGGCTTCGGGGGCGCGACGTGATTTCGGTCTGCGGATCGGACGAACACGGCGTACCCATCACGATCAAGGCCCGCAAGGAGGGCGTGACGCCCCAGCAGATCGTGGACCGTTACCACGCGCTGATCAAAAAATCGTTCGAGGGGCTGGGTATGTCGTTCGACATCTATTCGAGGACCTCGTCCAAGACCCACGCCGAGACGGCGTCGGCCTTTTTCCGGAAACTTTACGACGAAGGCAAGTTCATCGAAAAGACATCAATGCAGTATTACGACGAGGAGGCGCAGACCTTCCTGGCCGACCGGTATATCGTGGGGACCTGTCCCAAGTGCGGCAACGACCGCGCTTACGGCGACCAGTGCGAGAAGTGCGGCTCTACCCTTTCGCCCGACGAACTGATCGACCCGCACAGCGCCGTGTCGGGTTCCGTGCCCGTGAAGCGGGAGACGAAACACTGGTACCTGCCGCTGGACCGTTACGAGGAATTCCTCCGCGAATGGATTCTGGACGGGCACAAGGAGTGGAAAACGAACGTCTACGGGCAGTGTAAGAGCTGGCTCGACGGAGGTCTTCAGCCGCGTGCCGTGAGCCGCGACCTGGATTGGGGTATTCCCGTTCCCGTAGAGGGCGCCGAGGGCAAAGTGCTCTATGTATGGTTCGACGCCCCTATCGGCTACATCAGCAACACCAAAGAGTTGCTGCCCGACACATGGGAGAAATGGTGGAAAGACCCCGAAACGCGTCTGGTACACTTCATCGGAAAAGACAATATCGTGTTCCACTGCATCGTGTTCCCCGCCATGCTGAAGGCAGAGGGTAGCTACATCCTGCCGGACAACGTGCCGAGCAACGAGTTCCTGAACCTGGAGGGCGACAAGATTTCCACTTCACGCAACTGGGCGGTATGGCTGCACGAGTATCTCGTTGACTTCCCCGGCAAGCAGGATGTGCTGCGCTACGTGCTGACCGCCAACGCACCGGAGACAAAAGACAACGACTTCACCTGGAAGGACTTCCAGGCACGTAATAACAACGAGCTGGTTGCCGTTTATGGCAACTTCGTGAACCGCGCCCTGCAACTCACCAAGAAGTACTTCGACAGCGTAGTGCCCGCCGCAGGCGAACTGAACGACTACGACCGCGAGACGCTGAAAGAATTTGCCGACGTCAAGGCAGAAGTGGAGAAGTTGCTGGACGTATTCAAATTCCGCGACGCACAGAAGGAAGCGATGAACCTTGCCCGCATCGGAAACAAATACCTGGCAGACACCGAGCCGTGGAAGCTTGCCAAGACAGACATGGAGCGCGTAGCCACCATTCTCCACATCTCGTTGCAGTTGGTCGCCAACCTTGCCATTGCTTTCGAACCGTTCCTGCCCTTCAGCAGCGAGAAGCTTCGCAAGATGCTGAACATGGACAGCTTTGACTGGGCAGAGCTGGGACACACCGACCTGTTGCCTGCCGGACATCAGCTGGGCACCCCCGAACTGCTGTTCGAAAAGATAGAAGACGACGTCATCCAGGCACAAGTAGACAAGCTGCTTGCCACCAAGAAGGCAAACGAAGCCGCCACCTACAAGGCAAACCCCATCAAGCCGACCATCGCCTTCGAAGACTTTGAAAAGCTGGATATCCGCGTAGGTACAGTGCTTGAATGCGAGGCAGTGCCCAAGATGAAGAAGCTGCTGAAGTTCAAGATTGCCGACGGGCTGGAAAACCGCACCATCGTCAGCGGCATTGCCCAGCACTACAAATCGGAAGAACTGGTAGGCAAGCAAGTGCTGTTCATCGCCAACCTCGCTCCACGCCAATTCAAGAACGGGCTGGTAAGTGAGGGAATGATTCTCTCTGCCGAGAATTATGACGGCTCGCTGGCGGTGACTTCACTGCTGAAAGAGGTGAAGCCGGGCAGCGAGGTGAAATAAAACAGTAACAAGGTAACGAGTTAACAAGGCTACAAGGAGGAAGGAAAAGCCTCGTGGCCTTGTTAACTCGTTGCCTTATCAACCAATAAACTATGTCCGATACATCACTCAAAGAAAAAACAGCCAAAGGCCTCTTCTGGGGAGGATTCAGCAACGGCATACAGCAGTTGTTAAATCTGGGATTCGGAATAGTCCTTGCCCGTCTGCTGGATGCTTCGGATTATGGTATGGTAGGGATGCTTACCATCTTCTCCGCCATTGCCGCCGCCTTGCAGGAGGGTGGGTTCATTTCGGCACTGACCAACCGGAAGGAGACTTTGCACAAGGATTACAACGCCGTGTTCTGGTTCAGCCTGATGTGCAGCACTACTATATATATATTACTCTTCTTTGCCGCACCGCTGATTGCCGACTTCTACGATACGCCCGAGCTGATACCGCTGTCCCGTCTCTCCTTCTTGGGATTCGTCATTTCCAGCATGAGCATTGCACCGAGGGCATATCTATTCAAGAACCTCAGAATCAAGGACACTACCGTCATTTCTATTTCAAGTCTGATAGTCTCCGGTATTGTGGGCATCACATTGGCGGCAAACGGATTCGCCTATTGGGGGATTGCATTGCAAAGCATCTCTTTCATCACCGTAATGACGATTCTTAACTTCTACTTCTCGCATTGGAGACCCCGCTTCCGGTTCGACTTCACACCCATTAAGGAGATGATAGGGTTCAGCAGTAAGATAATCATTACGAATATCTTCACCATAATCAATAACAATTTGTTTTCCGTCTTGTTGGGTAAGTTCTATTCGGAACGGGAAGTGGGTAACTTTACGCAGGCAAACAAGTGGAACGGCATGGGACATACCACGATTACGGGCATGATAAACGGCATTGCACAACCCGTCTTTACCCGGGTTGCCGACGACAAGGCACGACAACTTGCCGTATTCAGAAAGCTGCTGCGCTTCACCGCCTTTATCTCTTTCCCCGCCATGCTGGGATTGAGCTTGGTATCGAAAGAACTGATTATAATCACTATCACGGAGAAGTGGCTGCCCAGTGCCGATATCTTGCAACTGTTATGTATTTGGGGAGCATTTATTCCCGTCATCAATCTGTTCTCCAACCTGCTCATCAGCCGGGGACATTCTTCTATCTATATGTGGAGCACCATCAGCTTGAGCCTGCTGCAAATAGTAGCTGTATGTGCCATATACCCATACGGGTTGGAATGGATGCTGCGTATTTTCGTCATTATCAATATCGGCTGGCTGTTTGTATGGTTCCGTTTTGTCAAGAGGGAGATAGGATTAAGACTGCGCGATATGCTGAAAGACATCTCTCCTTATCTCTCCCTATCCATTGTACTCGTAGTGTCAACTCACTATGCTACTCAGCCCATAGAAAACCTATACTTAAATATGGCAGCCAAAATCATTATGGTAGCTGGGCTTTATGCACTGGTTTTGTGGAAACTACAATCTACCATCTTCCGGGAAAGCATTGAATTCCTCTTAAAGAAAAAAAGAGCATGAGCCGCATAGCCTACATCATATCCGCCTACAAGGATGCCCCACACTTGGCACGCCTGGTTGCCGCACTGGATGACCGGGCAGACTTCTACGTGCACATCGACCTCAATGCCGATATACACCCTTTTGAAGAAGCCTTGGGAGACAAGGTCACTTTCGTGCCCCGCCACCGGATAAGCTGGGGAGGATGGGAACAAGTGGAATATCAGAAAGAATTGCTTGCCGCCGTATTGCATAGTGGTATCCCCTATACCCGCGTAGTATGCCTGAGCGGGCAAGACTATCCGTTATGGAACAACAACGCCATCCACCACTATTTCGAGGAGCATCAAGACACTGAATTCATCGGCGGTTTCAACCTGACACACTGCACCGTGAAACAGCAGTTGCACAAGATAACCCATTACCACCCTTTCCGTGACCTGCCTTGGAAGAGTATATGGTGGAAGAACAAACTCATCGTAGCATCGCGCAAGCTGGCACAGATACTCCCCATCCGGAAAGCCCCTTTCGCACCCTTGGAAGGCAAGCAGGCAGATGTCTATTTCGGTTCCGACTATTGGGCCATCACGCTGCCCTGCGCACGATATGTATATGAAAAGTTGTGCACGGAGGAGAAACTGGTGAAGTATTTCAGAACCAGCTTTGTACCCAGCGAACTGTGCATACAGACCATCGTATTCAACTCCCCTTTTGCCTCAAAAGGGCTTCTTTTAGAGGGAAAATACCCCGGACTTACCCGTCTCACCCCCTTGCACTACATAGACTACGGTGCATCCATCCGCGTGATGACACTCGAGGACCTGCCGGTATTGCAGCAGTCTGGAAAGATGTTCTGCCGGAAAGTGGTAAGCGGGGAGTCCGACACACTGATAGAAAAACTCAAGTCCGATTTCGCAAAAGAAGATTGAAATGGAAAGTGCTCCTTTCAACTATTATCATTATTTTTGCAGACATCAATCAAAAATGGTATCCATGGTGAAGCAATATACCCCAGAAGAACTGACCCAACTACATCAGGTGCTATACGAAATACTGGAAGAGATTGTGCGCATCTGCGACAAACACAATATTCCCTATTTTGTAATCGGCGGAACAGCAATAGGGGCACTCTATGACAAAGCGATTCTTCCTTGGGATGACGACATAGATATAGGTATGAAACGGGAAGACTACAATAAGTTTCTCCAGATAGCCTCCCAAGAACTGAGAGAACCATACTTTCTTTCATGGATACATACCGACCCTCATAGTCCTTATTACTTTGCCAAAGTCAAGAAAAACAACACCTTGTTTGTCGAAGAGATGTTTAAAGATGTACCTATGCATCAGGGAATCTTTGTCGATATATTCCCTTTTGACCGTATTCCAAACAATAAGCTATTAAGGAAGATACAATATGAAGCCGTCAACTTTCTGAAATGCTGCCTGATGGGAAAAGAGGTATGGCTATGGAAACACTTCGGAAAATGTCAAATATCCAACCCTACCAATCGTGGAGCTGTTGCCTGCCTTCTGAACCGGATAGTTGATATGACACTCTCTAAAAAGACAATCTACCGTTTGATGGTGATAATGCAAAGTTGTTTCAACTCATGGAAAACTTTGTATTACAACAATGTGATTACCACTACCGACCATGTTTTGGAGACGAGTCTCAACCATTTACAACCAATCAAATTCGGTCCACTTTATCTGAAAGCACCTGATGGATTGGAAAACTTTCTACGGTACAACTATCCCACTTTACACCGGTATACAGAAGAAGAGCAGGACAAGATAAACAATCATTATCCGGCAGTTCTTTCTTTCAACATACCAAATGACCATATAGCCACCTCCTAATCCAACAAAATTGCCATGAAACCAGCCCTTGTAGATGTATCTGTACTGATTCTTTTCTTCAACCGCCCCAAACTGCTGGCGCAAGTATTCGAACAAGTGAAGAAAGCACGCCCCGCACGACTGTTTCTCTATCAGGACGGCCCGCGCGGCGAGCGTGACATGCCGGGCATAGAAGCTTGTCGCAAAGTGGTGGCAGACATCGATTGGGAATGCGAAGTACACCACAATTACCAGGAGAAGAACTACGGCTGCGACCCATCGGAATACATGGCACAGAAGTGGGCATTCTCCTTGTCGGACAAATGTATCGTGCTTGAGGATGACGACGTGCCCGCCGTCTCTTTCTTCGGCTTCTGCAAGGAACTGCTCGACAAGTATGAGCACGACACACGCATCAGCATGATTGCCGGATTCAACAACGAGGAGATTACACCCGACATCACTTCCGACTACTTCTTCGCCACCACCTTCTCCATCTGGGGATGGGCGAGCTGGCGGCGGGTGACGGACCAATGGGATGAATTCTACACCTTCCTGGACGACAAGGAGAACATGCGGCAACTGAAGAACCTCATCCACACACGGCGCTACCGCAAAGACTTCATCTACATGTGCCAACGCCACCGCGAACACGGGAAAGCCTATTACGAAACCATCTTCCACGCTTCCATGTTGTTCAATTCGGGTCTGAGCATCGTGCCCACCCGCAACATGATAAACAATCTGGGAGCCACTGCCGACTCCACCCACTTTGCCGGCTCCGTGCACACCATGCCGCGCGGTTACCGCCGCATCTTCACCATGAAACGCCACGAAGTGGAGTTTCCACTGAAGCACCCTCGCCACGTCATCGAGAACACAGCCTACAAGGATAGCGTTTACCGCATCATGGCATGGCGGCATCCCTGGATAAAGATTGCACGGTCGTTCGAGGAACTGGCGTTGAACCTACGGTACGGCAACTTCACCATCATATGGCAAACGCTGCAAAAGCGTATCCGGAAATGGATGAAACAAGACCGGCATCTGTAACAAGAAAAAACATTCAAAAAAGAAGAAACGAACAACAGTCATGAGAGTACTACTTATCAATACATCCGAACGCATCGGCGGCGCAGCCATCGCCGCCAGCCGTCTGATGGAATCACTCAAGAACCACGGCATCAAAGCCAAGCTGCTGGTACGCGACAAGCAGACCGACCAAATCTCCGTTGTGTCACTGGACCATAACTGGCGCATGGTGTGGAAGTTCGTCTGGGAGCGCATCGTCATCTGGAGCGCCAACCGCTTCAACAAGAAGAACATCTTTGCCGTCGACATAGCCAACACGGGGACAGACATCACCTCACTGCCCGAATTCCAGCAAGCAGACGTCATCCATCTGCACTGGATAAACCAAGGGATGCTCTCGCTGAAGAACATCGAGAAGATTCTCACCTCGGGCAAGCCCGTCGTCTGGACCATGCACGACATGTGGCCCTGCACCGGCATCTGTCACCATGCTCGCGAGTGTACCCACTACCAGCAGGAATGCCACAACTGCCCCTTCATCCACGGAGGCGGAGGCAAACGTGACCTTTCCTACCGCATCTTCCACAAAAAGCAGGCATTGTATCGCAACCGTCACATCAACTTCGTCACCTGCAGCCGCTGGCTGGAAGAACGTGCCCGGACAAGCGCCCTCTTCTGCGGACATGCCGTGACGTGCATCCCCAACCCCATCAACACCAACCTCTTCAAGCCCCGCAACCGGCAGGAAGCCCGCAGCCGTTGCCTACTGCCGCAAGACAAGAAACTCATGTTGTTCGGCTCGGTGAAGATTACGGACAAACGGAAAGGCATCGACTACCTGATAGAATCGTGCCGACTGCTGGCTGACAAGCATCCCGAACTCCGGGAACAGTTGGGTGTCGTCGTCTTCGGCAACCAATCGCAACAACTGGAAAACCTGCTTCCATTCAAGGTCTACCCGCTGAACTTCGTCAGCAACGAACACCAACTGGTGAACATCTACAATGCCGTGGACATCTTCGTGACCCCCTCGCTGGAAGAGAACCTGCCGAACACCATCATGGAAGCCATGGCATGCGGCATTCCCTGCGTCGGATTCAACGTGGGCGGCATCCCCGAGATGATAGACCACCTGCACAACGGCTACGTGGCACAATACAAATCCTCGGAAGACTTTGCCAACGGCATCTACTGGACGCTGACCGAACCCGACTACCCCAGCCTCTCGGAACAAGCCTGCCGGAAAGCCGTCTCCCACTATTCGGAGAACGTCGTCGCCAAGAAATACATTGACCTTTACAACAAAGTGACCGGAAGAAATGCATAACCACCCCACCCCGAAATTCAGCATCATCACCGTGACCTACAATGCCGAAGCGGTACTGGAGGACACGATTCAAAGCGTTATCACGCAAACCTACCACCACGTGGAATACATCATTGTGGACGGTGCGTCCAAAGACGGCACGCTCTCCATTATCGACCGTTACCGCGACCGCATCACCCGCATCGTGAGCGAACCGGACAAGGGACTGTACGACGCCATGAACAAAGGCATCCGCCTTGCCACCGGCGATTACCTCTGCTTCCTCAATGCCGGCGACAGCTTCCACGAGGACGACACCTTGCAGCAGATGGTGCACTCCATCTCCGGCAACAAACTGCCCGACGTGCTGTACGGCGAAACGGAGCTGGTAGATAAGGAAGGCCACTTCATCCGCATGCGCCGCCTCGCCGCCCCGGAAGTGCTTACTTGGCAAAGCTTCAAGCAGGGCATGCTGGTCTGCCATCAAGCGTTCTTTGCCAAAGCTTCCCTTGTAGAACCCTACGACCTGCAATACCGCTTCTCTGCCGACTTCGACTGGTGCATCCGGGTGATGAAGAAGGCACGGACCTTGCACAATACCCATCTCACCCTCATCGACTATCTGGAAGAAGGAATGACCACCCAGAACCGGCAAGCATCCCTGCGCGAACGCTTCCGTATCATGGCGCGGCATTACGGACTGGCGAGTACCGTAGCCCATCATGTCTGGTTCGTACTACGGGCCGTGATAAAGAAATAGCACAAATTTCGAGGACAAATATACTTTGTTCCCGCAAGACCTATACCTTGCGGGAATCCCCCCTATACCCAGCTCCCTACAGTATAGGAGTGAGTACCCAAAACATCCCCATGTTTTCACCTAAAACATCCGGATGTAATGGGGCAAAACATCCCCATGTTTTGGGGTAAAACATCCGGGTGTTTTGGAGAAAGACATCCGGATGTTCTGCATATTAAGTCCTATACCGTGAGGGGCTAAATCCTAAGACGTGGGAGATTAAGTCCTAAGGCAAAGGAGGTTGGGTAGCTGCAAGCAGCGCCTTCAACTCTTTTACCCCTTCCGAAGCTCCCTTTTGAATGACATGTATCGGACGCATGACGTGCGTGTCCACCGGCTTGGGGTCTATCAGATACACTTCGGCGGCACGGGGCACGTAGTTCAGCAGTCCCGCAGCGGGATAAACGTTCAGGCTGGTGCCGATGATGACGAAGATGTCCGCCTGCTCCACATACCGGATGGCAGTCTCAATCTCCGGCACCGACTCGCCAAACCACACGATGAACGGGCGGAGTTGCGTGCCGTCGCCTGCCTTGTCGCCCAACTTTACTTCATATTCCTCCGGCGCCAGTTCCTTGACGAAATGCGGATTATAGGGGTCGCGGCTGGAACAGACCTTCGTCAGTTCCCCATGCAAGTGTATCACGTGCGTGCTGCCGGCACGCTCGTGCAGATTATCTACGTTTTGGGTGACGACCGTTACATTGAAATCCCTCTCCAGGTCGGCAACGCCCAAATGCCCGGCATTCGGTACCACATCGAGCAACTGCTTACGACGTTCGTTATAGAAATTAATGACCAGTTCCGGATTACGTGCATACCCCTCGGGAGTCGCCACCTGCTCCACCGGATATTTGTCCCACAGTCCGCCCGCATCACGGAATGTGCTGATGCCGCTCTCGGCGCTCATACCGGCGCCCGACAATATGACCAAGTTCTTCATTTTCTGCTCCTTTCCTTTATTAAAGTAAGACAAATATAAGAAGAATGTTCAAGTTGTGATATAAATAAGAAAAATTAAATACTTAAAAGCCTTATCATTCAAATAAAAGACGTACTTTTGCCACTCATAAATTTGCAATAGACTGGAAAAGAAACCAATCCGGTCGTCAACAAAAGAATCTTATGGACAAATTCAGTTATGCTATCGGCCTTGGAATAGGTCAGAATCTTTTAAGCATGGGTGCCAAAGGCATTGCAGTAGATGACTTTGCACAAGCAATCAAAGACGTTTTGGAGGGCAACCAGACGGCAATCAGCCACACAGAAGCCCGTGACATCGTCAACAAGTACTTCGCCGAACTGGAGGAGAAGATGAACGCAGCAAACATAGAAGCCGGCAAAAAGTTCCTGGAAGAGAACAAAAAACGCGAGGGAGTTGTTACGCTTCCCAGCGGACTTCAATACGAAGTTATCACAGAAGGAAACGTCGGTCACTATGCCAAAGCAACCGACCAGGTACAATGCCACTACGAAGGCACACTGATTGACGGAACGCTGTTCGACAGCTCCATCAAGCGCGGCCAGCCTGCCACATTCGGTGTAAACCAAGTGATACCCGGTTGGGTGGAAGCCCTTCAGCTTATGCCCGAAGGTGCCAAGTGGAAACTCTACATCCCCAGCGACCTGGCATACGGAGCGCAGGGTGCCGGCGAGATGATTCCTCCCCACAGCACGCTCGTATTCGAAGTCGAATTACAGAAAATTTTATCTAAATAAACAAACAAGTAAAAGCAAAATGAAAAAAGTAACATTTCTCATGGCTCTTGCAGTAGCTGCCGGCATGGTATCTTGTACTGCTCAAAGTCCGAAAGCTGATTTGAAGACGGACATCGACTCATTATCTTACGCCATCGGTATGGCACGTACAGAAGGTTTGGACCAGTATCTTGCACAACAAGGCATTGACTCAACCCAGATGTCAGAATTCCTGAAAGGTTTCAACGAAGGCGCAGCCAAAATCGATAAGAAAGACGTGGCTTACATGGCCGGTCTGCAAGTAGGCCAGATGGTCAGCAAGCAATGGGTGGAAGGCTTCAACCAACAAATCTTCGGCAACGACTCCACACAGAGCATCAGCCGCGAAAATCTGCTGGCAGGTTTCGTAGCAGGTGTCATCGGCAAGGGTGGTGCTATGGATATGATGAAAGCTCAAGAGTACATGCGTACTCAGATGGATGCCATCAAAGAAAAAGCAACTGCAGAAAAGTATGCTGACAACAAAGCTGCCGGTGAAAAGTTCCTGGCTGAGAACAAGGCTAAAGAAGGTGTAGTAACTACCCCGAGCGGTCTGCAATACAAAATCATCACCAAGGGTAACGGTGCCGTTCCTGCCGACAGCAGCAAGGTGAAAGTAAACTACAAAGGTACGCTGATTGACGGAACAGAATTCGATAGCTCTTACAAGCGCAACGAACCTGCTACTTTCCGTGCCAACCAGGTAATCAAAGGCTGGACAGAGGCCCTCACCATGATGCCCGTCGGCTCTAAGTGGGAACTCTATATCCCCTACGACCTGGCATACGGTTCAAGAGAAACCGGTAGCCAAATCAAGCCGTTCTCTACTTTGATATTCGAAGTGGAACTGCTGGGTATCGAGAAGTAATGTAACAATCCGAAGGGAGGGGCAAAACCCTCTTGATACTTCTTTTAGGCGCGGATTACGCGGAATACGCGGATTTGGTAAACTAAATCCGTGAAATCCGCGTAATCCGCGCCTTATCGTTACCCCTCACTTTTATTCATTTTTCCGTCCCTTTTTATAGATAAATTAAAATAAAGTCCTATATTTGCTTACTATTTGATAACAACAAGAACTTTACTTATTTACTATTATGGAAAAAATAGACAATCTTGACCGGCAGATTCTGGAAATCATTTCCCAAAATGCCCGTATCCCTTTCAAGGACGTAGCTGCTGAATGTGGCGTGTCACGTGCTGCCATCCATCAACGTGTACAGCGCCTGATTGACCTTGGCGTTATTGTTGGCTCAGGCTATCATGTAAATCCCAAGTCCCTTGGATACAGAACCTGCACTTACGTAGGAATCAAGCTGGAAAAGGGCTCCATGTATAAGACGGTAGTTGCTGAGCTGGGCAAGATTCCCGAAATCGTAGAATGCCACTTCACCACTGGTCCGTACACCATGCTGACCAAGGTATATGCCCGCGACAACGAGCATCTGATGGATTTGCTGAACAACAAGATGCAGGAGATTCCTGGCGTAACCGCTACCGAGACCTTGATTTCCCTGGAACAGAGCATCAAGAAGGAGATTCCTATTTGCCCCGAGAAATAACGAACAACAATGGATTTCTTGAACGAATATCATCTGGCAGGACTTCTAATTGGCATCTGTACTTTTTTAATCATCGGACTCTTTCACCCGGTCGTGGTAAAAGCCGAATATTATTGGGGTACTAAATGTTG
>ERZ833515.1941-NODE-1941-length-13036-cov-3.145443_pt1 | contig 13036 bp, 9 predicted proteins | sample MGYA00519949_ERZ833515 | MGnify/ENA primary metagenome ERZ833515 (study PRJEB31850, sample SAMEA3708741) | human gut metagenome | biome: human gut; feature: human-associated habitat; material: faeces | place: China | collected 2014 ...
ATTCTAAATTCATAATCTTCATTTTAAAAAATTAAACATTAATGAATCTCAAACGAGGTGCGCACCTTTGTCTTTGATTACGCTGCAAAACTACGGAGAAATAGAAGCGTATGAAATGAAGAAAAAAACATAAAGAAATCCCTTTTTTTATGCTTAATTATTTATGTAATCACAAATATCATAAATCACAATATATCAACAAATTATATGTATTTGCACAATAATCATCAATTAAATAAAGGCTATCATTTTTTATCTTTATATGTTTTACCAATATGATTTTAAATGTTCAACTGGATTATTGGGAGACATTTTGCACATGGGGATTTTCCACCAATTTGGACGAACTTCATATTTTTGTAAGTTCCTGATTGTAGCCCGCAAATTCAATATGTCATTTTTAGGACTGTCCTCATCAATCAGTTTGAGATATTTCAGTAACTCAAGAATAAAATTCCCCTCGTTATCTGTTAATCCTTTACCTTTGGCTGCAAATGATGAGTGGCGTAGTAGGTTATATATACTAAGAGTTATCGTATCAAGTATCGCATTTTCGCGCTTCCTCCCTCTTTTACCTATACTGGGATAATCTTTATCCAATTCCGTTTCCGCTTCTTCCAAAGTTGAAACTCCTAAATATTTATCAAGATATGGAGTTATCATATTGAGAAACCAACTATCATCATTCGTAAGCTCTATTTTCTGTTTGTTATATTCAATCGTGACAATATTACTCTTGGTCTTTTTCTTCTCATGAAACATCTTGTAAAGACGTAGCATATCCGGTCTGACAGAATAACTATACTTTAGTTGCGTTGGGTCAGCAATATAATCCTCAAAATCAAAATAGCCATTGGTCTGTGTGTATTTATAGTAGATACTTATAATAAGAAGAATAGCGTAAAATACATCTTGGTCTTGCTGTTCATAGGCTTCGTCCTCATTTTTATTGTATGTATTCCACAACGTTTCAATATACTCGGCTTTAAAATTACCACTTTCAAGGACTAAATTCTGTCCCACAGTCATGCTAAATTCATATTTGTCCTCATCTGTCCCACAATTTGGATAGGGAATCTCCTGCTCTTCCTTCTTTATTGACAAGTACAAATCCTGTATTTCTATTGGGAACTTATTACCCAAAAGATACACATCAGATATATAGTCCAGTTCATTATGAAACATTGAACGGCTGAATCCCACTTCACTATTCAGCCATGATTCGATTCGTTTTATCGTATTGATTGGTATTATTTGATATTCCATATTTTCAAACTTTGTCACAAAAATAAAAAATGTCGCTTCACCATAAAAGCAAAGCGACATTTTATTTTAAAGAAGATTCTTCATTGCTTCATCTATCTGCTCATTTTCAAAGCTATCAAGATAATACTGTGTCGTTGACAAACTTGTATGTCCCAATGATTCACTTATCAATGCGATGTTTACACCAGAACGTTTTAATACCGTTGCAAATGAATGACGTGCAACATAGGTTGTCAGCGGAATACTAATATCCAAATGAGCCCCTATCTTTTTAAGAGCTTTATTCATGCCTTTTATCACTTTTCTAATCCTGTCATATTGCTGTTGTTCAGTAATATGAAAATTACGGTCTAATATTGGGAAAACATAATCATTCAGTTGTGAGTTTGGTTTCCTATATTTATCTACAATTTGTACAGCTTGAGGTAAAAGTTGAAATGTAATAGGCTGCTTTGTCTTATGTCGTACAAAGCATATTCGATTATTCACAATATCTGAATACTTCAAATATGCTATATCAATCATATTCATACCACAACCAAGATAACTAAAAGAAAATAAGTCTTTAGTCAAATAAAGTAATGGACTATAATAAGTTGTTATCTCCATTAAATCAACATTCATTATTTTATGTATTTCAGCCTTAGTAATTGCCCTCTTACATTTACCCTTGCGATAATGAGATATTTTGAATTTTACAAAAGGATAATACTTCTCGTTCACCACATTATCTTCTATTGCTTTATTATAAACAGCACGTAATTCTCTCATTCGTATTCCAATCGTATTATCAGAATTACCACGTTTACGAAGATAAAGTTCATAACGCTTTAACCAATTTACATCAATATCCGTGAAAGGTATATCCAAGTTACCTGCGAATCTCAATACAGAATTATAACAACTAATGTAAGCTTTGGCATTACCTAACCGTTTCTCGGCAGTCATATACTGTATGATGTATTGAATATAATCTCCCACATTCTGTTTATTACAACTTCGTTCCACGTATTCAGCCAAAGATTGTGGAGTAAAGTCTTTACCAAGTGTTTTCAGTTCAAACATCATATTGACATATTCTTGTCTCGTTTGATTCATGATATTCAATAACTGTTCACGATTGGGATAGTTTCTTTTAGGTTCTTCCTTATCAAAATTCCAACAAGAAGCTTTGATTGAAATTCCCAAAGATTTAAAGTAACGTAACTTACCTTGGCTAATTCTCAACATTAACGGATGTTCTCCATTAGCTAAAACTTTTGATTTAAAACAAATAATGCCTATATTAGCATCCATAACGTAACATATTATTGTCACATTTTGGTTTGCGCTACGGTTTACACCGCTAAGCAAATAGGAGATATTTTAGAAGTCAGATATAAGATTTAGCAAAAGCCAAAATCTTCATAAATGACTTATATTCAGTAGCTCTGCTGGTAGCTTTCAAAGGCTTAGCCTTTGGAAGACGCAGGTTCATAATCATGAGGTCCCCGGTTCAATCCCGGGTCCCGCTACTTGATAAGAATAAGGCATTTGAGAGGCTTCCACTCTTGGGTGCCTTTTTCTTTTATACATCAATTGGTGGCAGGTGACGCCATAGGTGACGCTAAATGCAAAAAATTAGCCCCCGAAAGTTTATATTCAGCTTCCGGGGGCTATTCTATTTAATGCTCTATACTCTTATTCCCATTCAATAGTCGCATTAGGTTTCGGCGACATATCATAGCAAACACGATTCACATTCTTCACTTCTTTCAGAATACGGTCTGTGATTTTCATCAGGATAGGCCAGTCTACCGGTTCAATAGTAGCTGTCATAGCATCTACCGTATTGACAGCGCGGATAATCACCGGCCAATCGAAAGAACGGGCATTATCGCGTACACCAACAGATTTAAAGTCAGGCACTACGGTAAAGTATTGCCATACCTTTTTATCCAGGCCGGCAATCTGGAACTCTTCACGCAAAATGGCGTCAGACTCACGTACTGCTTCCAGACGATCGCGTGTGATAGCACCCAGACAACGTACACCTAAACCAGGACCGGGGAACGGCTGACGGTAAACCATCTCATAAGGCAACCCCAACTCCAGACCACAAGCACGCACTTCATCCTTGAACAACTGGCGCAAGGGCTCTACAAGCTGGAACTTAAGATCTTCAGGCAGACCGCCTACATTATGATGAGATTTCACCATCTTGGCAGTCTTCGTTCCGCTCTCTACAATATCCGGATAAATAGTACCCTGACCTAAGAAATCGATACCATCCAGTTTACGTGCTTCTTCTTCGAACACACGGATAAACTCACCACCGATAATCTTACGTTTCTGTTCGGGATCTTCCACACCTGCCAATTTATCCAGGAAGCGGTCTGTTACATCTACATAAACCAGATTTGCTTTCAATTGGTTGCTGAATACTTCAACAACATCTTCAGACTCACCTTTACGCATCAAGCCGTGATTTACGTGCACGCATACCAAATTTTCACCGATTGCCTTCAAAAGTAAAGCAGCTACCACTGAGCTGTCAACACCACCCGACAATGCCAGCAATACTTTCTTATCACCCACCTGACGTCTGATCAGCTCGATCTGGTCATTGACAAAGTTCGCCATATTCCAGTTAGCTTCAGCCTGACAAGTATCAAATACGAAAGACTTTATAGCAGCCTTAATAGCCTCGATATCATCTGTAAATGCCGGAAGCTTCACTGCGCAAGTCGCTTTATCGTGACCGGCAGCCATAACAGGAATCCCCATCGTATAAATAGACGGATTCACGTCAATAGCAACACCGTCGATCACGTTGTTCAGTCCACCATTGATAATAATACCCTTTACGTTGGGCAATGCTTTCAGTTCTTCTACTGTGATGTCGTGAGGATAAATCTCACTATAAACTCCTAATGCACGGATAGCGCGAGCCAATACCGTATTCTCATGACTACCCAAGTCAAGGATAACAATCATGTCCTGTTTCATCTGATTCTGGTTCTTTTAAGTTATTATATTGTATAAATTTGACTTTAACTTCAATTAGTCTGCAAATATAAAGATTTTAAAAGACGCTGCAATGTCTTGATTCCCAAAGTTTCATTTCAAATTAAATCAGCTACCACATTTATTTATCACAGCAACCGCCTCGGACACTTTCCGAACATTCTCTTTTATGCTTTCAGTCGCATCACAAACCGACTTCCTTTTCCCAGTTCACTTTCTACTGTCAGCGTACCGCCATGCGCTTCCACAAAGTCTCTCGAAATAGACAAACCGAGTCCGCTGCCCTGAACTTTTGTTCCGGGAACACGGAAGTAACGGTCGAAAATACTCTTGTGGTAACGGGGATCGATGCCTTTACCGAAATCCTGAACGTACAGGTCGATCATATCTCCTTCCTGCCTGGCACCAATCACGACACGCCCGTTTTCTTTAGAATAACGAATCGCATTGCTGAGCAAATTAGTCAATACCCAAGCTATCTTTTCACTATCGACAAAGAGCTTGCCGATTTTCTCTTCCGGGTACTCTACTTCTATCTGAATATTGAACTTATCCGCTTGTACCTGATTAGCTTTAATCGCATATTCTATCAGTTCAATGGGCTTCGTTATCTTCGGCATTAATTGCAGCTTGCCTGCCTCTACCTGAGTCATATTCAGCAATTCGCCCGTAATGCTCAACAGGCGTTCGCTATTTTCCTTGATGCTTTTGGACAACTGTTCCTGTTCATCATTCAGCTCACCGACACGTTTATCTTCCAATAGCTGCAGACTCATCATGATAGCCGCAATCGGAGTTTTCAATTCGTGTGAAATGGTCGAAATAAATGTAGTCTTGGCAGAATCCAGTTCCTTGAATTCCGTTATATTCTTCAGCAGAATGACATCCCCTAATTTGCTGGGTTCATCCTTCCCTGCATCCGTATTTATGATAGGAATATAGGAAGCCTTGAAATAACTCTCTTTATCATCGGCATATATCTTTAACGGCTCTTTCTGATCTCCCGGCGTCACCAATTCACGAATCAGCCGGCGAAGCAGATCATTCTTCAAAGACAATTCTTCCGCAGATTTACGTATGACATTACCTCTTTTCAGATTCAGCACGTTCAGTGCTTCCTCATTAATAAACAAAATCTCACGATCCATATTCAGACCGATTATCGGATCGTCGATACTGTTCACGATGGCCTCAATGAATTTCTTGGCAGAAAGAATATCCGCTAACGTACTTGCCCGATACTCGGCCAGACGTTCCGCCATACGGTTGAAACTCTCGGCGACTTCCCGAAACTCCTGATTATTTCTCATATCCAGCCGTTCTTCATAATTATGATTGGCTATTTCAAGAATCCCTTGTTTCAGTTCCTTGATGGGTTTACTGATTGTTCGGGGCAACCAATACAGCAATGTCAATCCGGTCAATATACAAATACCGCCGGTAACGGAAATCCACAACAGAGCGCGTTCCAATGCCGGCATAGCGGCAGGACTGTCAGGTTCTGTGGCAGTCAGCAACTGAAGGTTCACAACAGAAAGTGTTACCAGCAAAATAATCATTCCCGCCAGCATCCCGATGCCGAGAATCAGTTTTGTTTTAATATTCATATCGTTCATACGGTTAATATTATGCAAGTATAATCAAATCTACATTAGCTTGTGACAAATTATTCAAAAACTTTCGATATCCGAGTATGGAGCAAATGGCATGATGAAATCTCAGATTAGGAGTTCCCATGCAAACAGAAGATATTTGCTTGTCCCGACAAACTTTGACAATACTCCCCAGAATATCCTTCGACTGCACCTGGATGACCTCTCCGCCCAGTTCTGCTACCAGCTTAAAATGATTCAGCAAATAACGCTGACTGGCCAGATCAATCCGGTCCATACTCTCCCTCGGAGTCTGCACATAGAGAGCAACGAAAGTCGTATTATATCGTGTTGCCAGACGTGCCGCCTTCCGGATAATCCTCCTGGGTGTTTTCTCATGACTACTGATACAAGCCATGAACTTCTCATGCCTGATTCCGACCGAGACACCCATCACAACCTCATTCTCCACCTTCTTCTCCACCCGGAGCGCCACTTCCTTCAGAGCCAGTTCCCGCAGTTGAAGGATATTCTCGGTCCGGAAGAAATTATCCAGCGCTGTCTGAATCTTTTCCGGACGGTATATCTTTCCTGCTTTCAGACGCGAGATCAGTTCTTCCGCTGTCAAGTCGATATTCACCACTTCATCCGCTTCCTGAAGCACACTGTCCGGCACCCGTTCTTTCACCTCGATCCCTGTAATCTCCTGCACTTCTTCATTCACACTCTCGATATGCTGGATATTGATTGCGGAAATCACATTAATCCCCTCATCCAACAGAGTCATCACATCCTGCCAACGTTTCTCGTTCAAACTGCCTTCCACATTGGTGTGTGCCAGTTCGTCCACAATCACAATCTCGGGATGAAGGCGGATAATGGCGTCCACATCCATTTCCTCCAACTCTTTTCCTTTATAGAAAATTTTACGTCGGGGGATCACAGGCAGCCCCTGCATCAGAGCCTCCGTTCCGGCACGCCCGTGAGTTTCAATATAGCCGACTTGTACATCCACCCCATTCTCCAGTAGTTCATGAGCCTCCTGAAGCATACGGTAAGACTTCCCTACACCGGCTATCATGCCGATATAGATTTTAAACTTGCCTCGATGAGACTTCTTGATCAGATCCAAAAAATGTTGTACACTCTGTTCTCTATCCATATCCATTTCATTAATTGCTGTTTATAAACTATTTCAACCCGTAGTAATCATCACGATCACCACGGGTTTCTGCATAATAAAAATTCATGAGTTTATATCTATGGTCTTAAAGTTACGCCAAAAACCAAAAAAGCATCTTCAACACATGGATTCCATATAGCCTGTGCAAATATCGGCAATGAAAACTTATCATTAATTTTTATCTCTGTCATTCCTTTTAAAGCTACATTAGTCACGGCGAAGCCACTATTCGTGTACATACCCTCCGCCTTATACGGTACTGCGCCGCAAGTTACATTTAAATCGACATTTTTCACACTGAAAGGATAGTTCAGTTCCAGATAGGAGGAATAATTCTGTTTCAGTTCTCCGCTATCATTCAGCTTCTTGTCTTTTCCGGCAAACATCGTATACCACGCTACGGACAGGGGAAACTTCTCTACGGGCAACGTATAAGCCAATCCCGCCTCAAAATGATGTCCCGTCTCGTGGCTCTTAAAATTAAAATATTTATATGCCCCTTCACCTTCCCACCACAAATCGGCAACCGTCAGCGTAGGTCCCGCCTTACCAAACTTATAGGCAAGAGTCAGATCCAGTTCTTTATTCCCTCCACTGAAATTAGTAGATCCCCATGCGGTAACAGAAAAATTATCGAACCCAAACCCCAGCGTGGGTTGAAAAGCCGCACCTCCACCCTGGTACATTCCCCGCCAGACATAGGAACTGACAATATCTCCCTGCACAGCAAATTCCTGTGCTTTTGCATCCGTTATACCCGATACGCATACAGTTGCCGTAACCAATGCTCCTACAACAATCTTCTTACTAAAAAAACTCTTCATATTTATCTTTTTATTTTATGTTTCTAAAAAAGAGCAGCGCCCTGTCCAGCCCTGTTTATTTGAACCGCAATAAATAACTAAAACGATTCGGACAGGCACGCCGCCCAGTGTTTGGTTATTTATTCTCTTCAAGTGCTATATTCAGCTTCAGCACATTTATTTTCTCCGTTCCGAAAATTCCGAGTAAAGGCTTCTCCACACTTTGATCAACGATTTCTTTCACTTGGTTTTCAGTCAGGCCACGTGCCTGTGCCACTCTCTTTATCTGCACGTATGCACATTGCGGAGTAATATTGGGGTCGAGGCCGGAGGCACTCGCCGTTACCATCTCCGCCGGAACATCTTTACGGCTCAGATAAGGATGATGTACAAGGAACGTATCGATACGCGCTTCCACTTCAGCCAGATATTCGGGATTCGTGGGTCCTTTGTTGCTACCGGACGAACTAGAAGCATCATAACCGTCTCCGGCACACGAAGGACGTCCCCAGAAATAAATATCTTTTGTAAACATCTGACCGACATTGGCCGCACCCACCACTTTTCCATCCAGTGTGGCAACTTCAGCATTTCCCTTATTAGGTCCTGCCACTTGTGCAAACAACCACAAAATAAGAATATAGAATACGGAGAAAAAGACACAGAAAACAAGAGTTATCTTTAGTGATTTAAATAAAGTTTTCATCGCTATTGTTTTTTAATTAAAAGAATAAACCTACTAATAAATCAATCAGTTTAATTCCGATAAACGGAGCAATCACACCACCTACACCGTAAATCAGCAGATTCCGGCGAAGCAAAGCACTTGCACCTATCGGCTTGTACTGAACGCCACGCAAAGCCAACGGAATCAAGATCGGAATAATAATCGCATTGAAGATGACTGCCGAAAGGATCGCACTCTCAGGACTATGCAACTGCATGATATTCAACGCCGCCAGTTCGGGGATAGCCACCATAAACAAGGCGGGGACAATGGCAAAATATTTAGCCACATCGTTGGCGATAGAGAAAGTAGTCAGTGTTCCACGGGTCATCAGCAACTGCTTACCGATTTCCACAATCTCGATCAGTTTGGTAGGATCATTATCCAGATCTACCATATTGCCGGCTTCCTTTGCAGCCTGCGTACCACTGTTCATTGCTACTCCGACATTCGCCTGAGCCAAAGCGGGAGCATCATTCGTACCGTCCCCCATCATTGCCACCAGTTTGCCGGACTGTTGTTCCTTCTTGATATATTCCATTTTATCTTCCGGCTTCGCTTCGGCAATAAAATCATCGACACCTGCCTTTTCTGCAATATATTTGGCAGTCAGCGGGTTATCACCGGTCACCATCACTGTCTTCACTCCCATTTTGCGCAAGCGTTCGAAACGTTCCTGAATACCCGGCTTGATGATATCCTGCAATTCGATAACACCCGTCACTTTCCGATTAACACATACCACCAACGGCGTACCACCATTGCTTGAAATAGCAGCGATCACCTTTTCCACTTCTTCGGGGAATTTATTTCCGGCAGTTTCCACAATCTTACGGATAGCATCAAAAGCCCCTTTACGAATCTGAGTTCCGTCCGGCAAATCGACACCCGAGCATTTGGTTTCGGCTGTAAACTTAATCATTCGTGCGCCTGTCGTATTCAAGCTGCGCATACGGATACCTGATTCACGTCCCAGTTCTACGATTGATTTGCCTTCCGGAGTTTCATCGGACAGAGAAGAAAGCAGACAGTTTTCTACAAAAGCGTGCAGATCAATGCCCGGCGCAGTGTGAAAATGGGTAGCTTTACGATTACCGATGGTGATAGTTCCGGTCTTATCCAGCAACAAGGTATCAATATCGCCGGCAGTTTCCACTGCCTTACCCGATTTTGTTATCACATTCGCACGTAGTGCACGGTCCATACCGGCAATACCGATGGCAGAAAGAAGTCCGCCGATAGTTGTCGGAATCAGACACACAAACAAAGAAATAAGTGAAGCAATGGTAATGACAGTATTGCTGTAATCGGCAAACGGTTTTAACGTCACACACACAATGACAAAGACAAGTGTAAAACCAGCCAGCAGAATAGTCAGTGCTATCTCATTCGGAGTTTTCTGACGAGACGCACCTTCCACCAGTGCAATCATTTTATCCAGAAAACTTTCTCCCGGTTGGGTGGTCACCATTACTTTTATATAATCGGACAATACTTTCGTACCTCCCGTCACTGAGCTTTTATCGCCGCCCGCCTCCCGGATCACCGGAGCAGACTCACCTGTAATCGCACTTTCATCGATAGAGGCCAATCCTTCGATTATTTCCCCATCGGACGGAATCACGTCTCCGGCTTCACAGACAAACACATCTCCTTTCTTTAGTTGTGAAGAACTTACAGTCACTATTTGATTACCTTCCACCTTTTTGGCAGGTGTCTCTTCCCGTGTTTTACGCAGGCTGTCGGCTTGCGCTTTTCCCCGTGCTTCGGCAATCGCTTCGGCAAAATTGGCAAACAGCAGTGTAATAAACAGAATGATAAACACAGCTATGTTGTAGGCAAACGAACCCTGAGAGGGATTGATGATGGAGTAAAGGGTCACAAACAACATGACCACTGTAGCCACCTCTACCGTATACATGATCGGGTTCTTTATCATCAGTCGCGGGTTTAGCTTCACGAATGATTGTTTCAGGCTTTCTATAACTTGCTCCTTTTGAAACAAAGAAGCTGATTTCATATTTTTCATATCTTCTCTAATTCAGAATTACAAACTTAAATGTTCGGCAATTGTACTCAAAGCGTGTACCGGGAAGAAGGACAGAGCAGCCACAATGAAGATAACGACAAACGTCATTATTCCGAAAGTCAGCGTATCAGTCTTCAGTGTTCCGGCACTCTCGGGAATGAACTTCTTCTGAGCCAGCAGGCCGGCAATGGCAACTTGTCCGATAATAGGCAGGAATCGGCTAAGAATAAGTACAATACCACAGGTCCAGTTCCAGAAATAAGTATTATCTCCCAGTCCTTCAAAGCCGGAACCATTGTTAGCGGCACAAGATGTATACTCATAAAGCTGCTCACTCAAGCCGTGGAATCCAAGATTGTTCAGCCAACCGCCCTCGCTTTCCACAAAGTCAGGATGATGTACATATATATAACTTGAGATTGCTGTGAACACTAATATGACAAATGGATGAAGCAGTGCTACTATCGTAGCTATTTTCATTTCACGGGCTTCTACTTTCTTTCCGAGAAATTCCGGTGTGCGACCTACCATCAAACCGCTGATAAATACCGCGATAATAATGAACGTATAATAATTCATCCAACCTACGCCTACACCGCCGAACCAAGTATTAATCTGCATATTCAGCATCTCCATCATACCGGACAACGGCATAGTAGAATCATGCATACCATTCACAGAACCATTGGAAGTAACAGTAGTCACAATGCTCCAAAGTGCTGTAGCTCCGGCACCCAAACGAACTTCCTTACCTTCCATCGCACCGTTATCCTGCGCAATTCCCAGTTCATCGATACGGGGATTTCCACCCATTTCCTGACTGACATTGATACAGACGCCTACCAGAAAAGCAAAGAGCATCACTCCGAAAATACTATAAGCCAGTTTCTTTCTACGAGTATAAAACCCTAATGCAAGTACCATTGCCATCGGAATAATCAAGATAGACCAGCACTCCACCATATTGGTAAGATAAGTCGGATTTTCCAACGGATGAGAAGAGTTCACACCAAAGTAACCACCTCCATTCGTTCCTAATTGTTTAATGGGCACAATGGCAGCCGCAGGTCCTTGCGAAACCATCTGTTCCTGTCCTTCGAGGGTAGTTACCTTCATTTTTCCGTCGAATCCCATCGGGGTTCCCTGAAGAATCAGGATGAAACCTACAATCAAAGAAAGCGGTAACAGGATACGTGTACAGCTCACTACCAAAAAATGCCAGAAGTTACCGATTGTTTTTGTTGTCTTGGCAGCCATACTCTTCATAATACCAGCCATAGCAGCCATACCGGTTGCAGCGGTAATAAACTGGAAGAGCATAATGACAAACAGCTGTGTGAAATAAGTCAATCCGCTTTCACCACTATAGTGCTGCAAGTTACAGTTGACCATAAAACTGATACAGGTATTAAAAGCCTGATCCGGCGTTTGGGGACCGTTGCCATCCGGATTTAAAGGTAACCATCCTTGCGAAACCAGCAATACCATTCCCCATACGAACCAAAATGCATTCAATATCAATAATGCTTTCAGGAACTGTTTCCAGTTCATTTCTTCCTTAGGGTCAATTCCGCATACTTTATAAATGACCCTTTCAATAGGAGCCATGAAATCCGACCAGGTTTTCTCTCCTTTATAAACCTTGGCAATGTATCTTCCTAGTGGATAAGCCAAAATCACCATCAAGGCAACTTGTGCGACCACACCTAAAATTTCTGTATTCATACTTTTACCTTAAACTGTATAACTTTAAAACTTTTCGGGTCTGATGAGTACATACATCAAATAACCGAAGATTGCAATACCTAATACAAATAGTGCTGTGTACATAATTAATTCTCCTTTCCTCTTCTAGATCTTTTCAAACCAGTCTACACATTTCCAAAATAGCCAGAAACAGGCAAAGCCGCTCAAGAGGCAAAAAACAAATGATAGTGTTATCTCCATGTCTTTAATCTTTTAAATATTTATTATTATAATACTTGCAATGTATTATGCCAAATGCGTGCCAAAACTCCAAAAGAAATAGCAACAAATTGATTATCAGACACATATAAAGAAGAAGGAAATATATAATAACAGAGCCGACCTTTCCATTTTGAAAAAGTAGTTCAATTTTGAAAGGGTATTTAGTCTTGGCAAAATATGGGATTTTAAATAAAACAGAAGGAAAAAGAATGAAATTGAAGGAAAAAGAGGCTGAAAAGGATACTGAAAAATAGTATTATTAAAAGATTGTCCGGTCTCGTTTGTTTTTAGCAGAACAGGAGAGGAGATTTGCAGCTTGTGGATGATGTGTGCTTAAATTCCGAAAGTATCCAAAACAATAAAGCCCTTCTGGTATTTCTACCGGAAGGGCTTCTCTAAAAATGGCGGCTACCTACTCTCCCACTGTTACGCAGTACCATCGGCGTGACGAGGCTTAACTTC
>ERZ833515.1950-NODE-1950-length-13015-cov-32.736574_pt1 | contig 13015 bp, 7 predicted proteins | sample MGYA00519949_ERZ833515 | MGnify/ENA primary metagenome ERZ833515 (study PRJEB31850, sample SAMEA3708741) | human gut metagenome | biome: human gut; feature: human-associated habitat; material: faeces | place: China | collected 2014 ...
TAAATCCTCCGCAACGGTAAGGAAGGGTGTGCGCGGGAAACCCAAGAAGGGTGTCCTGCGCCATTGAAATCCTTAGTTTTCAGAACTTTTATAAAGTTCTGAAAACTTGCTCAGCGGGGAGAAAAGACTTTTTTGACACGCTGAAAAGAACAAGCCTCCGGTCAATGACCGGAGGCTTGCGGGTATACGGTTGCTTGACGCCCTTGCGGGAGAATTACATCTCCTTGATGGCGGCCTGTGCGGCGGCCAGACGGGCGATGGGCACACGGAAGGGAGAGCAGGACACATAGTCCAGACCGGTGCGGTGGCAGAACTCCACGGAGGAGGGATCGCCGCCGTGCTCGCCGCAGATACCCAGATGCAGGTCGGGGTTCACGCCGCGGCCCAGCTTGCAGGCCATATCCACCAGCTTGCCGACGCCCTTCTGATCCAGCTTGGCGAAGGGATCGTTCTCGTAGATCTTCTTATCATAGTAAGCGCCCAGGAACTTGCCGGCGTCGTCACGGCTGAAGCCGAAGGTCATCTGAGTCAGGTCGTTGGTGCCGAAGGAGAAGAAGGCAGCTTCCTTGGCGATCTCATCGGCAGTCAGAGCGGCGCGGGGGATCTCGATCATGGTACCAACCAGGTACTTCATGTCGGAACCGGCAGCCTTGATCAGCTCGTCAGCAGTCTTGACCACAATGTCCTTGACATACTTCAGCTCCTTGGCCTCGCCCACCAGGGGAATCATGATCTCGGGGACCATGGTCCATTCGGGATGATGGGCCTGAACAGCCAGAGCAGCCTTGATGACGGCGCGGGTCTGCATGGCGGCGATCTCCGGATAGGTGACAGCCAGACGGCAGCCGCGGTGACCCATCATGGGGTTGAACTCGTGCAGAGAAGCAACCACGTTCTTCAGGTCTTCGTAGGTCATGCCCATGTCGGCAGCCAGCTCCTTGATGTCCTCGTCCTTGGTGGGCAGGAACTCGTGCAGGGGCGGGTCCAGATAACGGATGGTCATCGGGCGCTCACCCATGATGCGGTACATAGCCTCGAAGTCGCCCTGCTGGAACGGCTCGACCTTGGCCAGAGCAGCCTCGCGCTCTTCCACGGTGCGTGCGCAGATCATCTCGCGGACAGCCTTGATGCGGTCCTCAGCGAAGAACATATGCTCGGTACGGCACAGGCCGATGCCCTCAGCACCCAGATCCACTGCCTGCTGTGCGTCGCGCGGGTTGTCGGCGTTGGTCATGACCAGCAGCTGACGAGCTGCGTCTGCCCAGCCCATGAAGCGGTTGAAGTTCTTGTTGCCGGTAGCGGCCACGGTTGCGACCTGCTCGCCGTAGATGTTGCCGGTGGAGCCGTCGATGGAGATCCAGTCGCCCTCGACGAACTTGTGGCCGTTGATCTCGAAGGTCTTTGCCTCCTCATCGATCTTGACCTCGTTGTCATTGCCGCAGCCGGAGACACAGCAGGTGCCCATACCACGGGCAACAACGGCTGCGTGGCTGGTCATGCCGCCGCGGACAGTCAGGATGCCCTGAGAGACCTGCATACCCACGATATCCTCGGGGCTGGTCTCCAGACGCACCAGAACGACCTTCTTCATCTTGCCGGACTTGACCATCTCCTCTGCCTCTTCAGCAGTAAAGACGATCTGGCCGCAGGCAGAACCGGGAGAAGCTGCCAGACCCTTGCCGACGACCTCTGCAGCCTTCAGGGCAGCAGCATCGAACTGGGGATGCAGCAGGGTATCCAGCTGCTTGGGCTCCACGCGCAGGACAGCCTCCTGCTCGGTGATCATGCCCTCGTCCACCAGGTCACATGCGATCTGCAGAGCAGCCTGAGCGGTACGCTTGCCGTTACGGGTCTGCAGCATATACAGGTGGCCGTCCTCAATGGTGAACTCCATATCCTGCATATCGCGGAAGTAGTTCTCCAGACGGGTAGCGATCTCGACAAACTGATCGTACACCTCAGGCATCTGATCCTTCAGGTGGCTGATGGGAGAAGGAGTGCGCACGCCGGCAACAACGTCCTCGCCCTGTGCATTGATCAGGTACTCGCCCATCAGCTTCTTAGCGCCGGTGGCGGGGTCACGGGTGAATGCAACGCCGGTGCCGGAACGGTCGCCGGAGTTACCAAAGGCCATCTGCTGCACGTTGACAGCGGTACCCCACTCGTAGGGGATCTCGTTCATCTTACGGTAGACGTTTGCACGGGGGTTATCCCAGCTGCGGAACACGGCCTTGACAGCCTCGATCAGCTGATCACGGGGATCCTGCGGGAAGGGACGGCCTTCGTTCTCCTCGTAGATCTTCTTGAAGGTGCCGACCAGTTCCTTCAGGTCGTCAGCAGTCAGGTCCACGTCGTTCTTGACGCCCTTGGCTTCCTTCATCTTGTCGATCTCGACCTCGAACAGGCTCTTCGGGACCATCATAACAACGTCAGCGAACATCTGCACAAAGCGGCGGTAGCAGTCGTATGCAAAACGGGCGTTGCCGGTCTTCTTTGCCAGACCCTCAACAGCCTCATCGTTCAGGCCCAGGTTCAGGATGGTGTCCATCATGCCGGGCATGGACTGACGTGCGCCGGAACGGACAGAGACCAGCAGGGGGTTGGTGTTGTCGCCGAACTTCTTGCCGGTGATCTCTTCCAGACCCTTGAGGTGCTCAAAGATGTCAGCAGTGATGTCGTCATTGATCTGACGGCCGTCTGCGTAGTACTGGGTGCAGGCGTCGGTGGTGATGGTGAAGCCCTGCGGCACCGGCATACCGGCTGCGGTCATCTCGGCCAGACCGGCACCCTTGCCGCCCAGCGTGTTCTTCATGGTGACCTTGTCACCGCCGAAAGCGTCATTGCCTTCGCTGAAGTAGTACAAATACTTTTTGCTCATGCGTTGTTTACCTCCCATTCGTGACCGGCGGCATAGCAGCCGCGGTCTCATCGTTTGCCTTGTCTTTTACGTACGATGAACATTGTTTTGTGAATGCTAAATTATTATACCAGAAAATCCATTCCTTTCCACCATGCAAAATCCCGAATTTGTCTGTTATTTTTTATGCAAATCTCTTGAAATTCTCCAAGTTTTAAGGTAGTATAGAATGGGAGAAAGTTCGAGAGGTTTTTTGTTTATACACGCGATTTCTCGTCCTGTTGGATACAACTTTCTATCCTTGTAACTTTTCAAATTCTATTTTGTCGGAACAAAGCTTTCCGCAGCGGGTATGCTGGGGCGGACAGGCAACAATTTTCCGGTCGCCTTTTCTGTCTCTCTTCCGCCGCGCGCTTTGGTGGGAAGGGAGATTTTTTCATGCCGAATCCTATTTCTGAACAGGCCCGCGCCGCTGCTCTGGCACAGCTGGACGCCGCCGAGGCTGCCCGCGAGGACATCCTTGTGCAGCACATTGCAAACGGCGTTGTCATCAACAGCCGCACCGTGCAGATCGACCCGGAGGTGGTCATTGCCCCGGGTGCTGTGATCCTTGCAGGCACCATCCTGCGGGGCAAGACGGTCATCGGCGCGGGCTGCGTCATCGGCCCCAACGCCCTCATTGAGGACAGCACCGTGGACGAGGGCACTGCCGTGAATGCCAGCCAGATCTACGGCAGCCACATCGGCCCCCACAACAACATCGGCCCCTTCACCCATGTGCGGGTGAACACCGTCACCGACTACGGCGTGCATCTGGGTGCCTATGTGGAGACCAAGAACTCCAACTTTGCCCGGGGCAACACCGTGAGCCACCTGACCTACATCGGCGACAGCGATGTGGGCAAGTACTGCAACTTCGGCTGCGGCACCGTCACCTGCAACTATGACGGCAAGGATAAGTTCCGCACCCAGATCGGCGATTACTGCTTCATCGGCTGCAACACCAACCTTGTGGCCCCGGTCAAGGTGGGCGATGGTGCCTACACCGCCGCCGGCAGCACCATCACCAAGGATGTGCCCGCGCAGGCACTGGGCATCGCCCGGGAGCGCCAGACCAATCTGGACGGCTGGGCAGAGCCCAAGATGGAAGCCTACATCGCCAAAAAGCAGAAGCTGGAAAACGAGCAGAGCAAGTAACCCTCTGCCGGAAAGGAGCCGCGTATGAAATCTGAAAGTTTTCGCAAGCAGGCGCTGAGCCTTGTCCTTTTCTTCGCGGCTGTTGCCGCCGTGTTCGCCCTGACCCGTCTGCGCAGCGACCCGGCCAAAAAGCAGGCGGAGTTCGTGGTGCAGCAGCTGCTCTCCTGCTCTTCTGCCGTGGAGCAGGCGGTGGATACCGCCGCCGCGCCCGCCGGCAGTGAACCGGGGCTTGTTGCGGTAGATACTGATGGGCTGTACGCCTTTCTTCAGGCGCAGCTGGGCGATGCCATGACAGCCGACTGCCTTGACAAGGTCATGGCGAACCGCCTGCCCACCCGCATCACCGCACTGGCAGGGCAGTCCGGCGATCAGCTGGTGCCCGCCGACCTCACCCTGAAAAAGCGCGCCGGGGCAGAAAACTGCTACGACTTTTCTGCCACCCTGCTGACCGCCACGGACAGCACCGCCGCCGCGCAGGTATCCGGTACCATCACCATGGTGAAGGAGGACGGCCGCTGGAAGGCCGCTGCCATCACGCTGAACCTGTAACAAGCCCTTTTGCCCCTGTGCCCTGCGGCATGGGGGCATTTTTTGCCCATTTCGCTTATAATGTATATCTTTTTGCGCGCGCGTATGTTATACTTGGATGTTGTATCACACTATTATCAGGAAAAGGTATTATCATATCATGAATGAAAACGATATCTGGCTCATTGCAGGGCTGGGCAATCCCGAAGCAAAGTACGATGGCACCCGCCACAACGCCGGTTTTGCCGCGCTGGACGCGCTGGCCGACAAATGGAACATCTCTGTGGGCAAGACCAAGTTTCAAGGTCTGTGGGGACAGGGCGAGGTGGACGGCCACAAGGTGGTGCTGCTGAAACCCCTGACCTACATGAACCTCTCCGGCGATTCCATCGCCCCTATGGCGGGCTTTTTCAAGATTCCCGCCGACCATGTGCTGGTGCTGTGCGATGACATTACGCAGGCACCCGGCAAGCTGCGCATCCGCCCCTCCGGCTCTGCGGGCGGGCACAACGGCCTGAAGAGCATCATCGCCCGTCTGGGTGGGGAGAACTTCCCCCGCATCCGCATCGGCATCGGCGCAAAGCCCCACCCGGACTACGACCTTGCCGCATGGGTTCTGGGCAAGTTCCCGCCGGAGGACGTCAAGGCCATCACCGACCGTTACGCCGACCTTGAAGCCGCCGCAAAGCTCATCATGGACGGCAAGCTCAGTCTGGCACAGAGCAAGTATAACGGGTAAAAATCATTCTCCCGCATCCTGACAGGAAAGGAGGTTTTTCCATGTACGAAGCCTTACTCAAAGCCACACCGGAATATCAGAGGGTCGCCGCAAGCTTTGGCTCGGCAGGGCCGGCGGCGCTGTTCGGTCTGCCGCCCGCAGGCCGGGCGCTGCTGTATGCCGCCCTGCAAAAGGACCTTGGGCGCACGCTCTGCATCGTGACCCCCGGCGAGGCCGAAGCCACCCACTTTGCGGACGACCTCAAGGCGCTGGGGCTTACTGCTGCAGTGTTCCCGCCCCGGGACTTTATGCTGCGCCCGGTGGAGGGTGCAGGCCGCGAATACGAGTACCGCCGCCTTTCGGTGCTGGGTGCACTGGCAGGCGGGCGGCTGCAGGCCGTCTGCGTGCCCGCCGAAGCCCTTTTGCAGTACACCGTGCCCCGGGCAGAGTTCATCCAGAATACCCTCACCTTAAAGCCCGGCATGGTGTATAACCGCGAAGCGCTGGTGGCGCGGCTGTTTGCCGCCGGGTATGTGCGGCGCAGTCAGGTGGACGGCCCCGGGCAGTTCAGCGTGCGCGGCGATATCGTGGATATCTACGCGCCGGATATGCGTCAGCCCGCCCGCGTGGAATACTGGGATGACGAGATCGACTCCATGTCCTCCTTTGACCTGCTGACCCAGCGGCGGGACGGCGCACTGGAAAAAATATACCTCTCCCCCGCCCGCGAGGTGCTGTTCGGCAGCACCGCTGAGACCGCCGAGGCGCTGCGCAGCGCCATCAAAAAGGCGCGCGGCAAGCGCCGCACCGCGCTGGAAAAGGCCACCGAAGCCGACCTTTCCCAGCTGGATTCCGGCATGATGCCGGAGGCCATGGATAAATATTACGGCATCCGCTACCCTGCCCCGGCCACGCTGCTGGATCATCTGGACGCGCCGCTGTTCATTCTGGACGAAGTGGGCGGCATCCGGGATGCCCAGAAAGCCACCGAGTTCCGCCGCAGTGAGGAGCTGACCGGACTGCTGGAAGAGGGCGTGCTCTGCCCCGGGCTGGACGTGCTGTACCAGACCATGGACGATCTTGTCATTGCCGCCCAGAACCACAGCACCCTGCTGTGCGAGAATTTCCTGCGCGGGATGAACGAGTTCAAACTGAAAGATCTCATCAACGCCGAAGCCTTTGCCGCCCCCAACTGGAACGGCGACCTTGCCTCCCTGCGGGAGGATCTCGACCCGCTCATCGCTCAAGGCTACGCCGTTACCCTGTTTGCCGGTACGCCCAAGGGCGCAGCTGCCCTGACCCGCGACCTTGCCGACAAGGGCTATGCCGTGAGCATGAGCCGGGATGTGCGCCCCGCCAAGGGCATTTTGCAGGTGCTGCCCGGACACCTGACCGCCGGGTGTACCTTCCCCTTTGCCCACGCAGCGGTGCTTTCCAGCCGCCGCCACGGGCTGGACGAGGAAGCCGCTGCCGAAGCCAAAAAGCGCAAGAAGAATAAAAACGCCCTGTCCAGCCTTTCGGACATCAAGCCCGGGGACTATGTGGTGCACCAGAGCCACGGCATCGGGATGTACGCCGGTATCCAGCGGCTGGAAGTGCAGGGCGCTACCAAGGACTACCTCAAGGTGCAGTATTCCGGCTCAGACGTGCTGTATGTGCCGGTGACCCAGCTGGACCTGCTCAGCCGCTACACCGCCCCCGGCGACGAGGAAAAGGTAAAGCTTGCAAAGCTGGGCGGCACCGAGTGGCAGCGCACCCGCGCCAAGGTGAAAAAGGCCACCGAGGAGATGGCGCAGGAGCTGATCGAGCTTTACGCCCGCCGCCGTCAGGCCACGGGCTACGCCTTCCCGCCGGACGGCGACTGGCAGCGGGACTTTGAGACCCGCTTTGACTACGACGAGACCGACGACCAGCTGCACGCCACCGCCGAGATCAAGCAGGACATGGAAAAGGGCTACCCCATGGATCGGCTGCTCTGCGGCGATGTGGGCGTGGGCAAGACCGAGGTGGCGCTGCGCGCCGCCTTCAAGTGCATCATGGGCGGCAAGCAATGCGCCCTGCTGGCACCCACCACCCTGCTGGCGTGGCAGCACTACAACACCCTGCTCTCCCGCATGGAGGCTTTCCCGGTGAAGATCGGGATGCTGTCTCGCTTCCGTACCGCCAAGCAGCAAAAGGAGACCCTGCGCGGCCTGCAGGCCGGCAGCGTGGATATCGTGGTGGGCACCCACCGGCTGCTGTCCAAGGACGTGAAGTTCCACGACCTCGGCCTTGTCATCATCGACGAGGAACAGCGCTTTGGCGTGAAGCACAAGGAAAAGCTGAAGGAGAACTTCATCGGGGTGGATATGCTCACCCTGTCGGCTACCCCCATCCCCCGCACCCTGAACATGGCCATGAGCGGCATCCGGGATCTTTCCACCATCGAGCAGCCGCCCATCGAGCGGCAGCCGGTGGAGACTTTTGTGCTGGAATATAACGATGTCATCCTTGCCGAAGCCATGAAGAAAGAACTTGCCCGGGGCGGGCAGGTGTACTACCTGCACAACCGGGTGGACAACATTGAATCCTGCGCCGCCCATGTCAGCCAGATGGTGCCGGGTGCGCGAGTAGGCATTGCCCACGGCAAGATGACCGAAGAAGAGCTGAACCCCGTGTGGCAGCACCTGCTGAACGGCGAGATCGATATTCTGGTCTGCACCACCCTCATCGAGACCGGCATTGATGTGCGCAACTGCAACACCCTCATCATTGAGGACGCCGACCGCATGGGTCTGGCACAGCTGTACCAGATCCGTGGGCGGGTGGGACGCTCCGGCCGCAAAGCCTACGCCTACTTCACCTTCCGCCGGGACAAGACCCTGACCGATATCGCCCAGAAGCGGCTTTCCGCCATCCGGGAGTTTACCGCTTTCGGCTCCGGCTTCCGCATCGCCATGCGGGATCTGCAGATCCGCGGCGCGGGCAGTCTGCTGGGGCACAGCCAGCACGGCCACATGGAAGCCGTGGGCTACGACCTCTACGTCAAAATGCTGGGACAGGCCATCTCCCGGGCACGGGGCGAGCCTGTCCAGCGGGACAAGAGCGATTGTCTTGTGGACCTGCGGGTGGACGCCTTCATCCCGGAAAAGTATATCCCGGACGGCGCGGGGCGCATCGAAGCTTACAAGCGCATTGCCGCCATCCAGACCCCGGAGGACGCCGCCGATGTGCTGGACGAGCTCATTGACCGCTACGGCGACCCGCCGCCCTCGGTGAGTGATCTGGTCAACGTCTCCCTTGTCCGCGTGCAGGCCGCCGCCGTGGGCGTGTACGAGGTGACCCAGAAGAAGGACACCCTCGTGCTGAATCTGGAAACGCTGGAACTTGCCATGATCCGCGGCCTGCTGCAGGCTTTCAATGGCCGTGTCACCGCCGGAGCGGGCAGCAAACCCTATCTCTCGGTGGTATTGCAGCCGGACGAAAAGCCGCTGGAACTGCTGCAAAGCATCCTGAAAGCCATGGATGCCATTTTGAACAACAAGGAGCCAAACCAATGAAAAAGAAACTGCTTGCGCTGGTATGCGCACTTGCACTGACCGTCAGCCTTGTAGGCTGTGTATTCTCCACCCCGGACACCGTGGGCAAGATCGGCGATTTTGAGGTGACCAGCGGCTTATATCTGCTGGCGCAGTACGATGCCTATCAGCAGGCTGCACAGCTGGCAGGCTCTGAGCAGGACGCCAGCAAGGTAAAGTCCTTCCTTAAGGCCACCATCACCACCGATGCCGACACCGGCGAGACCGCCGTGGTAAGCGACTATGTGGCGCAAAAGACGCTGGAGACCCTGCAGACCCTTGCCGCCGTGGATGCCCGCTTTACTGAACTGGGCGGCGAGCTGACCGAGGAGCAGACGTCCGCCGCCGACAGCTACGCCCAGCAGCTGATGGATAACTACGGCGACACCTACACCGCCAACGGCATCGGGCTGGAGACTTTGAAGCTGTTCCAGCAGCTGCAGTACAAGCACACCCTGCTGCTGGATCTTGTCTACGGTAAAAACGGCGAGACCCCTGTGGAGGACGGCGAGCTGACCGAGCATCTGGACAGCACCATGTACGAGATCGGCTTTATCACCGTGCCGCTGTACAACACCAGCACCTTCGCCTTTGCCAGCGATGACCAGAAGGCCGAGATGCTCTCCCTTGCCCAGAAAGCTGCGGACAGCTACAACGCCAGCGCCCCGGAGGACACCTCCAGCCAGCTGACCACCTTTAACAGCATCGCAAGCAGCGCACTGACCGGGATCTGTGCTGTGCTGGATGCAGAGGTTCCCTCCACCAGCACCCTGCAGACCGACCTGCTGAGCGAAAGCGACCTGACCGACGCCTTTACACAGGAGGGTGCCGCCGATACCCTGCGCGGCCTTGCCTACGGGCAGGCAGCCGCCATCCAGTACTCCGGCTATGCCCTGATGCTGGCCGTCCGTCTGGACCCGCTGGGCGTTTCCACGCTGGATGCTCTGCGCAGCCAGATCCTGAGCGACCTGAAGGGCGAAGAGCTGGACGACGCCCTTGCCGCCTACGGTGCCCAGATGGCGAGCACCCTGAGCAGCTCTGCCATGAGCAAACTGCCCGCCGCCAAGATCGTGAACGACACCAGCGCCAACAGCTGATAACTTTGTAAAAACAACACGCCCGGGTTTTCCACACCCTTCCTGCGGAAGGTGGAAAACCCGGGCGTTGTTTTTATTTTATTACTTTTGCAAACTCTGCGGCAAGGGCAGCGTTCACCGAGCGGACGGCGTTGGCGTCCGGCTTGATGGCGGTGCGGTCGTAGGTGAACAGCCCGTTCACCTCGTCCTCCACGTCGGTCAGCTGGGTGTATACCAGCGCTGAAAGCCCTTTTTGCAGCTGCGGCAGCACCGTGCCCAGCTGCATTTTTTTGTACCGGGCGGTCAGCTCCTCCCGGCTTTTGGCTGTGCCGTAGCCGTAGCTCTTGCGGGGCGGCTCGTGCCCCGGCATGGGCCACGCAATGCCGCCGTACTCGCTCAGCGCCACGGTGCGTGTCTGCGGGCGCACCCGCAAAGGGTAGAAGTAGTTGTGCAGGGAGTATACATCCCCGCCGCCCTGATCGTACCAGCCGCTGGCTTCGTCTACAAGGCGGGTGTCGTCCAGCGTACGGATTGCCCGCACTGCCCCGGCGGCATCGTACTGTCCCCACCCCTCATTGAAGGGCACCCAGCAGCCCACGCAGGGGTGACAGCGCAGCGCCTGCACCGTATCTTCCAGCTCCCGGCGGTATTCTTCCCGGCTGCTTTCGCTGCCCCGGCTCAGCAGCCCCCACAGCGCCGCCTTGTCCGGCAGGCGGCGCATAAGCGGCTGCAAAACATTGGTCAGGTAGGTGACGAACCACAGGTTATACCTGCTGCCGCCGTTGACCATATCCTGCCAGACTACAAGACCCAGCCTGTCGCAGTGGTAGTACCAGCGCTGCGGCTCTATCTTTGCGTGCTTGCGCAGCAGGTTGTAGCCCAGCGCCTTTACCTCGCTCAGCTCCCGCTCCACCGCCGCATCCGAGGGCGGGGTGTACAGTCCCTCCGGCCAGTAGCCCTGATCCAGCAGACCGTTGAGCAGGATAGGCTTGTCGTTCAGGCAGAAGCGCAGCACGCCCCTTGCGTCCGGTGCGCAGCTCCACTTGCGCAGGGCAAAGTAGCTGTGCACGGTGTCGAACTGCTCTTCCTCTCCCTGCGTAGTGCCCACGGTCAGGTCGTACAAAAAGGGTGTGTCCGGGCTCCATGGGAAGAAATACTCGTCCGCAATATGCAGCGTTACCGTGCCATCCTGATTGCTCTCGTCGCTGCCCCAGTCCTCGGCAATGGTCACGCCCCCGGCGCGCACCACCGCCCACAGGTTCGCCGCGCCGCCGGGTGCAGAGGTATGCACTTTCACAGTCACGGTGCGGGCATCGTAGTCCGGCGTAACAGTGAGAGACTGGATGTAATTTTCCGGCACACGCTCCAGCCAGACCGTCTGCCAGATGCCGCTCTGCGCAGGGTAGAACATCCCGCCGGGCTGCAAGGTCTGCTTGCCCCGCGCCTGTGTGCCGTGGCCGGTGGGGTCCTGCACCGCCACCCACAGGCTGTTGCGGCCTGTGCCGTTGAGCTGCGCGGTGATATCCAGCGTAAAGGGCCAGTAGCCGCCCCGGTGACCGCCCACCAGATGGCCGTTCACCTGCACGGCACAGGCGTAGTCCACTGCACCGAAATGCAGCAGCACCCGTCCGCCCATCCCGGCGGGCGGCGCAAAGTACCGGTGGTAGTGCAGCCACTGCCCGGGCTGCAATGTGCGCCCCACCCCGGAGGCGCGGCACTCCGGCGCGTAGGGCACTAAGATCTCACCGTCCCAGCCCGCCGGGCGCTGTGCCGAAGCGGTGATGGCGTACTGCCACGGGCCGTTCAGGTTCTCGTAGCTGTCCCGGCGCATGGCGGGGCGGGGATATTCCGTCAAAGGATGCATACACTCACCAGCCTTTTCTACTCGTTTGCTCCATTCTAGCACAGCCCGGGGCGTTTGTATACCGGGGAGCGGACGATTTTGAATAGCCGCCGCGTAGCTCTGGCCATCTTCAGCGGAAAATTATTTTTATATTTGCAATTCTGGAAAATCTGCGGATTTTCCAGAATTGCTTCTTCATGAGAGCAAAAAAACGCCGCCGCACGGCGGCATGGCTGTGCGGCGGCTTTGTGAGAAGGTTGGAAATTGCTTAGTTCTCGGCCAGATTACCGGTATAAAGCTGGTAATACTTGCCCTTTTTGGCGATCAATTCATCGTGGCTGCCGCGCTCGATGATGCGGCCCTGTTCCAGCACCACGATGCAGTCTGCATTGCGGACGGTGGACAGGCGGTGCGCGATGACAAAGCTGGTGCGGCCGTACATCAGGCCGTCCATGCCGCGCTGCACCAGCGCTTCGGTGCGGGTATCAATGGAGGAGGTCGCCTCGTCCAAAATCAGCACCGGGGGATCAGCAACGGCTGCGCGGGCAATGGCAAGCAGCTGGCGCTGTCCCTGCGAGAGGTTGGCGCCATCGCCGGTCAGCATAGTGTTGTAGCCCTCCGGCAGGCGCTTGATAAAGCCGTCGGCGTTGGCAAGACGGGCGGCGGCGATGCACTCCTCATCGGTGGCATCCAGCCGTCCGTAGCGGATGTTCTCCATCACCGTGCCGGTAAACAGGTGGGTGTCCTGCAGCACGATGCCCAGCGAGCGGCGCAGGTCGGCTTTTTTGATCTTATGGATGTTGATGCCGTCGTAGCGGATCTTGCCCTCCTGAATATCGTAGAAGCGGTTGATCAGGTTGGTGATGGTGGTCTTGCCCGCGCCGGTAGAGCCGACAAAGGCGATCTTCTGCCCCGGACGGCCATACAGGTTGATATCATGCAGCACTGTCTTTTCCGGCACATAGCCAAAGTCCACGTCCGTAAAGGTGATGTCACCCGCCAGCTTGTGGTAGGTAACGGTGCCGTCGTGGTGGGGGTGCTTCCACGCCCAGATGCCGGTGCGCTCGTTCGTCTCCACCAGCTGGTCGTTGCGGTCGTACTTGGCGTTCACCAGCGTCACATAGCCCTCGTCGGTCTCGCTGGGCTCGTCCATCATCTTGAAGATACGCTCTGCACCGGCCAGTGCCATGATGACGCTGTTGGCCTGCATGGACACCTGACTGATGGGCATATTGAAGC
>ERZ833515.1964-NODE-1964-length-12921-cov-2.874398_pt1 | contig 12921 bp, 8 predicted proteins | sample MGYA00519949_ERZ833515 | MGnify/ENA primary metagenome ERZ833515 (study PRJEB31850, sample SAMEA3708741) | human gut metagenome | biome: human gut; feature: human-associated habitat; material: faeces | place: China | collected 2014 ...
GCGGCTTACAGATGCAAACCGTTTTCCGTAATCCATTGGCCGGACCTTCGGTCTTAGGTATCAGTTCGGGAGCGAGCATGGGTGTCGCTTTCGTGGTGTTGTTAAGCGGTAGTTTAGGGGGCGTTGCCTTGAGTAAACTTGGTTTTATGGGGGAGATCGCCTTATCGATAGCGGCCGTGATCGGTTCCTTATCCGTGATGGCGCTGATCGTGTATGTTTCCCAAAAGGTAAAAGGAAATGTCACGTTGTTGATTATCGGTGTGATGATCGGTTACGTGGCAAACGCCGTGATCGGTGTACTTAAATTCTTTAGCGTCGAGGAGGATATCCGTGCATACGTGATTTGGGGATTGGGTAGTTTCGCCCGTGTTTCCGGTAATCAGATGACGTTGTTCGTGATTCTTATGACAATCTTGATCCCTCTCTCGTTCCTGCTTATCAAGACCATGAACTTGATGCTTCTTGGGGATAGCTACGCACGCAATTTGGGACTTAATATCAAGCGGGCCCGTTTGTTGGTTATCACCTCGGCCGGGGTCCTTACGGCGATTGTCACGGCTTATTGCGGACCTATTATCTTCTTGGGGCTAGCCGTTCCGCATTTATGCCGGGCCATATTTCAAACTTCCGACCATCGGATTTTAATGCCTGCGGTCTTATTCGCCGGTGCGGCGTTGGCGTTGATCTGTAATTTGATCGCCCGTATGCCGGGGTTCGAGGGAGCGTTACCTGTCAACTCGGTAACCGCTTTAGTAGGTGCTCCTGTAGTGGCTTCGGTATTATTTAGAAAACGAAAGAATGAATTGAACGAGTAAGATGAAACAAGATACGATTCATATTAACGGACTTTCGATCGGTTACCATTCTAAGAGTAGTACAAAACTGGTAGCTAAAGGTATACACTCTACGATCTATAGTGGTGAATTAACCTGTTTGCTGGGTGCTAACGGGGTGGGGAAGTCTACTTTATTGCGCACGTTATCGGCTTTCCAACCTAAATTAGATGGGGAAATATTGGTCCTAGGAAAAGATATAGATGCTTATTCCGATAAGGAATTGAGCACCACGATCGGTGTCGTGCTGACCGATAAATGTGAGATCCGGAATATGTTGGTACGGGAATTGGTCGGGATGGGACGTAGCCCGTATACCGGCTTCTGGGGTAAGTTGAGCAAGGATGATAAGCGGATCGTGGAAGAATCCATCGCCCTTGTCCGCATTGAGGAACTAGCATCCCGCATGGTCCATACCTTATCGGATGGAGAACGCCAGAAAGTGATGATCGCTAAGGCGCTCGCTCAGGAGACTCCGGTTATTTACTTGGATGAACCTACCGCATTCCTTGATTTTCCCAGCAAGGTAGAGATTATGCAATTACTCCATCATCTAACCCGGAAAACGAATAAGACGATATTTATGTCCACTCACGATTTGGAGCTGGCTCTCCAGATATCGGATAAGATCTGGTTAATGGACAAAGCAAATGGTATCTCTACCGGTACCCCCGAGGATTTGGCATTGAGTGGTCATTTAAGCAATTTCTTCGCCCGGAAAGGGATTGTTTTCGATAAGGATACCGGGTTATTCCGTATAGATAATCAATTCTCCCGACAGATCCGCCTCGTTGGACATGGCCAGAAATACGCTATGGTGCGTAAAGCGCTCCAGCGAAACGGAATTTTGGCGAATCGGGAAGTGGAATCGAATATCTGGATTGAGACTGGCGATTTAAAGACCACCCACTTTATCATCCATGAGACTTCCGGCGGTACCTATATCACCCAAACGATAGAAGAATTACTTGCCTATTTTGATACTGAAAAATCATAACTATGAAATTTTCAATTCATAACTATGTTTTTCTTCATTCATAGTTATGAATTTTTTCCATTCAAATCCATTGTTTTAAAGTAAGCTAGCTTCGTCGGCTTTCCTGTAATTGCTTGAAAGATACATACAACTTTAATTCCACCATTCCTGTCACTTCTACGGCTGTGTGGAGTACAGGTGTTGGTTCAAGAAAATGGTTGGGGTTACACCTAATGAATATAGACAAAATCGAAACAATTAGACATTTAATTCAACGTCATGTAACAATATGAAGTTTGCATGTATGGATCTTTACACGGTTCTTCCGTCGGGAATCGTGCTAGCTCGTGCGTGCCTTTCCGGACAGTAAGTCCGAAATGTTAAATGAGTAGTGATTTGTAAAGAGACAAAAAGCGAAATGAAAGAAAATGGAAAAGAGGAAGGAAAATGGAAGATATTGAGAATGAAGGGATGAGAGAAAAAAAGTTGTCTCTTTCTTACGCAGAAAGAGACAACTTTCAGAATGACGGATAAATATCCGTTTTCGGACGTAAAAGTAGCTCAAATTGCTGATAAAGGCAAGGAGAGTGCTTAAATCTTTTGTCAAAATTAAAAAAGACAAACAATAGCGAGCCGTCAAGCGTGACGTGCCTTGTCCTATTAACATTTCCAAGGGCTTGAAAAACAGCGGATAGGAGCGTTTATCCTCCTGTTGTCTCTTTCTGCGTAAGAAAGAGACAGGTGCTTTCAAGTAAAAATATGTGAAATGTAGTAGTGAAAAAGCACGTGCAGGTATGGAGGAAATAGGTGTAAAATTACAAAAAGCAGTATTGATCATGATGTCAATAGTATCGATGTTAGGAATGTCAAGTTGTGAGAATCGTCTCGATTCACCCTGCCCATCTACGGGTGAGGGCAAGGCGGTGGAGGTATCGCTCTGCGTGGGTATCGCCGACGAGGTGGATGCCGCATCGCTTGCCGGCGGCACGTCCGGTACGAAAGCGGGGGAGGGCGTTGGTTCCGGCTCCGGTCTCAATGTGCGGCTGCAATCCTCTGCCAAGACCAAGGCTGCCGTAGAAGACCCGTTGGCCACCGCCAAGCCGGATAAGCTTTACGGCTTGGAGATCTGGCAATACGATGCGGGCGGTAATTTTAAAACCGGCAAAGGAGTGAGTTATACGAGCGCCGTTGAGATTGGTTCCTCCTTCACGGTCACGCTGGAGGCTTTGGACAATTGCCAGCTGGTGATAATCGCCCGGGGATATAACGGTTCCGCCTACACGGTGGGTTCCCTTAGTGGGAAAAGCTTTTCCGCCGTGCAAAGCACGACAGCCACGTCATCCATGATCGAGGGGATCAAGAATGAGGGGGATATAAAGGCCATGCCCTATATCCTTCACCTGCCTAAGGTGAACGTAACCTCGGCAGGCGAGATCCAAAGCCCTGACGGTACGGATGTCCGCATCCTCCTGCGCCGCTTGGCTACCCGCCTGACGCTGTCTTGGAAAAACGAATCGGAGAAAACCGGCTATACTCTAGAGCAAGTCCTGCTGCAATCCATCCCCGTAGACTACAGGTTGTTGAAACCCGTCAATGACGATACCTACCCGTCCCTGTTGGATCAATATACCACCATACAGGTGGCAAGCGTCTCGGACGAGGGAAGCTATACCTGCTGGGTTCCCTCCGTCGTACGCGGGGAGAGCGCCTACGCCTCCTCCGCTTATTACCGCACGAAGGCGAACGCCCCGAAGGGCAGCGCCTACGCTACCTTCATCTCCCGCCACAAGAGCGACGGCGGCAACGAAACGGATAGCCGGAAGAAACTGAACTACCGCGTCTATCTGGGTGGCAGCACCAGCAAGGAGTTCGACTTATACGATAACACGAACTATATATATAAATGTAGAGATGTCGCACAATACGCTTCCAGTTGACGACCGTCGCATAACCATCATCGACCCAATCCCTGCCTCGCAGAACAACAACAACATAGTCCCCACGGCGAACTGCTTTATGGTAAAACCGGGTGGAGCGTTCTGCTTCAACCCATACAACTACACCATAAAGGGAGTAGCCGGAGGCAATACGATATTGCGAGACTGGTGCGGCCTTTCAGGCACTACCTTCTCCACTCCGATAAAATCCGTGAAAGTATTGTGGCAGACGCTGGAGGATGGCGACTTGGGCGACCCCGCACTGGGAGTCGTTAACAAATACGCCCCGCAGGTACCGGCCGAAGATGACCACACGAACATAGTGGAGCTAAAGAACGGCGACAGCCTCACGGATGCCCGTATCTACTGCCGTGTCGCTCCGAACACCACGGGAGGCAGTGGCCTTATCGCCGCCTACGATGGCGAGAACGGAACGGGCAATATTCTTTGGAGCTGGCATGTGTGGGTAACGGATTATAGTCCCTCGGCGACAACCGACGCTACCATTCTCTCGCCGGACAACCAGCGCATCTTGAAATTGCAGAACGGGGCGACCTCATATAAGCCCATCATGGATCGTTGCCTAGGCGCCTACGATGGCTATGTGTCCGTCCCCTCCGATATCCTCGATATGTCGCGTGCCAACGGTTTTCATTACCAGAGGGCACGTAAAGACCCTTTCCCCGGAAGCTATACGGCGGAAAAAATAGCGAATCAATATAAATTCACCATCAATGCCGCCCTACCTCCCAAGCATTGCCTGAACAGGTATAAGGCGGACGGAATCACATGGGTGATGCCGACAGGTCTTAATTTCAGCTCGGTTCATCATGCCTATCAGCATCCCGAGGCTTTTGGGCAGCCCCAAAATCAGGAATGGTCATCCAATCCCAGTTCGGATGCGAACGGCAGGCCCACTTGGAGTGACAGCAAAACCGTGCATGATCCATGTCCTGCCGGTTGGCGGGTTCCGACACAGAATGAACTTCAAGTACTAATAAGCCGTAATTCCTCTGACTGGAATACGATACTATCTAATTCTGAAAAAAATGGTGGAGTCCTTTTGAAATACGATAATACGGCAAACGGCACGTACCTGCGATTCTCCGGTTATCCGGCGGATTTGACCACATTAAATAATGTGGGATACACGACTTTCTTGGCTATTACAGCCTCCAATGTCAGAGCGAGTAACGTATTTATCGCCAGTCGTAGCGGTGGGATCGTAGAAGGGGGAGGAGGACTTAAGTTCGCCGGCAAAGATAACCGTGATGCCCAAAACATCCGCTGTATCCAAGAATAAGATCATGACATAACATCTAATTAAACGGATTACTAACAATTAAAAACAAACCAATCATGGCAAACGAGTATTACTGGAAAGTATGGCTTCGGCCAAATTTGTTAACCAAGGATGACGACAACGACTACATCGCGGAGGTATTGACCCAAAAAGACACCCTGCACAACGAGAATATAGCCAACGCCATCATCAAGGAAGGTTCCGAGATTAAGTACGACACCTTGCTCTCTATCATCAAGCAACGCGACCGCATCGTGCGGGAGCACCTCATGATGGGCTACAGCCTACTCACCGAGGTGTGCCAATACACGCCTCGTATCACGGGCCCTTGGGGAGGCGAGACGGCGAAGTTCGATCCCGCTATCCATAAGCTGACGCTCGATATCGTGCCCTCCGCCGAGATGCGTGACGCGTTGAGCAAGGTGGGCGTGGAGGTTCTAGGAGCCAAGTCCGAGGTGGGGCGTATCGGCATGGTGACCGATACCTTCACGGGATTGTCCAACGGCTCTATCACGCCGAACGAGGACATACTGATCGAGGGCGACCGTATCCGTATCAACGGGGCGGACAGCTCGGTAGGTATCTTTTTCGTGTCGGAAGACGGCGAGAAGGTTACGCCCGTGACCCGCCGCCTCACGCAAAACGACCCCAGCCGTATCATCGCCCGCGTACCGGCCTTGACCGACGGCAAGTACAGGCTGCGCATCGTGACGCAGTTCTCGAAAGGCGTCACCTTGCTCAAGTCTCCCCGCACGATCGAGTACAAGCTGCCGCTCACCGTGGGCGCCGGGGGAGGCGACCCCGAGAGCCCGGATGAGATTTGATCCGGGGGAGGCATCATCCCTAGCACAGTGGAGACATCATCCCTAACACTAGGGAGGCATTGTCCCTAACGCTGGGGAGGCATCATCCCTAACGCTAGGGAGACACCCTCCCCGACGGCAGGGAACCGGCCCGTACAGGGGGAAAGGAAAAACTATAGATAAACTAGTATATGAGATTAAGACATTTATCGGAAAAAACAGCTTTTTTATTACTCGGCTTCCTCGTCTTGGGAGCTTGCGGTAAGGACGATCCGGAACCACCCGTTCCCGGTTCCGGCGAGGGATTGTTGCGGGTATCCGTGCGACATACGGGCGATACTCCCTTGGCCGTTTTCGCTTATAAGGCGGATGGTTCCCGCATGGCGGGGAAGGAAGAGCCCGCCGGAACGCCGTCTACGTGGTCGTGGAGCGAGCGGCTCGTGGTGGGGGAGTACGCCCTGCTGGTCGCCGGCGCCGACCCCGCCGAGGTCCGGTTGGGCGATACGGAGAATCTGGGGAAAGCCTATGCCGCCGCCCTTCCCTCGGGAAGCGACAGCCTGCTGGTATCGCTGGATAGCCCTCTTTACGTGGAGAGCGTGACGGGGATTAAGGTGACCGATGGTGATGAGACCGCGATCTCATCGACCCCCAAGGATATCCGCCGGATCTTGCGCCTTACCATCGACGCGGGGAAAGGCTTCGGCGGGGCGAAGGTGGAGGGCCGTTTGGATGGGATAGCCTCGTCGGTGCGCCTGTCCGACCGGATAGCGACAGGAGTGGGTGTGCTCGACCTTGATTTCCGTGCCTCGGCTACGGGCGTAGCGGGCGTTTACCAAGCCGTGGCGGGTATCTTGGGTACGGTGACGCTGGACGGCTCGGACCGGAGCAACGTCTGCACGCTCTCGTTCGAGACCGCCGGCGGCGAGCGTTTCAGTTACGAGGAGAACCTGACCGCGAGCCTGCATGAGGCCATGTCCTCGGGCCGTGATATGCTGGATCTCTCCTTGAAGGTAAGCCCCGCCGTCCCGATCCGCCTTTACACCGGCATCCAGACCCGTGCCGCCGTGGACGTTTTCGACTCCACGCCCGTATCCATCGCCGTAGGCACTTCCGCCGGCGATTACACGGAGCATTGGACGGGGACGGCCACGGAGGGCGATATCCTCTTAGACCCGGAGCGCTACTATCCCACGGACGGCTCTGCGCTTTTCATTCGCAGCTATCACCCCGCCGCCCCCCACGTGAACGGCGAGGTACGGTACGAGCTGACGGGGCAGGAAGACTTGATGCTGACCGATGAGCGGAGCGGCTCCCTGTCCCGCCGTTTCGACGCTACGGAAACGCCCTTGATCCATAAGCACCTGCTGACGCAACTCAGCTTCCGCCTACGTGTCAAGGGAGCGCCGGACGGGTATAGCGTACATGCCGTCAAGCTGAACGGGCTAGCCTCGGTAGCTAAGGTGTCCTTGTCGGATGGAGAAGTGGTCCCGGTCGGGGAGACCAGCTCGGTGATCATCTATTCTTCCGATGACGGGAATGGTATCCCCGTGGTGGATGGCGTAGTGACGCTCCCCGGATTCGTGCTGGTGCAGCCCAAGGCCACCTTGACGCTTGACATGACGCTCGCGCCGGAAGGTGATCCCGCCTCCGGGCAGGATTTCAAGGATCTCCCCGTCTCGTTCGACGGCGAGGGCAACGAGAGTGGAGGGGCTTACGATATCGAGATCTCGCTTGAGATACCCGTTGATCCAGAGGAACCGGACGATCCCGATACTCCCGAGGAACCCAAGGAGCCGGATCCCTTCGAGGAGTACCAAGTAAAGATAACGGCAACCGTCACCCCGTGGAAACCGGGCAATGGCGGCAACGCCGATTTATAGACCAGATTATTTAATTCATATTTTTTATTAATACTTTAAAATTACAAGACAAATGAAAAAGATTTTGACAATGGCGGCTGTGGCCCTGTTAGCGGCAAGCTGCTCGAACGACAAGGATGTGATCACTCCCGATTTGGGTACGGCGAACGCTCCGGTAGCGATCAAATTGACACAAAGCGTGGAAGGTCTCACGACTAAAGCCCCGATCACGAATGGATCGCAGGTGGAAGGTATCGTGGTGATGGTGGACGTGACTTCCGGACACGAGCATGATTGGGGTAGCTTTAATCCGGTTTACAAGAATGTGATCAATGAAACTACAAAGGCATTGGAAACACGTGCCAACGTAGCTGGCGCTGTATTTACGGCTGGGACAGAGACGGATATTACCTTGACTCCCACCTTGTATTATGATAATGCGCAGGCGAGTGCTAAAAACTCCCATATCACGGCGGTCGTTCCTTCCGGAACAATCGAGTCCTCAAAAGTGGTTTTCGGCAAGGTAGACGGATTGCAGGATGTCATGACGATCGGTACGGATCAAGATGCCGGAACAGCAGCGTTACCAAGTCAGGAGGGATGTAAGTTGACGTTTTCCCACAAGACCACCCAATTGGTTTTCGCCGCTAGTTACACAAGCGTAGCTGGTGGTAAGGGAGAATGGGAAGGAAAGAACGTCTCCATCAAGAGCATCAAGATTTTGGGCACGCAATTGCCCCAATCCGTAAACTTGACAAATGGTGACGTGAATTGGGCTACTGCTTCCGATTTCTCTGTCCCGAATATCACGACAACCGCTCTTTCCACGACAGCTTCTACGATTAGCCCGGCAGTGATGCTCGCTCCGTCTAATGATATCAAGCTGAACGTAACGATCAACGTAGGCGGTACGGATCGTACCTTCTTGAATGTCCCGGTGATGGACTCAAAGAATGCAGGTGAAAAGTTGAATGCCCAAGAAGGCTATGCCCATACGGTTACGTTGAACATTACCGAGCCAGATAAACCTACAGGAGAAAATGTGAAGGCACTGGAAGTGAAAGCCACTGTCAACGAATGGAAACAGGGTAACGGCGGAACCGTTGACTTGAAATAATCCTAAATATCCCTCAACCATCATGAGACAACTCTCTACATACATATTGTCGATGATAGTCATGGGATCGTTGGCCGCTTGCTCGGACAATGGTGAGGCGGGAGGTGAGATACCTTCCGCCGATCCTCCGATCGAGCTTCGGGCGACGTACCCGGACACGTCCATAAGCACGAAAGCGGAAGTGGGAGAGGCGGAGGCGTTCAAGACTACCCTCTTTTGCGTGACCCGTCTCGACGCCATCACAGGTGTTCCCGACTATACGAGTCTTGCCGATCGTTTCTCCACCCCCGTATCCGACGTGACCACGAGTTGGGCCGACGCCGTATTCTACGAGGAATGGGTAGAGCGGACGGCTGATGTGGCGGTAGGCGGGAGTATCTCATGGGATGCCTCTCGTAAGCACCATTATCCCCGCATGGGAGCGAACGTGTATCTGGTCGGCGTATCTCCCGTGGCGGGCGATAACTCGTACGATGCCGCCGAGGGTACCGTAAGCTATACCCTTGACGGGCATATGGACTTGATGTACGCCGGTCCCTTGGCGGGTAATAAGTGGGATGGTAACCGGTTTACGGGCAATACCGTCGCCGGGGTCGAGGCGAATCGCTCATTGAATTACGCCCACCTGCTTACCCAGCTGGTATTCAAGGCAAAGAAGCATGATGCCGGAGGACTGGAGGTGAAGGTGAACAAGATTATCGTGAAAAGCATACCTACGGCGGTAAATGTTCCGCTGGCTACGGGCGAGGCTGTCTTCTCCGGTTCCTCGGAAGTGATCCTTGAGCCTGCCGGCAACGCCACGGTAGGGGCATCAAATGTCGGTCCCATCGATCTGGGCTGCTTGTATCTGCCGCCTACACCCGATCCGGGCAATGTAAAAATAACGGTCGAGACTTCGATCGGTACCTTTACCGACGTATCCGTAAAGATGGGTGATGAAATATCTGAGGATAATTTCAAGCCCGGTTTCTCTCACGTGATCACGTTGGATATCTACGATGCCTCTTTAGGTATCTCCTCCGTGGAGGTAGCCGAATGGACTCCCTCGTATGTCGATGGCAACCTAGACTTGATCCACTGACTGACTAAACGAATTGAACAATTAATAGAACGAATCAAAAAAAGTAATCATGAGAAAACTGATAAACTATAAACTACTCTTTCTTTCTCCCTTCTTCTTGGCTGCCTGTAGCAACGAGGACAATATCCCCTCCATCCTCCCTTCCAACCAGCCGGATGCCGTAGAGCTGGGGATTACGGCGGGGGTGACGCTTACGAAAAGCGTGATAAATTTGGGTACCCAAGCTGACGCTAGTAAAGATGATGTCATGAAAAGCGTAGCGGTGTACGCACGCTTAAAGGGGACAGTCGTATCGGGTGAAGATCCTTATACGAATGCGAAAAGCAATAATTACGCATTATATACTTATTCGACGACAGGAACCGCAGGTTGGAAAAGCGGAGATAAAAAGATCTATCTGACCTCCGAAGTGGCAAAGATATACGCTTATTATCCGGCTTATCAGCCCGGAACAAATCAAGAGTTAGCCACAACCACAGCTCTAGTATTATCTGATAATACCGCTACGGATAACTCCACAATCCCAGTAACGGTCTTTGCTGGAACGACTGATGATGCGCATAGGGATTATCCCTCGACATTAATAGACAACTCTGAAACGACAAATACCAATAAGGCAAAGATTAATTCAGCGAAAGGTGAAATCGATTATATGTGGGCGGACCAAGGTAGCTCTGAGACGAATTGGATAACTGCGAGCAACACGAAAAAGGAAACCTCTATAGATGCCTCTGTTGATCTAACCATGAAGCATGCCTTGACTTTGGTTAGTTTCCGCATTTACAATGATGGAACTTATAAGAATAAAGGTGTGCTATCGAAGATACAGTTGAAGGATGTACCTAATCAAAAGGTAAGCGGTAATAGCAATCCTCTTGCTACGATGAATATTGATAAGGGAACCTTGGCTAATAATAGTTCCTTGACAACGGGATCTTATATCCGTGAGTTTGCTACTGGCGCTACTTATACCTTGAAAAAGAAAGGAGACTCTGGTTTATCAGACGATAATGCAGCTAAAGGGGCTTCATACCGATTCAGCATCTTGGCTTTGCCGATAACTAACCAAGCCCTAAATAATACCAAAGCCATCTTTACGATTGATGGAGCGGATTATGAGGTAGCGTTAGCTGATAATGCGACAGGAGTTACTTGGGAGCAGGGGAAAGAAAACATCTATACCGTAAAACTTAGCGGTAAGGAATTATCCATAGGCACCGTAACCGTAGCCGCTTGGGGCACAGGAACCGGCAATGATGATTTGAAAGTTAATTAACCTACAGTCTAGGGTTGTAGAGACGGGGCGTGCCCCGTCTCTACAACAAAACACGAAACACGAAATACAAAACACGAAATCTGTGTAGTAACAATCAGACCGGGTGGTAATAATAAAACCGGGTGGCAAATAAACGAACAATATAAACAACGATAAATATGAAACCGTATAGATACCTATTATTAACAACAGTATCGCTTTCCCTTTTCGCCTGCGGCGGAGAGGATGGCGAAGACCCCATCGTACCCCCGGTTGATCCGGATACCCCTGTCGCCCTGTCCCCGCAGATCGCCAGCGTAGCCCTCACCAAGGCCACTGCCACATCCGGCGATATAAAGGCCATCGGCTTATACGCCGTAAATAACGTGGCAAGTGAAAACCATTACGGCACATCCCCCCATGGTACATACGGCCAATACACCCTCCAAGAGGGTTCCTTAAAACCCGCTACGATAAACGGTAAGGATCAAACGATCTGGCTAAGCACCCAGCAAGCTATAGTCTACTCTTGCTATCCAGTCACGGATGCCACCACGATAACCGCGGCCAGAAATGCCTCTTCCCCAGTCTATACCATCCCGGTACGGGCTAATGCCATAGTCTATTCGAATACGGTAGCGAATGTCTCCTCCCTGGATTTCACTGTTCCCGGTAACGATTATATGTATGGCGTAGCCTATAACACTACCGCAAAAACCTTTGAAACAACTCAACCCATAGCCGATAACGGCCACAGAGCCTCCGATTCAAAAGGCGAGAAGATAAACCTCGGCCTTAAGCATGCCTTTTGCTTGGTAAGCCTAAAGTTCAAGAAACACACGGACTACGCCGGTCCTTGCAACCTGACAAAAATAACCTATAGTCGCCCCATCCCGACACTACAAACGAATGGTACCACCACCATGAGCCTAAAGGACGGAGCCCTCGGCAACCTAACCGGAGCGAAGGCGGGTACACCGGTAAAGTACGAGTACACGGTAAATGGCGGCGTAACTGTTGCCGCTACCACAGACGGAATCGAGTTCATCAATTACGGCGTACCATTCCCCTCCGGCACTGCAAATGTTACCGCCGCTACCTTGACTGTCGTAGTAGATGGCAAGGAAATGAAACTAGACACCATTACCGACGGTGGCGAATGGTCCGCCGGAAATAAATATACATACACCATCTCCATCCACGGTACCGGCCTTAAGCTGGACGGCTTCAATGTGGTAGGGTGGACGAATGAATCATCCGACAATACAAGTACGACTATCTAAAAAAACTATACGACCTATGATACAGGATATTTACAAAAACGCACGTCCGCTACACCTCAGTGTAGGCCTGTTGGCGATACTGGCGCTCTTATCCGGCTGCTCCTCCGACGACTCCTTGCCGGAAGACACGACAGGGGCATTCTTACAACCCGTATTCCACATGAGCGGTGTCGAGACCCGCTCCATCATAAGCGGAACCTCCACGACGGAGGGTGAGGGAAGGATTAACGCGGTAAAACTTTTCGTTACTAAAGCAGAGGACGGCTATACTCCCTATGGCGGGGTTGGTACGGCGGGAAATGCTGGCCTTTCCACCTTCACCTATCAGTCGGTAGGTAGCGGCGGAAACGATTGGGTAGGCGATCCCACTGTGAATTTATCGAGTGTAAAGGCCCGGATCTATGCCTATAGCCCGGCGAACGCCATCTTGACAAAATCATCGACTAACACGGCGCATACTATAGCGACCACCCT
>ERZ833515.1965-NODE-1965-length-12916-cov-8.669932_pt1 | contig 12916 bp, 7 predicted proteins | sample MGYA00519949_ERZ833515 | MGnify/ENA primary metagenome ERZ833515 (study PRJEB31850, sample SAMEA3708741) | human gut metagenome | biome: human gut; feature: human-associated habitat; material: faeces | place: China | collected 2014 ...
CGAGGCGCGGCGCCGACGCGGCGATGCGCCTCCGGGCGGCCGCGGCGGCCGAAGACCCCGCGGTGCTGCGGCTCCCCGAAGCCGAGCCTCCGGTGCGCTCGGTCTGGTTCGGTCTCGGGTTCCCCTGGACCCCCGTCGAGGCGCAGAAGCTCTATGAAATCTCCCGCGTGGATTGGCGGGTGATGCAGGCGCCGGCCGCCTTGAGGGGGCTGCTGCGCGACGACCCCGGCCTCACCGACGCCGACCTCGGGCTTCCCGTGATCCACGGCGTCGGGAGCGCGGAGGCGCCGATCGAGCGTCCGCTCAAAAGCCTCGGCGGCGGAACCCTCGTGGTCGGCACCACGCAGGCGGGCAAAGGCGTCGTGCTCACGAGCCTCATCGCGCAGGCGATTCTGCGCGGTGAAGCCGTCGTGGTGATCGACCCGAAGTCGAGCAAGCGCCTGCGCCGGGCGGTGCAGGCCGCCTGCCGTGCGGCCGGCCGCCCCGCGCCGCTCGAATTTCATCCGGCCTTCCCGCAGCGCGGGGTGCGCCTCGATCCGCTCGGGAGCTTTACGCGCGCGACGGAAATCGCGAGCCGCATCGTCGCGGTGCTCCCGCCCGACAACGCCGGAGCGTTCATCTCGTTTGCCTGGCAGGCCGTGCACGTGATGGCCGAGGGGCTTCTCTTCGCCGGCAGGCGCCCGAGTCTGACGGCATTCCGGCGGCTCCTCGAGTCCGGAGTCGAGGAGCTCCTCGAAGCCTGTCTCAAGAAGGACCTCGAGCGCCGCGTCGAAGATTGGGAGGAGCGCGTGAGGACGATCCTCAAGACCGAGCCCGAAGCCCTGACGGCGCCCGTCGGGAGCCGCGCCTCGAAGCGCCTTATCGCGACGATCCTCCTCTGGGAGCGCACGACGGGCGACGACCCCGAGGCGGCGGTGAGCGGGTTGATCGCGGTCTTCCGGCATTCCAGAGAACACTACGCGAAGATCACCGCGTCCCTCGTGCCGGCGCTCGCGATGCTCACTTCGGGCCCGCTCGGGCGGAGCCTCTCACCCGATCCCGCGGACGATGACGACCGGCCGATCGTCACGATCGACGCGGCGATGGAGGCCGGGGCGGTGCTCTACCTGGGTCTCGACGCGCTCCCCGACGGCGCGGTGGCGGGCGCCTTGGGGTCGATTCTCCTCTCGGACATCGCCGCTGCCGCCGGCCGGCGCTACAACCTCGAGCGTTCGGGCGGGGAGGCTTCGCCCGTCTCGCTCTTCGTCGACGAGACGGCGAACGTGATCAACCCGCCCTTGATCGAGATCCTCAACAAAGGCATGGAGGCGGGGATCACCTGCACGTGCGCGATGCAGACCGTGAGCGACCTCGCCGCGCGGTTGGGGAGCGAAGCGAAGGCGCGGATGACTTTGGGAAACCTCAACAACCTGATCGCCTTGAGGACCAAGGACCAGGCGACCCAGGCCTTCATCTGCGAGGCCTTCGGGCGCACCACCGTCTGGGAGAGCTCCGCCGCGGTTTCGACCACCGCCGACGACGAGGTGGCGCCGACCTTCCGCGCGAGCGTCTCGCGCTCGCTCTCGGGGCGGCGCGACACCGTGGTGCCGATGGACGCGCTGGGGAGCCTTCCCAACACGGAGTTCTTCGCGTCGCTCTCGGGCGGGAGGCTCTGGAAGGGACGGATGCCCATTCTGATTCCGGAGCTTGAGGAAGCGCAGCTCTTTGATGAATCGGGTGGAATGCTCCCGGCCGCCCCCTTCGGGGAGCGTCTCGGGAGGTGGACGCGCGGGATGGGCTTCGGCGGGGAGGCGTCATGAAGCTCAGAACCATGACGGCGCTCCTCTTCGCGGTGCTGCTGATGGAGACGCTCTGGTGCGCGGCCTTCACGTCCCCGGAAGCCCTGCGGGGGCTCCTCTGGCGGGAGGCGCAGAGCTCCGCGACGATGTTGGGTCCCCGGACGGCGCAGGCCGCGGCCGCTTTCGAGCGCGGCGCCTACCGGCTCGTCACGACCGTCTTCTGGCCCGAGCGGGGGGAGTGGGTCTCAGAGAGGCGGCCCGGGATGCTCCCCGCAGGCGTAGACGCCCGTACGGAATCGGGCCGCATCTTCTCCAAGGTCCTCGCGCGGACCGCTTCCGCGCCCTATGTGGAGAATCTTCGTCTCACGGGGCTTCTCGCCCTGAAGCGCCTCGGGCGTGCGGCGGCGGTCTTTCTCGCCGCACTGCCGCTGATTCTCCATTTGGCGGCCGACGGCTTCTGCATCCGCCGCATACGGACCTCTGAACTCCGCGCTCCGCGGCCGTCGGTCTTCTCGGGGCTTGGGACCCTGATGCTCCCCGGCGCCGCCTTCACCATCGGGCTTGCGACGGCGCCCGCGGCGCTTCCCTTCTGGCTCTGGGCGGCGCTTCCCGTGATCTTCGGGCTCGTGGTGAGGGGGCTCTTCGCCAACTGGCACCGCTTCGGCTGAGGCGGCCGCTTGAGGAACCCACTCTGAACCGGAGGCCGAAGGATTTCACCCGCCGGGCGCGGTCTTCGGAGGACATCCTTCGAAGACTTCGCCCGGCGGGTGCGGGCGCGGGGACGCGGAGGGCGAAAAGGGACCGGAAGGACGCTCGGAAGGATGCTCAAAAGGCGGCAGGAAAGACGGATGGGCGGAGAATGGAGCACTTCGCCTGCCGGCAGCAGCTTGAGGTATTACCCGGCATGCGTTCTCAGGAGGGGTGACCGGAGGTGCCGGGCCGGGTGATAATCGTCCGACCTCCAACACATTCGTGTGGCGTCCCGACGCGGACGCCCTCAGCAGCAAACTTTCCGAGGAGCTCGAAAAATGGCCCATGTGAATCCCCCGTACCGTGCCGACGTGGTCGGCAGCTTCCTGCGTCCCAAGGAGCTTCTCGAGGCGCGCGCCGCCTTCCAGAAGGGCGAGCTTGACCGCGCCTCCCTCACGGCGCTTGAGGACCGCCTCATCGCCGACCTTGTGAAGAAGGAGACCGCGAACGGCCTCAAGGCCGTCACGGACGGCGAATTCCGCCGCGCCTTCTGGCACCTCGACTTCCTCGCGGCCGTGGGCGGCATCAAGCACGTCAAGGCCGAGCACTGGTCGGTGCACTTCGAAGGCCATCAGCCCAAGGCCGAGACGATCGTGATCGTCGACCGCCTGCACTTCCCGAAGGACCATCCGTTCCTTGAGGCCTACGACCGCCTGAAGGCGATCGCCGGCGACACGCCCATCAAGTTCACGATCCCGTCGCCCTCGATGCTGCACCTCATCACCTGCGTGCGCGCTGAGGACTACAAGCCGATTCCGTACTACGCCGAACATCCTGATCAGCTCTTCGAGGACATCGCGCAGACCTGGACCGACGCGATGCTCGCCCTCTATGAGCGCGGCTGCCGGTATCTGCAGTTCGACGACACGAGCTGGGGCGAATTCTGCTCGCTCGAAAAGCGCGGTGCCTACGCGGCCCGCGGCATCGACGTGGACTGGGTTGCGCGCCGCTATGTCGAGGTGATCAACAAGGTCCTCGAAAAGAAGCCCGCCGACCTCACGGTCACGATGCACATCTGCCGCGGCAACTTCCGCTCGACCTGGTTCTCCTCGGGCGGCTACGAGCCCGTCGCCGAGATCCTCTTCGCGCACTGCAACGTGGACGGGTTCTTCCTCGAGTACGATTCCGACCGCGCGGGCTCCTTCGAGCCGCTGCGCTTCATCAAGGACCAGACCGTGGTGCTCGGCCTCATCACCTCGAAGTTCCCCGAACTCGAGGACAAGGACGCCGTCAAGGCCCGCATCAAGGAGGCGACCCATTACGTCCCGCTCGAGCAGCTCTGCCTCTCGCCCCAGTGCGGCTTCTCCTCGACCGAGGAGGGCAACATCATGACCGAAGATGAGCAGTGGGCCAAGGTCCGGCTCGTGCGCGAGATCGCCGACGAGGTCTGGGGGTGATGCCGGCGGGACGCTGAACGCGCCCATCGAATCTCTCCGATTCGGGCGGCGGCTCCTCTCTTGAGAATCAGGGGGCGGGCCGCCGCCCGAATTTATTGCAAAACCGTTATGAAGGCGTCACGCTTTTGTGAATTGGCGCCTTCTTTGGTCCTGAATCAACTCGAAGCACCCCACGGCTGCCCGCGCGGGCGCTAGAGTAGGACGCTCGAACGGACGCCGGCGCCGATTGATGCGCCCTTCGTTCACGGATTCCCGCCAACCGCACTGCGTCTTTCCCCCCTCAGCGTCGTGACACCCAAAACCACCTCCTTTCCGCTTTCGCTTCCTCGGACGAAGCTCCCGCCCAAGCTCGTCGTTTTCGACCTCGACCACACGCTGATCGCCGGCGACTCCACGATTCTCTGGACCGAATGGCTCTACGAGAAGGGAATCGTCAAGGACCCGATCTGGCGCCAGATCGACCGCGAGATGATCCTCGACTACAGTCAGGGCCACCTCGACATGCCCGGCTTCATGCGCAAGCATTCGGGCGCCTTCCGCAAGCTCCCCGTCGCGGAGATCGAGAAGCTCGTCGTGGAGTTCGTCAAGAAGCGCATCGCCCCGATTGCCTTCCCCGACGGCAGGAAGTGGGTGAGGAACTGCACCCAGGCCGGAATCCCGATGCTGGTGCTCTCGGCCACCACGACCTTCATCGTCGCGCCGGTGGCGAAGATCGTCTTCGGCATCAACGAGGCGATCGGCGTGGATCTCGTTGAAGAGAGGGGCTTCTTCACGGGCGAGATCGCGGGCGTACCGTCCTTCCAGGAGGGGAAGATCACGCGCCTCGAGGCCGTTACCGAACGCATGGGGATCGGCCTCAAGGACGTGCTCTTCTTCACCGACAGCCGCAACGACCTGCCGCTCGCCGAAGCTGCGGGCTTTACGTGCTGCGTGAACCCCGATCCGGTGCTCCTCACCGCCGCGCGCAGGAACGGCTGGAAGGTGCTCGACTGGAAGCTCGCGCTGCGCACCCAGCTCGCCCTCGACGCGAAGAAGCCCGCCGCCTGATGCATTTGGGGCGCGAAGGAGGGGAGCGCCTCCGGCGCGCCCTCTCACTCCACAAGCATTCATCCCATGACCGAACCCCGACTCGAATCCGAAGCCTCCTGCGGCCCGCACGCCTTCTCCTGGCGCTTCGCCGTGCGTGAGGACGTTCCACTCATCCTCGACTTCATCGGTCGGCTCGCCGAATACGAAAAGCTCGCCCACGAGGTGGTCGCGACCGAAGCGCTCCTCGAGGAGTGGCTCTTCGAGAAGAAGAAGGCCGAGGTGGTCTTTGCGTTGGAGGCCGGCCGCCCCGTCGGCTTTGCGCTCTTCTTCCACAACTTCTCGACTTTCCTCGGCCGCGCCGGGATCTATCTCGAAGACCTCTTCGTCCTTCCCGAAGCCCGCGGCAGAGGTTATGGGAAGGCGCTCCTCAAAACCCTCGCCGGAATCGTGCTCGAGCGCGGATGCGGGCGGCTCGAGTGGTGCTGCCTCGACTGGAACAAGCCCTCAATCGACTTCTACCTTTCGATGGGCGCGACGCCGATGAGCGGTTGGACCACCTACCGCGTCGCCGGAGACGGCCTCGAAAAGCTCGCCCGCTGCTGACGGATCCTCTCGAAAACGCACAAACAGGGAAGCCCGCGCGGTCTCGTTGAAGTGAGACCCGCGGGCTTTTTGCTACCCTCCGGTGGAGCCGGGGGTTCGCCCGGCCGGACCCAGGCATGGAAAAGCCGCCGGTTCCTGTGCGAGGAATTCGGCGGCTTCTCGGAACTTCCTTCTCACCCCGCCCGAGGGAACAGGGGGAGACAATCCTCAGACGGCGGCGCGCAGACTCTTGCCAGGGATACGCCCGCCGTTCCGGAGATTAGAAGGAGTGGGCGAGACCAACGGCGGCCTGGAAGTAGGACGGATTCTGACCGGTCGTGACGTTGTCGATGTCGTCGCGGCCATAGCCGGCGTCGGCATAGACCGTGGTGCGCTTGCTCAGCTTGTACGAGTAGCCGGCGCCGACGACCCAACGGGTCATGTCCTTCTGAGCGGCCTTGGCCTGGTCTTCAGCATCGAGGTAGCCCACCGTGAAGACGGCCGTGCCGCCCGCGACCGGAGCGGAGGCACCGGCCATCACGCCCCAACCGTCGAACACGGAGCCCTTGGCGGCGTACGTCATGCCAGCCATCGAGTCCACCGAGCCGTCCTTGAAGTAGGCGGCGGAGAGGTAGGGCTTCACGACGCCGAAGTCGTAGGAGCCGCCCACCGTGACGCGGACCGTGTCGTCAACGTCACCACGGGAAACGTCACCAACAGTGTTCCAGGAGGGCTTATTGACGACGTCAACAATGGCGATCAGGTCGAGCGGGCCGTTGTCATACGTCGCGCCGATACCGTAATAGCGCTCGTTGGAGGACTCGTTCTCAACCCAACCATTCACTTCGTCAGTGCTCTTGCCGGTGTTCTTGCCCATGGAGTACTGGGCGTACACCTTGGCGCCGGCGAAGGTGGGCGTCGCGTAGGTGATCATGTTGTCGTAACGGGAGCTGAAGCCCGCGCCCCAGATCATGCCCTGATCGCCGACGCTGCCCCAACCGGTGGTCATCGCCGAGAAGTTGCCGATGCCGAACGTGCCGGCCGTGCCGTTCAGGATGCCCATGCGGCCGAAGGCGAGTTCACCGAAGCCGCCCTTGAGGTGCAGGGACGCCTGACGATCGAAGAGCGTGCCGGAGGTCTTGAACTGACCGTCGTCGGAGTTGTAGCCGTTTTCGAGCACGAAGGCGACCTTCATGCCGTTGCCGATCTCTTCTTCACCCTTGAGGCCGAAGCGATTGCCGGTGAAGTTGCCGGTAGCCATTTCAAACTTGTCGACGGCGTCGGCGGAGGTGTCGATGTCGGTGTTGGTGTAGCGCAGGCCGGTATCGATGCGGCCGTAGAGCGTCACGTCGGCGGCGAAGGCGGAGCCGGCGGTAAAGGCGGCCACGACGGCCACGGCGGCGAGTGTCTTCTTGAACATGGAAAGTCTCCTGAAAAACTGGTGGTTGATCGACGGGCTTCTTCGGCCCATCAAATCAAGGCGCATTTTTGAATGCCGGAGCTTCAAAGGTCAGGGGGGGGTAACCCTTACAACAGTAAATATCCAGAAGAAACATTGTGTTGAGTGAATTGGTCGATGTATCTTCGGCGCAACAAGGGAAAATCGCAAAAATGTGAGGGAAGACGCGGAGACCAATCGCGCAGATGCGAATGAGAATTGAGCATTAAATACTGAGGAAGGTGAGAAAAAAAGACGAGTACTTTTGTTTTCAACGCAATGGATTGATTATTTCGACTATGCATTACATTGAAGTTTTCTGCAGCAGCTCGGCCGGAACGGCCTTTCTCCGTCGCCGGACGGGGCCGTCTCGTCAGGTGAGCCTAAGGGTGTGAGCGCCGCTCAATCGCTCCATGCATCGGCGGCGGAGCCGGCGGCTTCCGGTTGCGTCGTCGGGAGCGCGATGTTCAATTTCTGCAATCCGCATTCATGCCTGAGGCGGCCGTCAAAGCGCCCGTACGGTGTCCCAGATGCGCGTCGGGCGCTCCGCCGGGTGAAAAACCGGAGGGACGCCCGCAGAATCGGTCAAAAGCGTTGCGGAAGCGCCGCAGATGAGGGCGCCCGGAGGTCAGTGCTTCGAGAGCGTGAAGATCGACTTGATCTCCTCGTCGGTGAGGTCGCCGATCCAGGATTCGCCGACGCCGACGGCGAGGTCCGCGAGCTCGCGCTTTTTCTTCAGCATCTCGTTCACCTTCTCTTCGAACGTGCCCGCGGTGATGAAGCGGTAGACCACGACGTCGCGCCGCTGCCCGATGCGCCACGCGCGGTCGGAGGCTTGGTCTTCCACCGCCGGATTCCACCAGAGGTCGTAGTGGATCACGGCCGAGGCCGCGGTGAGGTTGAGGCCCGTGCCGCCCGCCTTGAGCGAGAGCACGAACACCTCCGCCTCGGGGTCGTTCTGGAAGGCGTCCACCATCTCCATGCGCTTCGCAGCCGGAACACCGCCGTGGAGGAACTCGGGGCGGCGCCCGGAGGCGGCCTCGATCCACTTGACGAGCCGTTCGCCCATCTCACGGAACTGCGTGAAGATGAGGGCCTTGCGGCCGGCCTGCCGGCAGCGGTGGAGGAGCTCCATCAAGGCTTCGGCCTTGCCCGAGTCGGGCTTCTCCGATTCCTCCTTGAGGAACTGCGACGGGGAGTTCGAGATCTGCTTGAGGTGCAGGATCATGCGCAGGATCTGCCCGCGGCGGCTCATCCGGAGCTGCGAGGCGTTCGCAGTGCGTCCCGCCTCGTCGTAGGCCGCGGCGTCGGCGTCGAGGGTCTCGAGCGTCTCGAGGTTCTCCTTGAGGCAGGCCTCGTAGAGCGCGACCTGCTTGGGCGTCAGGGTCGTGAAGTAGTCCACGACGTTCTTTTCGGGCAGTTCGTCGAGAATGCCGGGGTCGGTCTTCACGCGGCGGAGCAGGAAGGGCGCCGTGATCCGCCGGAAGCGGTCGATCGCGCCGCGGTCGCGGTGCTCCTCGATCGGGTCCACGAATTCACGGCGGAACTGCGCGGGGGTGCCGAGGAGCCCCGGCTCGATGATCGAGAAGATCGACCAGTATTCGGAGAGCCGGTTCTCCACCGGCGTGCCGGTGAGCGCCACCACGGCCTCCGCGGGGAAGTCCTGCGCGGCGCGCGCCTGTCCGGTCTTGGAGTTCTTCACGGCCTGCGCCTCGTCGAGCACGAGAAGCTTGAAGGGCATGGCCGAGAGCTTCGCGAGTTCGCGCTTGAGCAGCCCGTAGGAGGTGATCAGGATGTCGGGGCGCTCGCCCCCGTCGCCGAGGTCGCGCTCCTTGCCGTGGAAGATCTTGGTCGTGAGGGACGGGGCGAAGCGCTCGATCTCGCGCTCCCAGTTGACGAGCAGCGACGCCGGGGCGGCGATCAGGACCTTCCCGTCGTTGAGGACGGCGCGGTTCTTGAGCTCCAGGATCGCGGCGATCACCTGAACGGTCTTGCCCAGACCCATGTCGTCGGCGAGGAGTGACCCGAGGCCGATGAGCGAATTCTGCACGAGCCAGGAGTAGCCGCGGATCTGGTAGGGGCGCAGCACCGCATTGAGTCCGCGCGGGGGATCGAGCTCCTTGACGGCCGCGGACTGGCGGATGCGGGTGAGGAGCTCCTCCGTCGCCTCGACCGTGCGGCCGGCGATTTCGCCCGAAAGGAGCGCGCGGAGCTTCTCCCAGTTCGAGAGCGCCCGCTTGTGGGCGTCCATCCACTCCTCGATGAGGCGGTTGTAGTCCTCGCGGGTGAGGTGGAAGAAGACGCCTCCCGAGGTGAGAAGCTCTCCTTCGTTGTTGATCCGTTCGCGGAGCTCCTCGAGCGTGAGACGCTCGTCGCCGACGGCGATCTCCCACTTGAAGTCGGCGAGCGCGGCGGCGTTGAGCATGCCCTGCGTCGCGAGCCGGGCGCCGCGCTTCGGGGCCGGGTCCTTCATTTCGGCTGAAAGGACGAGCTTGGGCTTCTCGATCCGCTTCATCGAATCGGGGAGGTCGAACTCAAACCCGAAGGCCGAGAGGGCCGGAACGGCCGAGAAAAGGAAGAACTCCCACTGGCTTCTCGGCAGCCACGCGGGTTCGGCGTGGTCGCGCCCGAATTCGGAGAAGAGCGGGTGAGTGGAGGCGAGGATCCGGAGCGCCGCACGCACGCGCCGCTCGGGGTCAAGGCCCTTCGCCTCCCATTCGGGGAGCGTGAGGAGCGCCGCTGCTGCCTCGACGGACTTCTCTTCCCCGGCGGCGGAGCGGGGGATGAGGCCGAGCATCAGGCGCAGCGCTCCCTTTTCGAGCGCGCCCGTGATGCGAATGCGGCAGGGGAGCGTCGCCGCGGCGAGCGGGAGCCCGAGGAAGGCGGCGAGGACGTTCGAGAGGTCCGGGAGCGCCGGCGCGTCCGGGGCGAAGCCTTCGCCCGTCAAGACGTTCCTCACGCGCCGGCCGATCAGACGGCGGCTCACCTCGCGGTTCTTTTCCGAGGCGTTGCGCACGAGGGCGGTGGTGAGGAGCGTCAGCGCTGCAAAGACCGCGCTCTGCGGCGTGCTCTTCGGGCCCGCGGCTTGGGCGAACGTGATCTCGCCCGCGGCCGGTTCGCCCGCCAAGGCGGCAAACGGTTGGGCGAGGACCGCCGTCGCTTCGGAGACCATCCGGGCGACCTCCGGCACGTGCAGGGTCGGCACCCAGAAGACGCGGAAGCCGTCGGCTTCGGCGCCCGAAGGGTTGGGGAGGAGAAGAGGCACGGGAACGGGCATCACGGCGCCCGCGGCGACGAGTTCCGCCGCGGTGAGGGCGAGCGCATGCCAGAGCGCGAAGACGGGCGGGTAGGCGAGGAGCTCCCGGCGGGTGAGGGCGAGGATGGCGGCGAGGAAGTTGTCGAAGTCCACCGACACGCGCGCGGGTGCGGCCGCGGGGTTCACCGGGTCGGGGACGATGAAGGCGACGCTCGGGCGCAGGCGCTTCGTGACGCCCGCGCGGAGCCCGAGCCCCGGGACGGGCTCGCGCAGTCGCACGTCGACCTCCTTCTCGATGAACTTCGACCACTTCGGGTTCGCCGTCACCGCCGGGTTCTTTTCCTGACGGAGTTCGCGGCGCGCGAGGGCCGAGACGGATTCATTGGCCGCATGGGCGGCCGCGCGCACCACCGTCTGCAGGAATTCGCGCGCGTCGGGGTCTCCGAAGGCGCACCAGGAGCGCTTCGCCTCCACCGCGGAGAGGCCCGTCGCGGGGAGCGCGTCTACAAGGGTCGTGCCCAAGGGCGGGCAGAGGCCGGGCGACCAAAGCCGCAGGCGCTGCACTTCGCCCTCGAGGTCCATTTCGGGGAGTCCGAGCGGCCGGATGCCGGACGCCTGGTTCTTGATCACTTCCGTGAAGTCGGCGTATTCGAAGGGGCCCGAGAGCGGCTCGTCGAGCTGCCGCACGGGATCCGGGTGGTCGTCGGGAGCCCGGGCGCCTTCGGGGGCGGCGCCTTCGGGAGCGGCCGATTCGCGGCCGCCGAGGAGCATCTTCTCGGCGCCCTTGGCGAAGTCGAGCCCGATGAAGCGGAACCAACGGCCGGGCTCCGTCTCAAGCTCTTCGATGAAGGCGGCGATGAGGAGCGCGCATTCGCTCGCCATCATGCCGGGGTCGAACTCCACCGCGCCCTTGGTGCGCAGAAACACGTCTTCGCCCGAGGCGCGCACGGCGTCGTTCAAGGCGGGCGGGAGATCCCCCGCGGCGAGGCAGGGCACGAGCCCGGGCGTCTTCGCGGCCTGCTCGAGGATCTTCGAGAGCGAGGGCGAGGCGGCCGGATAGAAGTGGAGCGCGAGCGTGTAGGGCTTCCCGCGGGAGTTGGTGAGCGAAAGCCGCACCGTGCGCGAGGTCGCGTCCCAGGTGAGGCGCTTCTGCTTGAGTCCGTGCAGACGCTCCTGCGCCGCGATCCGGATTCCCGGAGATGTGTATTGAGGAAAGTGCTCGGAGAAGGTCTCAAACCACTCCGCGCACTCCCAGCTGCTGCCGCTCGTGAAGCTCTGCATGTGCCGCTCCAGCTGAATGTCGCCGATGTGTCCGAGCCCTGAGGTCTGAGGGGTGCGCGGATACGGGGCGCACGAGGGATCAGGGCAAAGGCTTGATTTTACCTATGAAAGGTGTCTTTCGCTTTTGGAACATGTTTCAGCCGGGATTTCAGATGGCTCTTAGAAGGCGCCCGCCCCCTTGACGCGCGCGAGGAGCACGCGCAGCAGATAGAGCATGAAGGCCGAGATCGCCACGCAGAGGAAGGCGGCGACCATCGCAACCGAGGCCGAGCCCTGCTCGAACTCGTTCACGATGAAGGTGGAGATCACGAGGACGTCCGGGGGCGAAATGAGCGAGGCGGCGACGAGCTCGCGCAGCACGATGATGAAGATCCTGGATCACGCCCGCGGCGATGAGCGGGAGCGTGACGCGCCGGAAGACGAAGGCGGGCGACCCGCCCGCAACCCGGCCCGCCTCTTCGAGCGATGGGCTCATCTGCATCCAGGCCGAAGAGACGTACTGGATCGAGTAGGGCAGATAGAGGATCACGTAGACCAACACCATGAAGCCGATCGTGTTGTAGAGCGGCGCATAGGCGTAGATCCGGTTCCAGAAGAGCGTGAGGCCGATCGCGAGGACGATGCTCGGGAGCATCTCGGGAATGAGCGCCGTCGCCTCGACGAAGCGCCCGACGCGGCCCGTGCGTCGCACGAGGAGGACCACCGCTGTGCCGAGCACGCTCGCGATCAAGCCCGCCGCGAGCGCGAGCCCGAGGGAGTTGGTGAAGGCCGACAAGCCTTCGACGTCCTCTGAGAAGAGCTCGACGTAGTGATTGACGGTGAAGTTTCCCCAGGCGAGGCCGTAGCCGCGGATCTTGATGAGGCTCGTCGCGAGAACGGAGAACCAGGGAACAAGGATCGAGAGGAAGAGCACGAAGGCGATGTAGCCTCCGGCCGCCCGGCGCGCCCAGGTCGAGAGGCGCCACTTCGCAGCCCGCGAGCCCTTGGCGCCCACGAGCCGGAAGGAGCGGCTTGCCGTGATCGAGCTCTGCAGCATCCACATCACCATGCAGATCGTGATGAGGACGAGGGAGAGCGTGGCGGCCGGCGCAAAGTCGACCGGTGCGGTGGTGGCGTAGGCGTGGATCTTCGTCGTGAAGACGTCGAACCCGATGCGCCGCCCCAGGGTCGAGGGCGTGCCGTATTCGGCGAGGGTCTTCACGAAGACGAGGAGCATCGCGATCGCATAGTTCCCGGTGACCAAAAGATAGGCCTCGTGCAAGCCCCGTCCTTCAGGGCGAGGTTAGCGAGGCCGGAATGTTAGTGAGATAATCTATTCTCATGAAGACCACTACTCCCACCTGCATTCTGGAGCTGCCGTTGGTTGTGGGCGACGAAGAGGAACGTCGTCTGCGCACGACCTTCG
>ERZ833515.1970-NODE-1970-length-12878-cov-2.332527_pt1 | contig 12878 bp, 9 predicted proteins | sample MGYA00519949_ERZ833515 | MGnify/ENA primary metagenome ERZ833515 (study PRJEB31850, sample SAMEA3708741) | human gut metagenome | biome: human gut; feature: human-associated habitat; material: faeces | place: China | collected 2014 ...
AATGATATTCATAAGAGGAAGCATGGAGTTTCGGATTCCATGGTTGATCGTTGCCTGACGTTCCGTGAGTCCCTTCGTCTTTGCCAAAAGCATAAAATCTGAGTTGATGGTCTCTGCCAGTTCCGCTCTCAGATATCTTGTCACACGGGCGATCGGTCCGAGAGACAGGGCCATGATCGGAAGAAACAGGCAATAAAATTTATCCCAACCGGATGCCGTAGCATCGTAAATGATCGGAAATAATCCCGCTTTAAATGCCACAAAATACTGAAGCAGGGTGGCGAAGATAAAGGATGGAACTGAGATGAATATGACGACCAGAAACGATATCAGATAGTCTGTCATCGTATTTTTCCGGATTGCCGCCACAATTCCGAGGATAATCCCCAATGGAAGCGATATGATCAGTGAAAAAAAGTTAATATAGAGTGTGACCGGAATCTTTGTCTTGATCACATCCCACACCGGAACATTGACATACATCTTCAGAGATGTTCCCCAGTCGCCTTCCAGAACAAGTCCCTTTAAGAACATTGCATACTGGATCGGGATCGGCTTATCAAGATTATATTTTGCTTCCAGAGCTGTCCTCTGCTCATATGTCATATCTACGGCATCATCGAAGATTCCGCCCGGCATCAGGCGGATCACCATGAAGCCGATGGTAATGATAATAAACAGAGTTACTAACATTGCCAGAATTCGCTGCATAATGTATTTTGCCATATCATTCCCTCCGAGTTTCCTTTTGCGCTTCCTGTAAAGCCCATCGGTTCCTTTTCGCCGCCCGATCACTTCCGTCAGCATAAAATCCGCCTGCCGGCTCGCAGTATCCGGCAGGCAGATGTTTGCAGGTTCATTCAGTTCCCGTCATCGGTTATACTTCTTTATCACTGATCGTGAAACCAAATCCGTAACCCGGAATGTATACATCCGATGGGAGAATGACTTTCGGATTGATCAGATAGTAGCTCGGTGCCTCGTATACCGGGCAGGCTGCTACTTCATCAAGCACGATCTTTTCGATTTCCCTTGTCAGTTCCAGACGGTATGCCGAATCCATTTTTGCTTCCAGATCATAATTGGCTTTTTCCCAAAGTGCATCCACTTCATCATTGTAATATGGTTCGTTCTTGTTCGAATACATGCCGGTGTAAACTTTAAGTCCGTTCCACGGTGCCGGTGTACTGGTATTCCATCCTCTCCACTGAAGTTCAAAGCTGTTCGGATCTCCATCTTTCCATCCCTTGATGTAGGAGTTTAAGACACCGCTCGGAGCTGCCATCAGCTCCAGAGTAAAGCTGTCGCCAAAGATCTCCGGGAAAGATTTATGTAAGAACTCAGATGCCGCCTTATTGTTGGCACTCGTCTCATTGTACTGCAGGGTCAGGGTCAGACTGGTAAGTCCACATTCTTCCATCGCCTTGTCGTAATACTCCTTGGCAAGTTTCGGATCATACCCGAGATTTTCGGTCAGATATTCCTGTGATTCAGGCATTTCCCGGAATGTCTTGCCGTCAAGACCAAGGCACTTGCTAGCAACGAGATAATTAGCCGGAATTCCATTTGTCATTTTTGCAATGCTCTGACGGTCCACTGCATAGAACAACGCTTTTCTGAAGTTCAGATTTCCAAGGATTCCATTGTTATTAGTATTTCCGTGGTTAATCGCAAGGGTCTGGATGGAGGTTGCCGGTGCTACCTTGATGCTCGGATCATCCACATACTGTTCAATCGCCTCCGGGCTTAATGCGACTTCGTCCAGTTCTCCGTTTAAGTAAAGCTCAAGCGCTGTATTTCTGTCTGCTACAACTTTATAAACATATTCATCCAATTTGATATGGTCTGCAAGAACATAATCCGGATTTTTCTTCATTTTGAAAACGGAACCCGGTACCCATTCTGTCAAAATATAAGCTCCGCAGCTCTTATAAGTGTCTCCCGTGGAACCATATGAAGTCTTCGTCCGGTCTTCATTCATACCGGCCTCATACGTCGGTTTATGTACCAGGTTGGTCCATACATAGTTGAAATGACTCTTGATATCGGCTGCTGTAACTGGAGCATCTAACTCGAGGCCAAGCATATAATCGCCATTTCTCTTGATTCCCACTTCGTCCCAGGAGACTTTGTTTTCTGTCCCCTGAAGATAATAATCTGTAGCCTTTGTGATCGTAATATAATCACTTGCAAGCTGGGATGCACGGTTATTTACCATAAGGGGATCCAGACACATCTGGAAGGAATAGATCACATCATCCACATTGATTGAATCTCCATTCTCCCATTTCGCATTTTCACGGATCTTGATCTGCCAGATTTTTCCATCCGCATCTACCTGCTCTGGTTCACTTTCTGCCAACTCCGGAATATACTCAAATGATTTTCCGTCCGCGGTCGGATACTGACGATACAGCAGAAGTGTTGTTGGTTTGATCACATCCGCACTTGCACTTAACGTGTAGATATGGCTGTTTAATGTATCAATATCCGTCGTCATATAGTCGTTAAATACTTTCGGTCCTGTCTGTGCAGCTGCCGTTGTCTCTGCCGCCGTTGTCTCAGTAACCGTTGTATCGGAGTCTCCCGGGTTCTTCGGTTCGCTGCTGCACCCTGCAAGGGTTCCGATCACCATCGTGCATGCTAACAATGCTGCAATTGTCCTTCTCTTCATATCGTTTCCTCCTTTTTTATTTCAGGACCTCCAAACAGGCCTTCCATCTCGCCCATTTTCATTCCATTGGAATTTCTCCCAGCTGTTGACATTTATATGAATCTCATTATAATAAATTCCATATGCACGACATCAATTCAGCGAAAGGATGGTCCCTTATGTCATCATCGTTCCGGAAAAGTTTTCTGACTCATCTTCTAATTGGAGGAGTCATTGGAATTCTCTATTTTATTTTCAGTCACAGTTCTTTTTTTATGAACCGACTCATCAACTCCTTGTTTCTTGCCAGTTTCTTTCCCCTTATCTTTGGAGGTCTCCGATTTGTTAAAAATCTCGGAACCTTTGACCTGTTTATTTACAGCCATCGAAAACTCTGGAAGTACGGGAAACACCATGAAAAATTTGAAGAAGAAAATGAGAAGATTGCCCCGGCTTCCACACCTGAACTCGGATCCTACTACGAATACCGCAATTCCAGGAACGTATTTCCATCCTGTGCGGGACCGGTTCTGGCCGGCAGCTTATATCTCATTCTGTCGCTGTTTTTGACACTCTGTACCTTGTAGAAAGCTTTGCATATTTTTGTATTTTCACGAATTATCAAACAATTTGCGTGAATTATCATTGTTTTAAATTCATTTCCGCATTCATTATAACTTTTCAGAATATGGCTGGCAAGGTAATTTCCGCATTTCCGAAGTCTCATTTCTATTTTCCGCCACAAAAAAATCGATTAGGTTGATTCACCCGTTTTTTTTCTGTAAATCAACCTAATCGAAATCTGCGTTCTTTGCCAGCCCGATGTTCGCTGTGCAGCTCTTTTTTAAAGAAATGTTTCCCCCTTTCCTGTAATTTCACATCCGCCTTTGGTGCGATTTGTACGTACCAGGCCGCGATCCGACAGATCCTGAAGCAACCTTCTTATTTTTCCTTCTGTCACATCCACGCCTTGTTCCCGGACAATCCGAAGGAGCGCTGCTCTTCCTTTTTTGGGATTCTGACTCAGCGCGATCAGGACCTGTCTCTCCAGCGGAGATAAATGTTCTTCGTTTTCACGGATCTGGGACAGGATGTATGGAGGAAGATCTCTTTCTGTCAGTTTCCTGTCCGATTTCACACAGTAAAAGTATTTGCACAGATTCTCGATCTCTTTTCCATTTCCCGGCCAGCAATATCCCATCAAGAATTCCCAGAGTCCGTCGCTGAAAAGTTCTCTCCATGTCAAGGACGGGGTGTTATAGATATTTCTCATGAAATATTCAAACAATAACGGAACATCTTCCGGTCTCTCCCGCACTGGCAGTGTCGCCAGCGACACTTCATTCATCCGATAAAATAGTTCCCTCAAAAACAGTCCTTCTCTGCTCATTTCATACAGATTCTGATCTGTCGATGCAATCAGGCGCACATTGAAGGGAGAATCCAAAAGCCCCAGCGTTACCCGCTGAAGATCCTGCGTAAGATTATGGATCCCATCCAGATAAAGAGTTCCTCCCTGTGCATGCCTTGCTGCGCTATTCTCCTCCGCCGTGTCCAGTTCTTTTGCAGCCTGCAGTTCACTCATTGCCGATAAATTTACCTTGACAAATGCATTTCTGCATCGACTGGAATTGTTATGGATCGCCTGAGCCAGAACTTCCTTTCCTGTTCCTGTCTCCCCTTGAATCAGTACACGGTAGTCTGTCAGAGATATCCGCTTTGCCATCTCCAGCATGCGAAGGACCTGGGTATTTTCAGATCGATAGTCCCGGAACTGATACCAGGTTTCTGTTTTCTGTTCCGGATTCAGGACGCCGTCTCTGATCTGCAATCCGTTATCTTCTGCCGAATCTTCACGGATCATTCTTCTCCCCAAGTGGATCAGCGTAAGATCTTCATGATTCGCATCCCGAATCTTTTGCAGAGTCACCATCACTTTTTTGCTTTCGTGACGAATGATCTCCGTTGTCAGACTCTCAGGCTCTTGATGTTTTTTCAGTATTTCCTCAAACTCCGGTACAGCCTCCAGAATGGAAACTCCCACCAGATGCGGTTTCTGAATCTCCAGTTCCTTCACAAACGGATTATTGACCATGATAATCACATGTTCCTTATTGACCATGCAGACACCGATATCAATATTATGAATAATACTCTGGGTTATAAAATTCATGTTCGTCGTCTGCCGTACCTGATAGTTGGACATTTTGAGAAGTTGAACAAACTGATTGAGATAATTCTGCGTTACCACATCCGCAATGCTCATAGACAAATTGAAGAACGATGCGATTTCCGCAATGGTAGACACATCTGCCACTCTTACCCCGATATCCATCACATTCGGAATATGTCGCGGCACATACCGCTCTTCCCCCAATGTCACCGCATACTGAATGGAATAATCTGCCTCGCCGCATCCCGGATAATAAGGAACAAAATGATACTGTGAAAAACCATAGGTACTCAAAAGCCGAATCGCACTTTTGGTTGTCTTCTCCGAGTCATTGACCAGATATACATCCGAATTCGGCGGAATCGACAAAATCTTATTCAGATATGTAAAATTGAATGTTCGAATGCAAATCAGAAAATGGATCTTCGGCGTCATACTTGTCTCCAAGGCTCTTGCAGCCCCTTTTGATGCAAACAAAACAAGATCAAACTGCTCCATCAGTTCTGATGTAACATCGTCTGCCAGCCGTGCTTCCAGTTTGATATAGCGGCCGAAAATATGAGTCAGATAGGAGCGAAGTCCGACACTGGTAGATGGACTGCTGGATACCAGAAGCATCGTTTTTTTCATACGCATTCCCCCCAAAGCTTATTAGGTTAATTATACACCCCATTTAATTATCAAACAACCTAATCATTGCAAAAGATCAATCAGAACTTTTAATTTTTTCTGCTTTTTCGTTTTTCTTTGACAATATATAATGATAATTATAAAATTATATTTAAGAAACTATACCTTTTTCTGATTATATTTGCGTAGAAAGGAGACGAGCTGCAATTGCTATTGATCAAAAACGGAAAACTGATTACCATGGCCGGAATCTATGAGCAGACCGGAGACATTCTAATCGAAAACGGAAAAATATCCCGCGTAGGAAACGTAGATCCTGTTCCCGCGGACTGCGAAGTGATCGATGCTGCCGGAAGAGTGGTGACTCCAGGCCTCGTGGACGCCCACTGCCATATCGGACTCTGGGGAACCGCCAGTTCCGCGGAAATGGACGGAAATGAAAATACCAGTCCAGCTCTTCCCGGACTCCGCGGAATTGACGCTCTGAAATGGAATGACGCCACCTTCGACGTTGCAGTTCGTCACGGCGTTACTACGGTCGTTACCGGCCCCGGAAGTTCCAATATTATAGGAGGAACGTTCACAGCCGTAAAAACCGCCGGAAAAAATCCCGACTCCCGCGTCATCTGTCAGGAAATCTGCATGAAGATGGCCCTCGGTGAAAACCCAAAAGTCAATTACGGCAGGAGGAACATGGCACCAAAAACGAGAATGATGAGTGCTGCCATTATGAGGGAACAACTCTTCCGAGCGAAGGAATACTATAGAAACTATCAGGAACACGGAGAGGACCCTGATTTTCCATTCGATTTTCATATGCATTCTTTAATGCGGGTCTTCGACGGTATGCGTGTCAAGATTCATGCACACCAGGCGGATGATATCCAAACAGCGATCCGGATCGCCAATGAATTCCATCTTCGTTTTTCCATTGAACACTGCACCGACGGCTATCTGATCGTCGATGAACTTGTGAGAAATCATGTTCAATGCCTTCTCGGTCCTACCGTAGGAGGAAAAGGAAAAATCGAAGCCAGAAATAAAACTTTTAAAGCAGGGCAGATTCTGGAGAACGCCGGAATCACGTTCGGCTTGATCACTGATGCGCCTTTCGTTCCGATTGAAGGTCAGCTTCTGCAGGCTGCTCTCTATGTCAAGAACGGACTTTCCCGGGAAATGGCTTTAAAATGTCTCACCATCAATAACGCCATCATTACCGACATTGACTCCCGTGTCGGCAGTCTGGAACCTGGAAAAGATGCGGATGTCGTGATCTGGGACGTAGAACCATTGGCAACTCTGAGTCAGGTCGGTATCGTTATCATCGACGGTCAGATTGCATACAGGAGAAAGGCAGGTGAAAGCAATGTTGATTATCAGAAACTGTAATCTGATCAATATGGCCGGAATCTACGAAGAAAAAAAAGATCTGGTTGTGGAGAATGGAAAGATTCTCGATATCTGTGATAACGCCGTGAGCAAATATAATGTAGGACATGTCAGTATCGATGCCTGCGGACACTATGTGACTCCGGGGTTTGTAGAACCTCACTGTCAATTAGGAGTGCGCGAACAGGTCTTTCGTTTTGAGGGAGATGATTCCGATGAGTCCACGGATCCAATTCTTCCGCAGCTCCGTGCGTTAGACGCCATCAATCCTGCCGATGAGGGCTTTCAAATGGCACTTGCCGGCGGAGTCACCACGGCAGTCACCTGCCCCGGAGATGCAAATCTCATCGGCGGAACATGTGCCGCTATCAAGACCTCCGGTAAAACAGTCTCCGAAATGACGATGGTGCCTGAGCTTGCTTTTCACATGTGCCTAACGGATGATGTCAGAACGACCTATTCCAGCAAACGTGCCCCAAAAACAAGGCTTGCCAGTGCCGCTCTGATCCGTGAAGCATTGATGAAAGCAAAAAATTACCACACGCTCTGGAAACTGTCCGAAGCGGATCCATCCAGGAAACCGCCGAAATTCGACATGAAGCTTCATTCCCTCATGCGCGTGTTTGATGGGATGCCTGTCAAGATCACCGCAAAGAGAAGCCATGATATGACCACCGCCATTCGCATTGCCGAGGAATTCGAACTCAATTATATCTTGGAAGACTGTACCGAAAGCTGGCTGATTCCGGATATTCTAAAAAAACATCAGGTGAACTGCGTGGTTGGCCCATCTTATGGACAAAAAAGTAATGAAAGCCGCTACCGTGACCCTATCGTTGGTTCTGTACTTGAGGAACACGGCATTACCTTTGCCTCATCCACCGCTCATCCGCGAATGAATATTGAGCTGGCTGCGATTCATCTGACACTCATGTACAAAAAAGGGCTTACTGCTATGGCAGCTCTGGAATCTGCCACCATCAACGCAGCCCGTTTCTGTGGGCTTGACCAGAGAGTCGGCAGTCTGGAACCTGGAAAAGATGCCGATATCGTCATCTGGGACGGCTATCCGCTAGACTACTATTCCTCCGCCTCTACGGTTCTGATCGAAGGAAAAGTCGTATACAAAAAATAGCTCTTACCCTGCAGGAGGTATTTCCCTATGAATCAGAATAAGTTAAAAATTATTGAGACCATTGACAAGATGCAAAATGAACTTCTGACACTTTCCCATCAGATCCATGATCATCCGGAACTGGGATTCCAGGAACATCAGGCTGTAGGATTTATCCGCACATTTTTAGAAGACCATGGGTTCGAGGTTGAAACCCCTTATTGCGGACTTGACACATCTTTCAAAGCAGTAAAAAAAGGAAAGCATGCAGGACCGAAAATCGCGTTTCTCGCAGAATATGATGCCCTTCGCGGAATCGGCCACGGTTGCGGTCACAATATTATTGCGACCTGTGCTGTCGGTGCATTTTCCGGTCTTGCCGCTCTCATGGACAACTATGATGGGGAAATCTCCATTATTGGCACCCCTGCGGAGGAAGGCGGTGCCGGTAAAGTGATTCTTTTAGAGCGCGGCGGTTTTCATGATACCGATTATGCGCTTATGATGCATCCGTCAGGAGGCGGATCGAATCTTGTAGGAAGAGGGGGACGCGCTGCCACAACCATCCGCGTCGCTTTCCACGGAAAAGCAGCCCACTCTTCTGCACCTTCGAACGGGATTAACGCGCTCAGTGCTGCAATCCATGTATTCAACCAGATTGATCTGATGCGTCCCACATTCCAGATTCAGGATAATATCAACGGTGTTATTTTAGAAGGTGGAACAGCTGCCAATGTCATTCCTGCACTCGTCCGGTGTGAATTTAATCTCCGAGCGGAAACCATGATACGAATTGAGTTTCTTATTGATCTCGTGAAATCCAGCATTGAACGGGCAGAATCCCTGACCGGAGCCAAGGCAGAGGTGGTTGTAGAACCGATCTACGCGGAACGCTACCCGAATAAGCCTATGTGCGAAGCTTTCAAAAATAATATGGAGTCTCTCGGAATTCACATGACCTGGCCAACACCGGGAAAACTGTACGGTTCTTCCGATATCGGAAATGTTTCGATTAAAATTCCGGCAATCCACGATTATCTGTCGATCACTGATGATAAAACGATTCAAAGTCACTCAAAAGCTTATGCAGACGCAGCCGCCTCACCGCAAGCCGATGAAATCTGCCTGAAGGGAGCCAAGGGTCTTGCCATGACTGCCCTGGATATTCTGGAAGACAGCAAATTCCGTGATGAGATCAACGCTTTCCATGATGCACAGGTGCCGGAACGATATCATGAAAAGTAACGAATCCCATCCCAGTAATTGAAAGAAAGACAGAAAGGCAAAATAAGTCCTCTATCTGCGGATTTCTCCGTGAATAGGGGACTTATTGAAACTTTAAGATCCTAAATCCCGCATAAAATAAGGGATTTCGAACCTTCTACTCCGCGTCTTCCTCCAACGTATACGGAGTCACCTGATATACGTAATAGTTCAGCCAGTTCGTATACAGCGTGTTCGCCATATTTCTCCAGAGAAGCGGCGGAACCGAGAACGGGTCATCGTGCTCGTAGTAGTGGACCGGAAGCGCCGGATTTAAGCCTTTGTTAAGGTCGCGGTGATACTCGTTGCTTAAGGTCATACGGTCGTACTCCGGGTGGCCCTGGACGAAGATCTGGCTTCCGTCCTGGTTCATGACAAGGAAGACGCCTGCCTCATCGGATTTAGCGAGGAGCCGGAGTTCCGGGTGCTTTAAAATATCCTCCTCGCGGACTTCCGTGTAGCGGGAATGCGGGCACTTGAAATAATCATCAAAGCTTCTTAAGAGCGGAACACGCTTATCCAGCGCTTTCTGTGTATACACACCGGAAAGCTTTTCTTTTCTTAAGTGTTTCGGGATCCCGTAATGGTAATAGAGTCCCGCCTGGGCACCCCAGCAGAGGTGCATGGTGGATGTCACATGGGTCTTGCTCCACTCCATGATGGTTGTCAGCTCATCCCAGTAGTTCACCTCCTCGAATTCCATGTTCTCCACCGGCGCTCCGGTGATGATCATGCCATCGAATTTCCGGCGGCGGATTTCATCAAAGGTAACATAAAACTTATTTAAATGACTGGCTGAGGTATTCTTGGATACGTGGGTCGACAGCATCAGAAACGTACAGTCCACCTGCAGCGGTGTATTTGACAGCGCACGCAGCAATTGTGTCTCTGTATCCTCCTTTAAAGGCATGAGATTTAAGATCAGGATCTCTAACGGACGGATATCCTGGCTCTCCGCGCGGTCCTCGTCCATAATGAATACGTTTTCGCTCTCAAGGATCGCTCTCGCCGGCAATCCATTCTGTATTTTAATCGGCATTGCTTTCTTCTCCTATCATCTTCAGAAAATCCTCTTCGGAAAGGATCGGAATGCCAAGCTCTCTTGCCTTCTTATTCTTTGACGAATTGGATGTCACATCGTTGTTGATCAGGTAACTGGTCTTCGCGGACACGGAACCGGAGGCTTTTCCGCCCAGGGATTCGATCTTCTCCTGAAGTTCCTTGCGGTTCGCAAAGTGCTCCACGGAGCCGGTGATCACGAATGTCTTTCCGGCCAGCGTCTGCTCTTCGCTTCTGGCTTCATTTGCGAAAGTCAGATCTACCAGTAAATGATCCAGTATCTCATTATTCTTATCATTCTTAAAGTACGTCACCCAGGCATCCGCAAGCACGCCGCCGATTCCGTCGATGGCGCACAGTTCCTCTGCGTCTGCCTTCCGCATGGCATCCAGGTCGAAATCGAAATGGCGGCAGATCACCTTCGCGTTTGCAAGGCCGATCCCCGCGATTCCGAGACCAAAGATCAGCCGCGGCAGTGTGGTGTGGGACGCAGTCTTTGCGGCCTCGATGAGGTTCTCGTAGGACTTCTCGCCGAATCCCTCCATAGTCACGATGGCATCCCGGTGACGGTCCAGATGGAAGATATCATCGAATTCATGGATGAATCCCGCCGCGATGAACTTCTCAAGCGTCATCTCGGAGAGACCATCGATATTTAAAGCGTCACGGCTCACAAACAGATCAAAGCTCTTGATCTTCTTCGCCTGGCATTCCGGGTTGGTACAGTAGAGGGATTTCACATCGTTCAGGCTGCGGATCTCCGTCTTTCCGCCGCAGACCGGGCAGATCTTCGGGATATCCCGGACACCGCTTCTTGTGAGGTCATCCGCGATCTGCGGGATGATCATGTTCGCCTTGTAGACTGTGATCCGATCCCCGGCCCCAAGCTCCAGACCTTCCATGATGCTGATGTTGTGGACGCTGGCCCGGCTCACCGTCGTTCCTTCCAGCTCCACGGGCTCAAACACGGCAACCGGGTTGATGAGTCCTGTTCGCGACGCGCTCCACTCGATATAGGAGAGCGTCGTCTCCTGGATCTCATCGGCCCACTTGAAGGCGATGGAATCTCTCGGGAATTTCGCAGTGCGCCCCAGGGACTGACCGTAGGCGATATCGTCATATAACAGCACGAGGCCGTCGGACGGGATATCGTAGTGCTCGATCTTTTCCGCGAATCCATGGACCGCCCCGGAAAGAGTCTCCGCGGTGACTTCCACGAATTCCACGGTCTCAAATCCAAGTCTGGACAGCCATAAGAACTGCTCTTTTCTTGAATTCTTAAAGTCCACGCCGTCCGCCCGCACCAGGGCAAATGCCATAAACTGGACATTTCTCGATGCTGTGATCCCGCTGTTTAACTGGCGGACGGAACCGCTGCAGAGATTTCGCGGATTCTTATACTTTGCGTCCACGTCGGCGATGGAATCGTTCAGCTTTTCGAAATCAGAATAGCTGATCACCGCCTCACCGCGTAGGATCAGCTGCCCCTTGTAGGGGATCGTTGTCGGGATATTGATGAATGTCCGGGCGTTCGGCGTGATGACCTCGCCGATCTCGCCGTTTCCCCGGGTAACTGCCTTTGCGAGAACGCCGTCCTCATATGTCAGCACCACGGTGAGTCCGTCCATCTTCCAGGATAAAAGTCCCGTCTGTCCGCCGAGCCACTCCCTGAGCTCGTCGACGCTTTTCGTCTTATTTAAGGAAAGCATCGGCCGCTCATGGCGCTCTTTCGGGAGTTCGCTTAAGACCTCATATCCGACTTTCTGGGTCGGACTTCCCGCAAACACGGTTCCCGTCTCCTGTTCCAGCTTCAGGAGCTCGTCGTAAAGCCTGTCATATTCGAAGTTGCTCATGATCTCGCGGCTCTCCTGGTAGTAGGCCTTCGCAGCCTCGGAGAGAATCGGGATCAGCTCCTTCATCCTCTTGATCTTGTCGTCCATATTTTATGCTCCTTGCGCTCCGGCGCACCCGGTTTCCAGCTTTCCGGGGATGCGGGGGCTTTCTTTTCCGGCTTTATTTCACCGTCCTGACGGACATTTCTCCATATTTTTCCGGTTCCGGTCTTTTTCTCGAACGGTTTTCCCTCGTTATTTTTATCTGACGGCTTTCTTCCGCCAGGCTTTCCCTGATGTCCTGAGCTTCCCGGCTTTCTTTCTCTCTTCGCCGGATCCACAATCTTTCCAAGTTTTGCGGCTTCCCTCGCCGGAAGGTTTGTGGAACCTTCCACCATACGCATCAGGTCACCCAGTTCTTTTTCCGTCAGTTCCCGGTATTCTCCGCGCTTTAATGTACCCAGCTGGAGATTCATGATACGCACGCGCTTTAAATTCATTACATGATAATCCAGCGCACGGCACATTCGGCGGATCTGGCGGTTTAAGCCCTGGGTCAGGACGATATGGAAGGGGTGGCTTCCGGGCTTCCAGGCGCGGCACGGCTTCGTGGTCACATCCAGGTCCTCGATCCGGACGCCCTCGCACATCTGTTTTAAAAATTCTTCCGTCACCGGGTGGTTGACAGCTACCGCGTACTCTTTCTCATGAGCATTTCCACCGCGGAGGATCTTGTTGACGATGTCGCCCTGATTTGTCATGAGG
>ERZ833515.1975-NODE-1975-length-12831-cov-3.039919_pt1 | contig 12831 bp, 6 predicted proteins | sample MGYA00519949_ERZ833515 | MGnify/ENA primary metagenome ERZ833515 (study PRJEB31850, sample SAMEA3708741) | human gut metagenome | biome: human gut; feature: human-associated habitat; material: faeces | place: China | collected 2014 ...
CACGACTAAGGATTCCTGTTCCTGCTGTAAGATCTCCAATTTGTTACAACGATCCATCGCCGTCTGGATATCTTTCCCGGCATAGAAAACCCGTTTCGCTTCCGCCTCCGACAAGGCGTTTTTCAGCACGGCCAACTCGCCTTCCATCGTGGCTGTCCGGTTCTTCGATTCAGCGTCTAGCTTATCCCTTTGCTTATAGAAATCCGATTTGACCGCCTCCTGCTCGTGTATCTTCCGGGACAACTCCGGCAAAATACGCTCCGTTTCCAGATAAGCCCCGCGCAATTGGCGGCACAGATCGTTGATCCGTAAATCCCGCTTACGGATATCGTCCGACAAGGTGGAGATCCCGGCGGCCTTCCGCACCATGCCCGGCTCACGGAAAACACCGATATCATTCAGTTGCGCCTCAAAACCGGATAGATGGCTCCGGTAACGGCTCAAGTCGATCACGCTATCCGCCTCGTTCAAGGAGGTGATGATCGTCTGCTTGATATAATCCGCCTCCAAGCGTGAATTCAGCAAGACGTTCTGGATCGTACGGATGATATTCTGATACGAGCCGCTCTCCATCAAGGAATAACAGGAGTAATCCCGTTTATTATCCGAGTTTCCGTAGAGGATATTCCGGTATTCCTCATACGTGGAGATCGCCCCGCTATACTTGATACCGTTCTTATCGAGCACCGAGCGGATACGATCCGACGGATAAGGCGCTCCCTCCTCGTCGATAAAAAGATCCGGCCGGTACGGAGAGGCGATAAAACGGTAGCAGATACGGTTCATCGTCTTATAGCTAAGTACCGTAAACCAACCATCCTCCCTCGCTACCTCGTAGATGATCGAGGAATCGGCATAAGGGAAATAATAATCCTGATACGACTTCTTCTCGACCGGGATTCCGAGCCGCTGCGTATCGGCGTTGTAAAAGAAAAGGATCGCACGGAGGATCGTACTCTTCCCCACTCCCTGCGTTCCGATTAAATGTATATTTCCATCCAGCTGTACTTCCGAGTAACGGATAGCGGCGCTGTTTATAAATACTATTTTATTGAGATATCTCATCTTCGTTCTTTATGTTAATACTATGGATCATCTTCGTGAGGTAATCCCACGAGGAGAGCACTTTCCACGTCCCGTTCATATCGCTTACGCACTCGATAAAGCCCTCTTTCGTCATCCTGTCCAAGATGGTATCGAGGATATCCTTGCGTTTCTCCTTGCCTCCGGTATGTTTTTTCAACCCGTCCAGCTTCATCTCTAGATCCATGTCGATACGGGAACGTACCAATATCTCCGCCGGCGAGAAGGTGAAACCGGGCCCGAAGGCCGTATCGTACGTACAGAAGAAGTCCATGATATCGATCCAAGCGAAGAAACGCTGGAGCTTTTGCTCCAAGGTAGCCCGGGGCTCCTTGCGGGAGAAGTAAAAGTAATTATTCCCCTGCTCCAACACGAAATTGATATGCGAGAAATAATCACGTAAACGCTCAAAATTATCTTCTACGACCGAGAAGAGTGTCCTCAACTCCTTTACACTTGTATTCGAGCACAGAAAATTACCTTTCGACAGGTAATCATAGATCTGTGCGGTCTGTACCGGTAAATTATCTATCATCCTTATTATTGTTGTTTTATTTTATCCAGTTGTAGAGACGGGGCGTGCCCCGTCTCATCACAGGGGGCACGCCCCGTCTCTACAACTAGGTTCTTTGAATAATGGCATATTCTATATGCTCCGTATGCCCAAAACGGTCTGTTATCTCCAACTCATTTTCATAGAGGGAGAGCAAACGGCAAAATAACGTAACCTTCGCCTCGAAATCCATCTCCCGGTTATACTCGTAGCCCATCACGAAAGAGAACAAATCCCCTCCGGTCCGGCTAAAAATATCCATCATTTTCCGGGTATTGATAGCGGCCTCCCCCACTTCTTGATTCTCCATCTGCTCGGCGGAGATCACGCCTAGCTCCTGCCGGTGGATCACCTTATCCGGTCGTATGCCGTCGGCTACCTTCAAGATGACATCCAGCGCCTCGTCCGTTTGCAAATAAGGAATGGAAATCTTGAATAAGGTAGGCTGCACGCCCTCCAATACCACGGAACGCTCCGCATCTACCACCTCCCGTACATTCGTGTTCTCCTGTAACTCAAACTGCTCCCGCAGATATTTGATACGACGCAGCTTACGGGTAAAACCCACCTGCGTACGGATCTGGTTCAAGTAATCAATGATATCCTGTTGGGAATGGATCAAGCTATGGCCGGCGCTCAATAACTCCGTCTTCAACTCACGGGCGATCGTCAACAGCTCCTCGTCCGGGGCTTGGGCGAAAAAGGAAGTCCGTTCCCGATCCAGCAGCTTCTCCACTTCCACGATCAGGCGGTTGATCTCGATTCGTTTAGCGTCCAGATTCTCCAGTTTGGCGATCTTCACCTTATAGCTCGGCTCGTTCTTGAACGTATTATCGATCACCCGCTGCAAGGACACCACGTTACGTACCAAGATCTTCCCGATCTTCCGCAAATGCGCCTTGACCGATCGCAGATAACCCAGCTTACGCAAATCGTTATCCTCCTTGCTATAATAATCGATCAATTGATACACCAACTGGATATTCTCATCGATCACCGAGGTAGAAATCTCCTCATTCGCCTCCAGAAGCAGCTCATAGAAAGAGAGATAATGCTCATCCATCTCGATATAAGGGCCGTTCCTGCGGATCACCTCACGCTCGATCAGGATATTCAATTTATTCTCATCGATAATATCCAACGCATAATCATAGCGAAACGGTAATGATTTTCTTTTCTCAAATAAGACCTCCAATAGGTCCTTTCCCAGATTTAGCGTGTTCGTTATATGGGGTATTGAATTATATATGTACATCCTAAACAATTAAGGACACAAAGGTAATAAAAATACAAGTAACCCTTTTTTCTCCGTGATGAAAAAGGATTTCCATCGTAGTGAAAAAGCTTTTTCATCACGGTGGAAAAAGTTTTTCACCCCGATGGAAAAAGAGGAAAATCACGAAGAGTTATCAATCCGCCGGATACACAATTCCCAACTGCCGGCGTACTTCATCGATAATCTCCAATGTAATCAAAGAATTATCAAGGCTATTGATTTCTGACTCCCGCTTGCCAGACAAGACGAGGTTGATAAATTCCGCTACCTCATAATAGTACTCATCCTTATCGGCGACCACGCTTAGGTCTTCCGGAACCGGTTCCGGGCCTTTTCCCATCGCCGGAGCTAAACGGGGAGAATACGTCACTTTACGGATGATATTGATCCGGTCCAAGGTCAAGTTCCCCTCCTCCCCTTGTATCTCGGTAGGCAAGGCGGAGTTGGCGATCTTAGAATAAAGCACCGTGGCGTTCATCCCCTCATACAAGAAATTCACGGCCCCTTGCCCGTCCGCTCCTGAGGACAGGACTATGCCCGAGGCGTCTATCTTCTTTGGGCGACCAAACAAGACAACCATCGGATAGACCGTATAAATACCGATATCCATCATGGCCCCATTAGACAATTCCGGCTTGAAAGCGTTCAACACGATTCCTTCCTTGAACTTATCATAACGGGAGGAATACTGGCAATAGCAGGCGAAATAACGACGAACCGTACCTACACGCCCAAGATTCTCTCGCACGGCAAGAAAGTTCGGCGTAAGCGTAGGCTTCATCGCCTCCATCAACGTGACATTATATGTACGGGAAGCCTCGATCATCGCACGTACTTCTTTCGCGTTGGAAGCGAAGGGTTTCTCGCAAAGAACATGCTTGCCATAGCTCATGCAAAGAATACTCTGGGAGGCATGAAGGAAGTTCGGGGAGGCAATATACACAGCGTCGATCAACGGGCTTTTCGCCATCTCCTCCAAGGAGGTAAACGTATACGGTATATTATGTTTCGAGGCGAAAGCATCCGCCGTCTCCTGAGTTCTCGAATATACAGCTACCAGTTCAAAACGCTCATCCTGCCGGGCTCCGGCAATTACCCAATCACTTATGAAATTGGTTCCGACTACACCAAAACGTACTTTATCCATATTCTATCGTATTATGTTCTTTATTTACAAATGTACGATTTCTGTTTAACATAAATACTCCGTGGAAATGTTATTGTATCTATAAAAAGGATAAGTCACAGGAACTTTTTCGCGACGACGCTGTTTAATCTATACAATTTAAAACCGTTTTAAAACTAAATCAAGTATGAAAAGAATTGTATCTTTTATCGTCGTTCTCGCTGTCGCTATGTGCGGAATGACACAAGTAATGGCTCAAAAATCGATAACAAAGGAAGCCAAAAAAGTAGAGAGAGAAATCAAGAAACAAGAGCGTCTGGCACAAGATGCCGTAGAAGGCCAAGAAGAGTTTAACGCCGCTGTACAAGCTATCAACAACCAATCATTCGTATTGGAGGCTAACAACATACAACCGATGAACGGACAGGTATTCTACGTAAATTCAAATACGAACTTCGTATCTTTGAATGACGGACAGGCTATGGTCCAGATCGCATCCAACTCTCCGTATCCCGGTCCTAACGGATTAGGTGGTATCACCGTACAAGGTAGCGCCTCCAATATCCAGACCAAGCAGGATGACAAGGGCAATGTTTATCTGAACATGAACGTACAGGGTGTGTTTATCTCCGCTACCGTTAGCTTGATGCTTACCAACGGAACAAACAACGCAACCGTTACCGTAGACCCGAACTTCTCCGGTAGAAACTTGAGAATGACCGGTACCCTACTTCCGTACTCACAATCGAACATTTTCCAGGGAACAACATATTAATCATGTCCAACTTTTCTATAATAAAGAAGGCGGTGCTCCGTGAGGAACATCGCCTTCGAACTATTTATAGATAGCCTTATCTCTTATTTACGGAAAGGAGCCTTTACCACTTGAGCCTTCAAGTTCTTATTACGCACCTTGATAAAGATATCCGTACCCGCTTTCGCGAACTCAGGTTTCACGTATCCCATACCGATCCCCTTCTTCAATACCGGAGACATCGTACCGGAAGTAACCACGCCAATTACATTCCCTTCCGCATCGGCGATCTCATAGCCATGACGGGGAATTCCCTTTTCCTGCAACTCGAAAGCACACAACTTACGGGTTACGCCCTCTTTCTTCTGACGCTCCAATTCCGCACGATTCGTAAAGTTCTTACCCTCGGCGAACTTCGTGATCCAGCCTAAACCAGCCTCGATCGGAGAAGTCGTATCATCCAAATCATTTCCATACAGACAGAAGCCCATCTCAAGACGAAGCGTATCGCGTGCTCCCAAACCGATCGGCTTGATGCCTTCTGGCTTACCAGCCTCGAATATAGCGTTCCAGATCGTCATCGCATCACTCGGATAGAAATACAACTCGAAGCCACCCGCACCGGTATACCCCGTGTTGGAGATAATCACGTTCTTGCAACCGGCGAACTCACCCGTCACAAATGAATAGTAAGGAATAGAAGATAAATCAACCGGAGTAAGACGTTGAAGAACCTCCTGTGCTTTCGGTCCTTGGATAGCCAATTGAGCCGTACGGTCGGAAGAATTCTCCAACTCGGCACCTACCGTATTATGGCTTACGCACCAATCCCAATCCTTGTCAATATTACCGGCGTTTACGACCAGCAAATATTTCTCCGGCTCGTAATGATATACCAAAAGGTCATCCACGATACCTCCCTTGTCGTTCGGGAAGCAAGTATATTGAGCCTTGCCAAGCGGCAAGACAGAAGCGTCATTAGAAGTTACGCTTTGTATGAAAGCCAAGGCGTTCGGGCCTTTTACCCAAAACTCGCCCATGTGGGAAACATCAAACACACCTACACCATTCACTACAGTCATGTGTTCGTCGATAATTCCGGAATATTCGATAGGCATATTGAAACCTGCGAATTCGTGCATCTTCGCGCCCAAGGCGATATGCACGTCGGTAAACGGAGTTGTTTTCATGTAATTATTGCATTTAAGATTTACGAGCCGATAGCTCTATGATTTTTATAACTGTTTCCATACTCTTCTCCAACGAACGAACGGGCAAGAACTCATAACGTCCGAAAATATTCGGGCAAGGCAATCCCATAAACGACAGGCGGGCACCATCCGTACCTCCCCGGATCGGTTTCACGATCGGTTCTACCCCAACGGAGGTCATCGCCTCAAACGCCAAATCAACGATATGTTTCTGGGGCTCCACAACCTCGCACATATTGTAATATTGATCCCGAAGCTCTAAATGCGCACATCCCGGATGCGCTTCATTCATCTTATCAACCAACATACGAAGCAATTCTTTCTTCTCCTCGAACAACTTCCGGTCATGGTCACGGATGATGTAAGATAGAGTAGCTTCCTCGACTGAACCGGTCATACCGGTCAAATGGAAGAATCCCTCATAACCAGTCGTATGCTCCGGACGTTGCTCGGCCGGCAACCAAGAAGCAAACTCGATCGCACGCAAGGAAGCGTTTTGCATCTTATCCTTGGCGTATCCCGGATGTACGTTCAAGCCCTTGAAGATAATCTTAGCGCTGGCGGCATTGAAATTCTCATATTCTAACTCACCGATTTGTCCACCGTCAATCGTATATCCCCAATCACAACCGAACTTCTCCACGTCGAAATGATCGGCACCTTGTCCGATTTCCTCATCCGGGGTAAAAGCGATACGGATCTTACCGTGCTTGATCTCCGGATGATCCTTCAAATATTGCATAGAGGCGACGATAGCGGCTACACCTCCCTTATCATCGGCACCTAATAAAGTCTTACCATTCGTTACGATAATATCCTGTCCCTTATAATCTGAAAGCTCTGGGAACATCGATTGAGATAGTACAACATTTTCTTCCGCATCCAAGACAATATCACCACCCAGATAAGTCACGATACGAGGTTGAACATTCTTACCCGACATATCCGGACTCGTATCCAAATGAGCGATAAAACCGATAGTCGGGATTTTCTCGTCCGTATTAGCCGGCAGAGTAGCCATTACATAACTATTCTCATCCAAGGAGATCTCCTCCATACCAATCGCTTCCAATTCCTTCACCAAAGTCTCGGCAAAGACACGTTGTCCCGGCGTACTAGGAGTCGTACCCGTCTCCTCGTTCGACTGGGTATCGAACGTAACGTACTTTAAAAATCTATCTAAAACTGTCATAACTCACTCTTTTTAGCCATTAAAACATTGCAGGCATAAAAGTAGGTAAAATTTTTCTAAAAACAGCTTGAACCATCAAAGCAATGCGTACAAACCTTACACTTAGGAAGGTCGATCGCCTCCACCAAGGTTTCCAGCGTATTAAACTTCAAGGAACTCAACCCGAAACGCTCGGCGATAATTCCGACCATCTTCTTATATTCCGGAGAGTCTGTCGTAGCATATTTATCCAGATTCTTATTCTCATCCCCTTCCAATTCCTTGATAATCTGACGAGTTATCAACTCCAAAGGACTCTTGGAAGAAGTAAAACCGATAAACGGGCAACTATAAATCAATGGAGGGCAAGCGATACGCATATGTACCTCTTTCGCTCCATAATCATATAGAATCTTCACATTATCACGCAACTGTGTTCCACGCACAATCGAATCATCACAGAACAGCAGACGCTTTCCCTGAAGCATGGCACGATTCGGAATTAGCTTCATCTTTGCAACCAGCGAACGCATTTCCTGATTGCTCGGTGTGAAGCTACGAGGCCATGTCGGTGTATATTTTGAAATGGCACGATGGTAAGGAACTCCTTTACCTTCCGCATATCCCAACGCCATACCTACTCCCGAATCAGGAATACCACAGGCACAATCCACTTCCGATTCGTCCTTCTGTCCCATCTTCATTCCACTGGTGAAACGGACTTCTTCTACATTTTTGCCCTCATAACAAGAGGTCGGGAAACCATAATACACCCAAAGGAAAGAACAAATCTGCATTCCTTCATTCGGTTGGCGAAGCTGCTCGATATGATCGGGATACATGCGTACTATTTCCCCCGGTCCCAGATACTTTTCGATTTCATAATCCAGATTCGGGAAACTGGATGACTCGCTGGTAGCGGCATACGCACCATCTTTTTTCCCGATCACCACCGGAGTACGTCCCCATTGGTCACGGGCCGCGATAATGCTGCCATCCTCTGTCAGAATCAGCATAGAACAAGAACCCTTGATATGTTTGAATACGTTCTCGATACCTTCGGTGAAGGTTCTTCCTTGTATGATAAGCAGTGCGATGAGTTCCGTTTGATTGGTATTGCTCGAACTAAGTTCGGCGAAGTGCATATTTTGGTTGAGAAGGTCTTCTTCCAGTTCCTGGATATTCGATATTTTAGCAACTGTGACGATGGCGAAGCGGCCGAGGTGGGAATTGATGATAATGGGTTGTGCATCTGTGTCGCTGATAATGCCTATGCCGGCATTGCCTTTAAATTTATCAAGCTCTCCTTCAAACTTGGATCGGAAATATGTACTTTCCAGATTGTGAATGGAGCGAATAAATCCTTTCTCCTGACTATAAGTCGCGAGTACGCCCCGCTTTGTACCCAGATGTGAGTTATAATCTGTGCCATAGAATAAATCAGTCACGCAACTCGATTTCGAGACTGTTCCGAAAAAACCTCCCATGTTGTTCTCTTTATTGATAATGTTTAAAAAAAGATGGCGCAAAAGTACAAAAAAGAATCCATCCGATAAAAAAAGCACTCCGCAAAGTTTTAATTTTCTTTGCGGAGTACTTCTAAATTTTATTAAAAATACAAAGAAGATTGAACAATCGTTTTAGTCGCGTCTCATTTCCATTTCTTAATTGATTTCTGATCGGATAGAGTTGCTTCGATAAGACTCAATGCAAAACCACCGCTGCGTGCCAGCTTGACGGACATCTTCGTTTTATTCGTCACGATCCCTTTCTTTATCTGATAGGAAGTCGGATTCTTTTCGTAGTCAGCCTCTTTTCCATCGGCATAGAGGGTAGCTACATACTCTTTATCCGGTTCCAGAAAATCAAGAGTAAACGCGGCAGTACGGGAGTTTTCGTCAGTAATGCCGCCAACAAACCAATGATTGGTTCCTTTTGCTTTGCGGGCTACTGTAATATAATCACCCGGTTCGGCTTCCAGATATTTGCTGTCATCCCAGTCCAAAGCTACATCTTTAATAAACTGGAAAGCATCCGGATAACGCTCATAACTTTCCGGCAGATCGGCAGCCATCTGCAAAGGACTGTACATTGTTACGTAAAGGGCCAGTTGTTTCGCCAGAGTAGTACGTACAACGCTATGCTCCCCTTCCAGAAAAGAAATTCTCGTGTCGAAAATACCCGGTGTATAATCCATCGGGCCGCCGATCTGACGAGTGAATGGAAGCAAAGTAGTATGAAAAGGTTTATTGCCGGCAAAAGCTTCATATTCCGTTCCCCGTGCCGATTCATTGCCGATCAGGTTGGGATAAGTACGGCACAATCCTGTAGGACGTACAGCTTCGTGCGCATTCACACAGATTTTATAATCGGCGGCTTTCGTCACGGCATATAGATAATGGTTGTTCATCCATTGTCCATAGTGATGTTCGCCCCGAGGAATGATATTGCCAACATAACCACTTTTCACGGCATTATATCCGTTGTCAACCATAAATTGGTAGGCTGTATCGAGATGGCGTTCGTAGTTACGCACGGAGGCAGATGTTTCATGATGCATCATCAGCTTCACCCCTTTCTCTTTAGCATATGCGTTCAGCATCTTCACGTCGAAATCCGGATAGGGAGTGACGAAATCAAACACATAATCTTTTGATTTGCCGAACCAATCTTCCCAGCCTTCATTCCAGCCTTCTACCAATACCTGATCGAAACCATGTTGCGCTGCAAAGTCGATATAACGTTTTACTTTGTCATTGTTGGCAGCATGACGTCCGTTAGGGCTTGTCTTTGAATAATCCGTCTGTCCGAGTTTGACGGAATAAACATCATCTGTATATGCCCAACTGCTTTTTCCGGTAATCATCTCCCACCACACACCGATATACTTCACCGGTTTAATCCAAGAAACATCTTGATAAGCACATGGTTCGTTCAGATTCAAGGTCAGCTTGGAAGCAAGAATATCACGTGCATCATCGCTCACAATCACCGTACGCCACGGAGACTGACAGGGTGTCTGCATATAACCTTTATCTCCCATTGCATCCGGTGTCAGCCATGATTCGAAAATCAGTTTTTTGTCATCAAGATTGAGATGCATACAGGAATAATCCACCAAAGCAGCTTCGTGCAGGTTAATATACAGACCATCGGCTGTTTTCATTTGCAGAGATGTCTGTACGCCTGTTGGTGAAAAAGACGTTTGAGAAGCATTGTCGGTAATAGCTCCTTTCATCAGTCCACGGATTTCCGTTAGTCTGGATTCTGTGTAATCATATTCCTGGGTATCATAATCTCCCGGAATCCACCAGGCAGTATGGTCGCCGGTCATGGCAAATCGGGAATGCTCTTCCTTTATCACAAAATAAACCAGATTCTTCTGTTGCGGAAACTCATAACGGAATCCCACGCCGTCATCATATACCCGAAAACGGATATTCATAAAACGAGTGGTAGACGGTTGTTCAAGTTCTACCAGCAATTCGTTGTAGTGGTTGCGGATATCTTTTGTCTCCCCCCACACCGGTTGCCAGGTTTCATCGAAAGTGGAAGTAGAAGTCCTTACTACTTTGAAACCATCCATCAGGCTGGTAGCTCCTTTCAGTTCCAATCCCAACGTACTGGGATTGATGACAGGAGCCCCTTTATAATCCACCTGATAGGCTGGTCTCCCGTCTTTTGTCAGTTCAAAATCCAGCTTCACCATGCCCGAAGGGGATGAAATGCCTTCAGCATTCCCCGCCAGGGCAGAAAAAAGCAAAGCCGCGCTAAGTACAAATTTCTTCATAATAATGATATGTTTTTTGTGTTAATAGATAAACTCAATGATATGTTCCTTTCCATCATCCGGCAACCTCAGCAGGCAAGTCCCCAGCTTCTTGTCAGGACACCAGGTAGTTATCGTAAACTCTGTCTCCCGATTTTCTTCCAGCTTTCCGACATTCGTTTTCTTGATTTTCTGACCGTCCAGCAAAGCTGTTCTCGGCATCTGTTCCGTATAGATGCAGAACATCAGGTTTCGTTGGCCGGGTAAGCTATATTTCTCACCAGTCCGTGTACCTACTTTCAGCGTATAGCCTTTGTCGGTAGTCTGGCAAGTAATAGGAGTGCGCATGAACTCTCCACGCAAATATCCTAAATCAGTTCCTGCATCTTCATAAAGCGAGAAGGTAGTTTCACTGCCCGCTGCAGCAGGAAATATCTCAAACGTAACCGGATAGACCGGTTTCTCATCCGTATAGTTCATGACCGGCATTTGAGGTATGATACTTCCCTGCTTTACAAACATAGGAATAGTATTGAGGGGAGCATCCACCGTCATCCATTGCTCACCGCTATATGCTGTGTGTTTGTTGTTGTAGTCAATCCAAGTTCCTTCAGGAAGATACACATTCTTGTTTCGCGCTCCTTTCTTTACCACCGGAGCAACCAGCAGTTCGCTGCCAAACATGAACTGGGCATCCGTAGAGAACGTTTCCATATCTGCCGGATATTCCAGAAACATCGGTCGCATGAGAGGCAACCCCGTTTCGTGTGCTTCGCGGGCATACGTATAGATATAAGGCAAAAGGCGATACTTCAATTCGATGGCCGCCTTGGCATTCTTCTCGGCCTCTTCGCCGAACAGCCACGGCTCCACAGCCACGTTGCCCTCATGATGAATGCGGCTCAGGGGATTGAAAGCGCCCATCTGTATCCACCGCGTATAAAGTTCAGCCATCGCAGGATAATCCTCTATATCTCCGCAATAACCGGTAATGTCACAAGTAGTAAAAGGAATAATTCCCAAACCGGCAGACAACAGTACCGGAATCTGATTGGCCATCTGTCCCCAACCCTGCGTCACGTCATCACCGTTTCCACAGTCACCGGTCCAGCCGAAGGTATAGCGTTGCAAGCCCGCAAAAGCGGCACGTGTCATCTGAAATACGCGACGGTTAGGATTCCGTTTTTCAAACTGCTCCTTCACCACCTTATCCCACGTAAGACCATAAACATTGTGAATCTCATCATGCATGCCCAAATGGTGTTTCATCACCAGGCGTTCCGTCTGCTCCTCATTGCTCCAGGCAGGTTCACCCATATCAGTCCAGAAACCGGCAATGCCATCATCAATGGGCTTCTGCTGATAAGCTCCCCACCAGTCTGCCACAGCAGGAAGGGTGAAGTCCACTACGCCACAATTACCACCCCAGGGCCAGGGCATGTCATAACTCCTGCCGTTGGTGGAGTCCTTTACCAGATACCCTAACCTATCAGCTTCCTCCCATTGCCGCTTATTGGCTTGTGAAATGACCGGATCTTGCGAAACCACCACCTTGAAGCCCATATCCTTGAGGTCTGCAAGCATCTTTTTCGGATTCTCGTAGTTCCCTTTCCGCCACTCAAAATCCTGCAAATACTGTGTCCAGCCTATGTCCTGGTAAATAACATCACAAGGAATTCCGCGCTTACGATAGCCTTCAGCTATTTCATAAGACAATTTCTCGCTCGTCAGCAGTCCCCGGCATTGTGCAAAGCCCAATGCCCATTTAGGAGGCATTATGGGTTTTCCCGTCAGGTCGACATATTGTTTCATGATTTCCTTATAATCCTTCCCGAAGATGAAATAATAAATCATCTCTCCCCCAGGAGCCTCGAAACTGTAGTAATCG
>ERZ833515.1976-NODE-1976-length-12830-cov-3.618708_pt1 | contig 12830 bp, 13 predicted proteins | sample MGYA00519949_ERZ833515 | MGnify/ENA primary metagenome ERZ833515 (study PRJEB31850, sample SAMEA3708741) | human gut metagenome | biome: human gut; feature: human-associated habitat; material: faeces | place: China | collected 2014 ...
TGCCGCAACGGTGATTGCTTGCGTGGCATTGATACCCACAAGCCAATCCGCCTCGCTTCTTGCCTTGGCGGCATAGTAGAGGTTGTCGTATTTATTGCCGTTCTCCAACCTTTCCAACCCCTCACGGATAGCCTTATCGGTAAGGCTTGAGATCCAAAGACGGTCAAATGGTGTGGCACATCCGATATACTCATACAGATAGCGGAAGATTAGTTCTCCCTCACGTCCTGCATCTGTGGCGACGATGATGCGCTCGCTCTCCTTGAACAGCCTTGCGATAATCTTTATCTGTGCCACAACGCCACTGTCTGCTTTATATCCCTTGGCGGTCTTTTCCTGACGTGGTACAAGGGTGAACACAGGAGGGATGATAGGCAGGTTGTCACGGTGGAAACCCTTGATGCCATATCCATCGGGCAGTGCAGGTATCACTAAATGCCCGAAAGCCCACGTTACATTATAACCGTTACCCGACAGGTAACCTTCCTCTCTCTTGTTCGCCCCGACGATACGTGCGATTTCTCTCGCCACGCTCGGTTTCTCTGCAATGATTGTTCTCATTCTGTTTGATTTCTATTTATTGGATTTTAGTGGTTGTTTTTTTGGTCTGCTCTTCTACCCATTGGTAAAGCAGTATCTCATATTCCTTGCTCATTACATCTATCTTGACCTCCGCTTTTTGTCGCCTGACTATCAGGCATAACAGGATTGTTAAAAGAAAGGCTATGGATACAAGCAATACCACGGATATTATTACGGCTGCATTCATAGATTCTATATTTTCATTCCTTTATTCTTCTTTTGGGACTCCTTAGGCTGCTCTTGACCTTGCTTCAGTGGCTCCTTGACGTGCTTGGTAGCCTCGTTGGTCTTGCCCTGACTGTTTACGGCTACCTGCGTGCGGTGCTCTGCCGTTGGTGTTACCTCTTGTTTTTGCGATACGTCAGGATTGTTGCGGTAATACTTCGGCTTGCCTGCCTCGTGATTGTACTTGACGTATGCTGTATAGGGTTCTCCCTTGCCGTCACGCATCATGTCTTTTACCAAGATGGCTTTGCCTGCGGTAAACTCTTTCTGCTGGTCGGGAGAGAGTTCCACACCTCCCAATGTCTTAGGAGCTCGGATATTGCCGTTCTCGTCCGTCCATGTGTTCCGGCGTTGGGTATTCTTTTCACCGGCATTGCTTTCGCTTTCCGCCGTTTGCCCTTTTCCGTCCGCTTTCCCTTGCCCTTTTCCGTTCCATTGCTTTTTTCCCTGCTCTTTCCATTGTCCTTTCGCTTTCCCCTCCAATGTTTCCTGATGTCCTCCGTTCTCCTGCCCCTGTTCCTGCGCCTGTTTGACGGAATGGGTAGTGCCCGGCACGAACTCCGGTCCGCGCTTCTCCACATTGGCTTGAAGGGTGGTGATGAACTCGCGACCGTCCTTGAAGACGATATGCTTGTCCTTGACTGCCAGACCCGCTTTCAGCATCGCCTGTTCCTGTGGCGTGATTTCCGTCTGACCGATTTGCCCCGAGACGCGTATCCTGCTTGCCGCAAGGTCTGTTATCTCGTTGGTCTTGCGGTCGATGCTGATGATGGAGGGGGTAATCTCGCCCGTCGCCTTATCCACCAGATCGGCCACCCTGCCCATATTGCCCGTCTCTTTCAGGTTCTTCTTGTCTTCGGGTGTGAACTTATGCCCCTTGTATTCGTCCAGTTTCTGCTCCTTGCGGATGAAATGCGGCACAAGCCCGACGCTTCCGTCCTCGTTCTTGCGCAGCGAGAGGCGGGCATCCAGCTCAAAGGACTGTCCGCCGAAGATGGGCGACACTTTCACCAAGTCCGATTTGCCGTAGTTGAGCATCTTCGTCAGGTCGCCCGACTTTTCGAGGTCGTCACGTCTCACTCCCCATTTCCCTTCCAGCTCCTGCCAGTCTATTTTACTCTCGTCGATAGGCTGATAGCCTCGTCTTTCCTGTTTCTGCTCCTGCCGGGCCTCTTCCGAAGTTCCTTGTGGCGCATTCTGTTCTCTTTTCTGTTCTTGTTCCATTGTTTCTTCTTTTTTAGGTTCATTTTCTTTCTGTTCCGTCCTTTCAGACATCCCTTGTTCTGATTCAGCCGTTTCTTCTTTTTGCATTTTGTTTTCTTCTTGCCCGGTACTTCCCATCGCTGCCTCTGCTTGGTCTTGCCCTTGTTCAGTACTTCCCACCACTGCCTCTTCTTGTTCTTGCCCCGTTGCAGACTCCTGATTGGCAGCTTGTCCCTGTTCATCAGTAACAGACTCCTTCACCGCCTCCTCCTCATAGCCCGAAATATCGACCTTGTGCGGAGCGAGCAGTTCCTTGTTCGCTTCTGGATTTTTCAGCAGTTCTTTCATCACATCCAGCAGCTTGTCCGCCTGATCCGCCGCCACCCGGTAGAAACCGAAGCGGTGGGGTTCCTTGCATTGGCGGAAGAAATTCTTGAAAAAATTGTCTATCACGTCGCCGTTTTTGTCAAACTGCAGGAAATCCTTCGCGTTCTCCGCCTTCGCGGGTGTCCGTTTGGGCGAGCCGTCCGCGTTCAGTCCCGCCACCACGCTGATTTCGCCCGTCTTCTCGTCGCGGACTATCAGCACATCCTTTTCTTTCTTTTTCTTTTCCATCTGAAAAAATGTTTGATTCGTTATTTATTAAAGAGATTATGGATACGCGCCTTATAGAAGGCTATATCGTTCTGCCTGAAATCCTTCACATGTTCGGATAGAAACCGCAGCACGTCCTCCTCGCTGTAATAGGTCTTCTTCCCCAGCGTCTTGTAGGAAAGCGCCCCGATGCTGCGGTAGCGTTGCAGTGTGCGCTTGCTTATCTGCAGCAGCACGCACATATCCTGATTGTCAAAGAGCCGCATCTCTTCCGAAAGCGATGCCTCCTTATCTCCCGTCCTCATGGCGAGCAGCAGCTCGTCCTGCTTGTCGAGCCGTTCCATCACCCGCCGCATCCAGTCCTCAAAGCTCTGCTTGGTAAGTAAGTCCATATCCGTTTCCTCCTTAGCGTTTGTTCCCTCCCGTGCGGAGTGAATGGTTATGTTTGAGGTTCTCCAGTTTTCCCTCATCTTCCTTTACGGTGCAGTCCGCAAGCAGCCGGTCAATCTCCGAAAGGCGGTACCGGCACTTGCCGCGCAGTACCACGAACTCAATGCGGTGCTCGTCCCGCATCCGTTGCAGCGTGCGCTTGCTCACGTTCAGCAGCCGGGCGGTCTCGTTGGTATCGAGCAGCCGGTCGGCAGCGGGCTCTTGCTTTTCCTGATTGCTTTTGCGGACGTGTGCCGCTATCTCCGCAATCTGTTCCATCAATGCTTGAAAGGCGGAACTTTCCATTGTCATCACTTTCATATTCAGTTCTTTTTTTTGTTTCTGAGGCAAATTTCGGCAATAGGCAAAGGCGCCTTTAACAACTCACTACGTGACTCACGTAAGATTTTTCCCCGTTCACGGTTCCGTCCCCCGGACAACCGGCGCAACAAGCTGCCACTCTGGGCAGAACGGCGCATTTCTCCGGCACTATCGCTACATTTGCGACGAATCATAAAGGAATCAGAATGGAAACAGTATCAATAGAAAAGAAGACCTTCGAGAGGATGTTGGCAACGTTCAACGCACTTTCGGAGAAAGTATCCGCCTTGCAGCGCAAGAGCGACGGCAAGCGGCTCGACCGGTGGCTCACGGGTGAAGAAGTGTGCGGACAACTTAGAATCAGCCCCCGCACCTTGCAGGCGTTGCGTGACAAGCGGCTTATCGGCTTCTCGCAGATAAACCGCAAGTTCTATTACAAGCCCGAGGAAGTCAAGCGGTTGATACCGCTTATCGGCACGGTTTGTACCGGCGGCGAATAACACCTATTATAAGGTGATCCCTCTCAATAAGTTTATGCTATCAGATGCAAGAAACTCCTCTTAATAAGGAATTTGCAAAACAGTTTAATAAGAAACTTGTAGAACAGTTTAACGAGGAATTTGTAAAACAGTAATAATATAGACAAATTAAGGAGGAATCCTTTTTGCTGAAAATTCAGAAGAAAGGATGCAGACAAGCGTCTCGCTTGATGAGCTGTCTGACAAGAAAATATCTGAATCAAAAAATCCAAATCAAGAAACAAGATGGACGAAAACAACGAAGTATTTACGATGGAAGACGAGCCCGTCTCCACCACCATGCAGAACATGCTCAAAAACTCAAAATGGCTTACCCGCTTTTTGGAAGAGTACCGCCCTTTATTGGACGGTGAACGCTACCTGACGGACAAGGAAGTTGCCGAACTGCTGAAACTCAGCCGCCGCACCTTGCAGGAGTACCGCAAGGAACGGCTCTTGCCCTATATCCTTTTGGGCGGCAAGGTGCTCTATCCCGAATCGGGATTGCGGGAACTGCTGGAGGCGAACTACCGCAAACCGATTGTATAAAGAGTGTGCCAAAAGTCCGATATGCCTATCTTTCTTCCGGCACACTCGGCAGCCAAACAGAAACGGACAATCTTTCAAGGACTGCCCGTTTCTGTTTGATATACCTTTCCGCTTTATCTTGAATATTCCTATTCTTGAATATTCCTATTTTGATAAATTCCTTTTTGACTTGATAGGTTTCTATTTATCTTGATAGGTTCCTGCCACTTTCTGTTTCAGTTCCAATTCCCTTTTTTAGTCCGCATGAACATCACGTAGGACGCCTTGCCATCCCCGGCAACCGCCTTCTTTACCAGCCATGAACGGAACGCATGTGTGTAATAGGTATCCAGCCGGAAGGCTATCGGAATGATAATTTCCAGCGAATACACGTCCGCATACAGCCCGTTTTCCAACTGGACATACCGGCACACCTCGTAGTCATTCAGCACATCTTGTTTACGGATAACCTTGATGGCACCGTTCACCGCCGTAGTCGTCACGTTGAACAGTCCGGCGATTTCCCATGCCGTCATCCAGACCTCTTCCTCCGAATTTTCGGAGAGTGCCACCATCCCGTTTTCATTGATTGTTATAGCTCTTCTCATTTCAGTCTTTTTTATTTGTTCAAATGGCTTGGCAGATAAACTGCTCCATCGACTCAATCTGATGGGACAATTTTTCCATATCGTTGCTCACTTTCTCCGCCGTTATCTTCGCATAGATTTGGGTGGAGCGGATGCTCGTGTGTCCCATCATCTTCGACAACGTTTCAATAGGCACTCCGTTGGAGAGGCAGATGGTGGTCGCATAGCTGTGGCGGCTTTGGTGCCAGGTCACGTTTTTGTTTATCCCGCATAGTTTAGCTACTATTTTTATTCCATACCGGCAGTTCGGATAGCAAGGTACGGGCAAGAGTTTATTTCCATCCGCCATCCCTTTATATTTCTCGATGATGTGTTTGGGCACGTCCAGCAAACGGATATTGGAATCGACTCCCGTTTTCTGTCGGCTGGTCTTTATCCACAGATGACCATCGAAAGAGGTTTGAATATTATCGGTTGTCAGGTTATACATATCCGTCCAACTCAATCCTGTGAAGCTACAGAAGATGAACAAGTCACGTACTAGTTCGAACTTTTTCCTCTTGAATGTTCCGTTGATAAGCAGCGTAATTTCTTCTTTGCTCAGAAAACCACGTTTCGTTTCCTCTTTGGTGATGCGGTAGGCATAGAACGGATCCCGTGCCAGCCAGCCGTTATTGATGGCTGTGAAGATGATGCTGCGGAAAGGCATCATGTACGACCACACGGTATTGTTGCAGTGGTTCTTCTCCGTGCGTAGGAACAGTTCAAAATCCGTGATGAAAGCCGGAGTAAGTTCCCGGAGTGCAATATCGCTTACTTTGTAACGGGACTTGATAAATTCTGACAAGTGGTTGTAGACAATGCAATATTTCCAATAGCTTCGCTTGCTTTTCATCTTGCCCACCTGTTTGGCATAATCCTCATTATGCTGCTGGAACACGGCAAGCAGCGTCTTGTGGTTCTGTCCCATGCCTAGAAAGGCATTGCGGACTTTCTCGGCTGTCACATAATTGTCCGTATCACAAATCTCCTGATAAGCCTTGTTGATACCGACACGTATTTTATCAAGCATCCGGTTCGTCTCCTGTGCCACGAGGCTTCGCCCCGACATCCTGCCCAATTCCACGTTCCATGACTTTTCCTCCACATCCAGCTTGCTGCTGAACTGTGCCACTTTGCCGTTCACCGTGATACGGCACATCACCGGAACCATCCCGTTTTTTTTCGGTGCGTTCCGCTTGAGATAAAATAATACTCGAAAGGTGCTTCTGCTCATAACTCTACATTTTTAATGGTTGCAAATTTATTCTATGTAGAGCTGTTTGTCGATAAGCAAAACGCAGCAGAACAGCGCAATCGCACCCGACTTTCCACTTTTTTCGATTCATTCCGTCAGTTCCCCCGAAATTCGGCTAAATTTACAAGGAACAATCGTCTAAAAGCAGCCTTTTCAGTAGTCTATCCGCAGCCTCAAATTCACCGTCTGCCAAAATTCAGAGTAACGAGATAGTAACGAAACTCTTGCTTCAACTGACTTTTTCATGGCTTTTCTTGGCTTTCCCTCCAACTGCCCTAAATCGCTTAAACCCTTTATCCACAACCTTCTTACCCCATTCTGCACTCATTCTCATTTTTTTGTCTTATCTTTGCCGCGTTAACGGCAGAAAAGGACGGATTAAATAGAAAAAATAGCAGGAGGACAGCAGATGGACCCATTGAAATACATAGTACCCGGCAGAAAGAGACTTCCCTACGGCATGATGAACTTCGCGGATATCCGCCAAGACAATTATTATTATGTGGACAAGACCCGCTTCATCCCCATGATAGAGGAGGCGGACCGCTTCTTCTTCTTCATCCGTCCGCGCCGCTTCGGCAAGAGCCTCACGCTGAATATGCTGCAACACTACTACGACGTGCGCACCCGCGACAAGTTCGAAGCCCTTTTCGGTGACCTGTACATCGGGCAACACCCCACACCGAGCCGCAATAGCTATCTGGTGCTCTATCTCAACTTCTCGGGCATCAGCGGCGAGCTGAACGACTACCGCAAGGGGCTGGACGCGCATTGCGGCATTACTTTCGAGAACTTCTGCAAGATATACGCCGACCTCCTTCCGCAAGATACTCTGGAAGGACTGCGTGCGGTGAGCGGAGCCGTGGAGCAGTTGGATTACCTCTATCAGGCTTGCGCACGTGCCGGACAGGATATGTATCTCTTCATCGACGAGTACGACCACTTCACCAACGCCATCCTTTCCAGTCCCGAAAGCCTGCACCGCTATACGGATGAGACGCATGGCGAAGGCTATCTGCGCTCTTTTTTCAACAAGGTGAAAGCAGGAACTTATTCCAGCATCAAGCGTTGCTTCATTACCGGCGTAAGCCCCGTGACGATGGACGACCTGACCAGCGGTTTCAACATCGGCACCAACTACTCCCTCGCGCCGAAGTTCAACCAGATGATGGGATTCACCGAGGAGGAGGTGCGCGGAATGTTGGCCTATTATTCAGCAAACAGCCCCTTCCACCACAGCGTGGACGAGTTGATAGAGATGATGAAACCGTGGTACGACAACTACTGCTTCGCGCAGGAATGCTACGGTGAAACCACGATGTACAACTCCAATATGGTGCTTTACTTCGTCAAGAACTACATTGATGATGGCAAAGCACCACGCAACATGATAGAGAGCAACATCCGCATTGACTACGAGAAACTGCGTATGCTCATCCGCAAGGACAAGGAGTTTGCCCACGATGCTTCCGTCATACAGACTCTCGTGAGTCAAGGCTTCATCACCGGTGAACTGAAAGACAGCTTCCCTGCCGTCAGCATCACCAATCCCGACAACTTCATCAGTCTGCTCTACTACTTCGGAATGCTCACCATCAGCGGCACGTATAAGGGAAAGGCAAGGCTCACCATCCCCAACATGGTGGTGCAGGAACAGCTCTATACCTATCTGCTGAATACTTACGACGATGCCGACCTGAGTTTCAGCAGTTACGAAAAGAGCGAACTTTCCTCGGCTCTGGCTTACGACGGCGACTGGCAATCCTACTTCGGCTACATTGCCGACTGCCTGCACCGCTATGCCTCGCAGCGCGACAAGCAGAAAGGCGAGTCCTTCGTCCACGGCTTTACCCTTGCCATGACTGCGCAGAACCGTTTCTACCGTCCCGTCTCCGAGCAGGACACGCAGGAAGGTTATGTCGATATTTTCCTCTGCCCGATGCTGGAAATCTACTCCGACATGAAGCACAGCTACATCGTAGAACTGAAATATGCCAAGTATAAGGATTCCGAAACCCGTGTGGAGGAACTTCGCCGGGAAGCCATCGCCCAGGCCGACCGCTATGCCGAGACGGAAACGGTGAAGCGTGGCATCGGCACCACCCGGTTGCATAAGATTGTGGTGGTGTATAAAGGTATGGAAATGCGGGTTTGCGAGGAAATCGGTTGATTGGCTACAAAAGTTTGTCATTCGGCTTTCATAAAACATGGTGGTACGGGAACATTGGCTTGCCATGCAAACGTTTCCGTAAGCTTGCTGTTACTTTTCTCTTGCGTTAATCGGTTTGCCCTTTCTTTTCCGGCTATATTTGTGAAGTGATAACTTTGAACACTTCATATTATGAAAATTATCAATCAACGTAAGATTTCTGTTTTATGGCATTTAATATGCTTCAGTTTAGTGCTGGCATTCGCGGCATGCAGTGACGACAAAGAGGAGTTCCAGGAGTATCTGACTCCTGCTTCCGGTAGTGAATCAATCTTTGAGCAAGGTTTTAGCTTTGGTGAAGCTGCTTCTTCGCAGAGCGTCAGTTTTGAGGCCGGGCAGCAGTGGACAGCCGAGCTGAGTGGCGAGGATACCGGCTGGTGCAACATCAGTCCGGCAAAAGGTACGTCCGGGAAAGCCACGATTATGGTTTCTGTCGGCAAGAATGAGACAGGGAAAGCGCGGACGGCACAATTGAATATTGTATCCGGTTCGAAGAAGAAAGAAATATCTGTCACTCAGGCTGCCAATGCGATTGTAGCTCCGGATGGTTTGAGTTTTACACCGGCAGCACCGGATGCCAACCAGTCCCTTGTAATTACTTTTAAAGCGGATGCAAAGTCTGCTCTCTATGGGCATAAAGGAGATGTGTATGTGCATATTGGTGTGGTCAGTGAAGGAACTTGGCTGTTCGTTCCGGCAGAGTGGACGGAAAACAAGGATAAATGTAAGATGACTTCAACCGAAGCCAACGTATGGAGCATTACGCTGAGCCCGAATATCCGGGAATGGTTTGGAAGCGGGAAGACACCGGTGAACCGGCTCGGAATAGTGATTCGCAGTGCAGACGGCAATAAGAAAGGGATAGAATCGGATTCCTTTGTTGAGGTGACCGACACAAAATATGAAGGTTTTGTTCCTGGTGAAATTAAAACTGCAGCAGTGCCGGCCGGTATGGTCGAGGGTATCAATGTAGTGGATAATTCTACGGTGACACTGGTACTTTATGACAAAGATGCGAATGGGAATCATAAGGACTTTGCCCATGTAGTGGGCGACTTCAATAACTGGACATTGGGCAATGACGAAAAATCCCAGATGTATCGTGATGATGCTTCCGGATGTTGGTGGATTACGTTGGCGGGGCTGGATGCTGGCAAAGAGTATGCTTTCCAATATTATGTAGGTACGAAGGCGGGTGAAGTGGTTCGCCTGGCTGATGCCTATACGGAAAAGATTCTTGATCCTGATAATGATAAATATATTCCGGCTTCTACCTATAACGAAAGTATGGCTTATCCTGAGGGAGGAGTAGGAATCGTTTCGACCTTCAAGATACAGAAAGACAGTTATAACTGGAAGGTCAATGACTTTAAAATAGCAAATCCTGAGCAATTGGTGATATACGAATTGCATCTACGTGACTTTACCGCCTCCAGCGACATCAATGGTGCAATGGGCAAGCTTTCTTATCTGAAGGCTATGGGAGTCAATGCCATCGAACTGATGCCGGTGCAGGAGTTTGACGGAAACGACAGTTGGGGGTATAATCCTTGCTTCTTTTTTGCGATGGATAAGGCTTATGGCACAAAGGCCATGTATAAGCAGTTTATTGACGCTTGCCATGAGGCGGGTATGGCAGTTATTCTGGATGTGGTCTATAATCACGCTACAGGAAACAATCCGCTGGCTAAACTTTATTGGGATGGTGATAAGACTGCAAAGAATAATCCATATTTCAATGTGGAAGCACCTCATCCTTATAGTGTGTTCCATGACTTCAATCATGAAAGCCCGTTAGTGCGTAAGTTTGTGAAGCGCAATCTGCAATTCTTGTTGAAGGAATATAAGGTGGATGGGTTCCGCTTTGACCTGACGAAAGGATTCACACAGACTTCTTGTACTGAAAGCACGGCATCCAATTACGATGCAAGTCGCATTGCTATCCTAAAGGATTATAATGCTGCCATCAAGGAAGTGAAAGAGGGCTCTTATGTTATCCTGGAGCATTTCTGTGATTCAAAGGAAGAAAATGAACTGGCTGCAGATGGCATGCACTTATGGCGCAACCTGAATAATGCCTATTGTCAGTCGGCTATGGGATATGCTGAAAATAGTTCTTTTAGCAGCCTTTATGAGAAAACACCTGCATGGGTAGGTTTTATGGAAAGTCATGATGAAGAACGCGCAGCTTACAAACAGTCGCAATGGGGTGAAGGTATACTGAAAACCGACCTTGATGCTCGCATGAATCAGTTGGCGCTGAACACTACATTCTTCCTTACTGTTCCAGGTCCTAAGATGGTTTGGCAATTTGGAGAGATGGGATATGACATTTCCATTGAGGAGAATGGACGTACGGGCAGGAAACCGTTGCATTGGGAGTATCTGGAGAATACTAACCGCAAGGAGCTGCACGATGTTTATGCGGATTTAATGAAATTGCGTAACGCCCATCCGGAATTGTTCGATTCAAGTGCCATCTTGACATGGAAGGTCGGAGTTTCTGATTGGGACAACGGTCGTTCATTGTTGGTAGAAAGTGTAACGGGCAAGCAGCTGGTTGTTATGGGCAACTTTACGCATAATGCGGTTGATGTAGCTTTCCCGGCAACAGCTGGTAACTGGACCAATTATTTTACCGGAAAGAGTGAAACAATAAATACACAGGTCAATGTACCGGCTCATGGATATGTAGTCTACACTAATTTCTAATTTCGGTAAAAATCATTCATACATCTTTATCAGCACCCGATTCAGCCAGTTCCAACGGAAACGGAACCAGCGTCGGGTGCTGCTTTGTTTTCCCCCGAAGCGGAGAACGAACTCACGGTAGCCATGCCTGCGGAAGGGAAGTCCCACGTCCATGAACTCTAAGTGGCGGTATCCGCGTTGTTTGGCATCATCCAGTGCTTTCCATACGGCAAGAATCCCCGGATATTGCAGGGCATAAGTCTTGCGCATGCCACCAGAGAACCATAGATAGGCGCTGTCATCTGAATAAATGCATGCGCTGCCACCGATAATCTTCTCCTTATAAATGACGATGAAGATTTTGCTTTGCTGCCCTTTTGTCAACTGGTTTTCGAGATGCTGAAAGAACTTGATGCTGGGGAAGTGGCGCCGTATCTTGGAAGAATATACGTGGCGCAACATCTGGGCAAAACAGAGAATCTCCTCTTTGGTACGTGCTTCCCGTACTTGGGCGCCGTTTTTGAGCCCTTTCTTTATTTGCCGGATACGTGACGGGCTGAAACGCTCTTCCACCTTTTCGACGCTGTGCAGCGAGTTGCGTACCCGCAGCCAATTGATGGCGATGTATTGGTTGTCTCGGAAAGATTTGTATCCGAACATGGCATTTTCCAGGTTGCGGAACTCGATGAGAAAAGAATTGCGCAATGCTTCATTGGTAAGCCTTTGCAGCATGTCACTGAAGATAATCTCTTTGTCTGCCTCGTTATTGAAATATTCTCCCGTACCGTACACCTCACATCTTTTGATGATGCCGGGTGGAAACATGCGGACACTTTTACGTATGGCGGCAAGCAGTTTCGCAACGGGCTTGTCATCTTCGGATGCCACAATGAGTATGGGGGTATACCCCGGAGTTGCCTCGTAGATTCGGAACAACTCTGTGGAATGGAAGGTGTTGGTGCCTGGCAGGTCAGGAACCTTGCTCCCACGGTAATATGTAGTGAGTTTGAGGGGCATGGCCTGCAAATTTAAAAAATAATCTCGTATCTTTGCAAAAATTATTGTTAATGTGTCGATGTGCACATTAGCATATTAGCACATAAAATCATTATGGAAAGTTTCAGTGAATTGATAAAAGCACGCCGCAGCATGCGGAAGTTTACAGAAGAAGAATTGACACAAGAACAAGTCGTTACTTTGATGAAAGCAGCCCTGATGGCACCCACGTCGAAGCGTAGCAATGCATGGCAGTTCATAGTGGTGGACGAGAAGGATAAATTGAAGGAATTGTCCTATTGCAAGGAGCAGGCATCGCAGTTCATTGCCGATGCTCCGTTGGCAATTGTGGTGACGGCCGATCCGTTGGCAAGCGATGTGTGGATTGAAGATGCTTCCATTGCTTCGATTATTATACAGTTACAGGCAGAAGATATGGGCTTAGGCAGTTGTTGGGTACAGGTGCGCGAACGTTCCACCGCTACCGGAATGCCGTCCGATGAATATGTGCGTGAAGTACTCGACATTCCCTTGCAGTTGCAGGTGCTCAGTGTCATTGCTGTCGGACACAAGGGCATGGAGCGTAAGCCTTTTAGTGAAGAACATCTGCAATGGGAAAAGGTTCATATCAATAAATTTGGAGGAAAGTA
>ERZ833515.1980-NODE-1980-length-12821-cov-15.138101_pt1 | contig 12821 bp, 7 predicted proteins | sample MGYA00519949_ERZ833515 | MGnify/ENA primary metagenome ERZ833515 (study PRJEB31850, sample SAMEA3708741) | human gut metagenome | biome: human gut; feature: human-associated habitat; material: faeces | place: China | collected 2014 ...
GACAGGCATTACGAAGACATTTGTCCCTTTTTATTCGTCTTTTCCAGAGATTTTTCGTATTTTTGTACCTGCAATGAAAAAATATGTAGATGTCATATTACCGCTTCCGCTTCCGAAGAGTTTCACTTACTCTTTGCCGGACGAATGTGCGGAAGATGTGAAGATAGGCTGCCGTGTGGTAGTTCCTTTCGGGCGAAAGAAGTTTTATACGGCTATCGTCCTTAACGTTCATTATTGTGCTCCAACGGAGTACGAAGTGAAAGATATATCTGCATTGCTGGATGCTTCTCCCATTTTACTACCCGTTCAGTTCAAATTTTGGGAATGGATAGCCGATTACTATCTCTGTACACAGGGAGATGTGTATAAAGCGGCACTTCCTTCCGGCCTGAAGCTGGAGAGTGAAACGATTGTTGAATATAATCCCGATTTTGAGGCGGATGCGCCATTGCCGGAACGGGAACAACGCATTTTGGATTTACTTGCCGTAGATGCGCAGCAGTCCGTCACTAAACTGGAGAAAGACAGCGGCATAAAAAATATTCTTACTGCCATCAAGTCCCTGCTCGATAAAGAAGCCATTTTTGTAAAGGAAGAATTGAAACGCACTTATAAGCCTAAGACAGAGGCACGGGTGCGGCTTGCGGGTACGGCAGATGAAAAGCAACTCCATATTCTGTTTGATATTCTGTCTCATGCTCCGAAGCAACTGGCGTTGCTCATGAAGTATGTAGAGTATTCAGGTATTTTAGGAACCGGAACTCCGAAAGAAGTCTCCAAGAAAGAATTGTTGCAACGGGCTAATGTGGCTCCTTCGGTACTGAACGGGCTGGTGGATAAGAAGATTTTCGAAATCTACTATCACGAAATCGGACGGTTGAATAAACAGGAGAAAGAAGTGGTCGAGCTGAACGCCTTGAACGAATTTCAGCAACGGGCACATGATGAAATCGTTCAGTCTTTTCAGGAGAAAAACGTGTGTCTGCTTCATGGAGTAACGTCCAGTGGGAAGACGGAAGTGTATATCCATCTGATCGAAGAAACGATTCGTCAGGGAAAGCAAGTCTTATATTTGTTGCCGGAGATTGCCTTGACTACTCAAATTACAGAGCGTCTGCAACGGGTTTTCGGTGCTCGCCTGGGGATCTACCATTCTAAATTCCCCGATGCCGAACGGGTTGAAATCTGGCGGAAACAACTGGGAGAGAACGGGTACGATATTATCCTGGGTGTTCGCTCTTCCGTGTTTCTTCCTTTCCGGAATCTGGGACTGGTGATTGTGGACGAAGAGCACGAAAATACGTATAAGCAACAAGATCCTGCTCCCCGCTATCATGCCCGTAGCGCAGCGATTGTGCTGGCTGCCATGTACGGAGCTAAAACCCTGTTGGGAACGGCTACTCCTTCCATCGAGTCGTGGCAGAATGCAGGGGAGGGGAAATATGGTTTTGTACAACTAAAAGAACGATATAAAGAAATTCAATTGCCGGAGATTATTCCGGTGGATATAAAGGAATTGCATCGCAAAAAGAGGATGGTGGGACAATTCTCACCGCTCTTGATACAATACATGAAAGAGGCTTTGGAACAGGAAGAGCAAGTGATTCTCTTTCAGAACCGTCGCGGGTTTGCTCCGATGGTGGAGTGTCGTACCTGCGGTTGGGTGCCCAAGTGTAAGAATTGCGATGTAAGCCTTACCTATCATAAAGGAATCAATCAGCTAACCTGTCATTATTGCGGTTATACCTACCAACTGCCGAAATCCTGTCCTGCCTGCGAAGGTACGGAACTGGTGAACCGTGGCTTTGGTACGGAAAAGATTGAAGATGACATTAAAATCCTTTTTCCCGAAGCGGCAGTGGCACGAATGGACTTGGATACCACACGCACCCGCTCTGCTTATGAAAAGATTATTGCGGATTTCGAACAGGGAAAGACGGATATATTGATCGGTACGCAAATGGTTTCAAAAGGATTGGATTTCGATCATGTCAGTATTGTAGGTATACTGAATGCCGATACGATGCTGAATTATCCGGATTTCCGTTCCTATGAACGGGCTTTCCAGTTGATGGCGCAAGTAGCGGGACGTGCCGGACGTAAGAACAAACGGGGTAGGGTGGTGCTGCAAACCAAGAGCATCGAGCATCCTATCATTCATCAGGTCATTGCCAATGATTATGAAGACATGGTAGGCGGGCAGTTGGCGGAACGGCAGATGTTCCATTATCCTCCTTATTACCGGTTGGTATATGTTTATCTGAAAAATCATAATGAAGCGTTGCTGGATCAGATGGCGACAGTGATGGCGGATAAGCTGCGGGCGGTATTTGGCAATCGGGTGTTGGGGCCGGATAAACCTCCTGTTGCCCGTATCCAAACGTTGTTTATTAAAAAGATTGTCGTAAAGATTGAGCAGAACGCTCCGATGGGACGTGCCCGGGAGTTGCTGTTGCGCATCCAACGGGAGATGTTGGAAGATGAACGCTATAAATCTTTGATTGTCTACTATGATGTAGACCCTATGTGATTGAATATTTTTCCCCCTAATAAAAAACTTTAATCATTTAATTAACTAACCATGAAACGACTTACTATTTTTTCCCTGACTTGTCTCTTTAGCGTAGGCGCAGTTTTTGCCCAGCAAGGAGTCACTCAATGTGGTGTTCCGACAGGACAACCGAAGTTCCCTTTACTGACTTATCAGGAATTGCCCGACCCTGCTGCGCCGTCTGATAAAGAATGGGCGGCAGTGACAACAACACAAGTGTCTTGGGGTACAACAGACGTCCGGTACGCAAAACACGGGCTTCCCCGGTTGAAGAACCAGCAAACGGTTGCTTTGAAAGGCTGGCGTGGTGAACGTGTGAACGCGCAAGCGGTTGTATGGACAGGTGTAGAACTGAAAGACCTGAATTTCAGCTTTGGTGATTTCAAAGACAAGAAAGGAAACGTTCTTCCCCAAGATGCATTCACCGGCGGTTTTGTTCGTTATGTGATGACGGACGAATTGAACAAAGACGGCAGAGGTGCCTGCGGACATCGGAAAGCGGTGGATTATGATTCATTATTGGTGGCCGACCCTATTGATACCAGTCTGAAAGCGATGGCTTTGCCTGCCCGCACAGTTCAACCTGTCTGGGTGCAGTGTTGGATTCCTCAATCGGCTGTTCCCGGAACGTATAAAGGAGAGTTGCTAATCAACGACGGCTCTCGTCTGTTGCAACGCCTGAATCTGGAAATTACGGTTTCTTCCCGTGAACTTCCGGCGCCTTCGGAGTGGGCTTACCACTTGGATTTGTGGCAAAGTCCCTATGCAGTGGCACGTTACTATCAGGTTCCTCTATGGAGTCAGGAGCATTTAGACGCCATGCGTCCTTTGATGAAAATGCTGGCAGATGCCGGACAAAAGATTATTACAGCTACTTTGATGCACAAACCCTGGAACGGTCAGACGGAAGATTATTTTGATACAATGGTTACCTGGATGAAACGGGCGGACGGCACATGGTCTTTCGACTATACCATTTTCGACCGTTGGGTAGAATTTATGATGAGTGTGGGCATTGACAAACAGATCAACTGTTATTCAATGGTTCCTTGGGAGTTGTCATTCCAGTATTACGACCAGGCAACCAACTCTCTGAAATTTGTGAAAACAGCACCGGGCGAGGAGGCTTACGAAGAAATGTGGGTAGCAATGCTTTCGTCTTTCTCCAAGCACCTGAAAGAAAAAGGATGGTTCGATATCTGCGCTATTGCAATGGATGAACGTCCGATGGAAGTGATGCAGAAGACCTTGAAGGTGATTCGTAAAGCAGATCCGGATTTCAAAGTTTCGTTGGCAGGAAATTACCATGCGGAGATTGAGCCTGATTTGTATGATTACTGTATCGTAATCGGACAGAACTTCCCCGAAGAAGTACGTCTCCGCCGTGTGGCAGAGAACAAACGTACCAACTATTACACCTGCTGTACGGAAGCTCACCCCAATACATTTACTTTCTCCGATCCTGCAGAAGCTGTCTGGATAAGTTATTATTCTTCTAAGAAACACCTGGACGGTTATTTGCGTTGGGCATACAACAGCTGGCCATTGGAACCGCTGCTCGATTCCCGTTTCCGCAGTTGGGCAGGTGGAGATACGTATCTTGTATATCCGGGTGCCCGTAGCTGTATCCGTTTCGAACGCTTGATTGAAGGAATTCAGGCGCACGAGAAGATAAATATCCTCCGTCAGGAATTAGAGAAAAAGGGAAATAAAGCCGGATTAAAGAAAATAGAGAAAATGCTTGCTCCGTTCAACTTGGGTAGTATGCCGGAAACCCCGGCAGCAGTAACCGTGAACCGGGCAAATCAAATATTGAACTCATTGTAAATGATTGTTCGTTAAATGGGAATTTAGGGGCGTAGCGCCCCAACAAGGTTTCCATTCGGCATGTTATCGTTTTAGACATACCCTAAAGGGTGGAACTGTATCTCTTTCAGGGAATACCGAATGGAAACCTTGCTCCGGCGCTACGCCGGTAAATGAGAATTTATCGGTTAAATGAGAATTTATCGGTTAGGCTGAAAGCCTTACAATTATATATTTATTGGGGTGCCCTGAAAGGGCTTAATTATATAGCGTAGGGCAACGCCCTACGAAAAAAACACACCAGCCACAAGCCCTGAAAGGGCGGAACTGTATACAATTATGCCCTTTCAGGGCGCAAATTCAGATTGTCGTTTTTACGTAGGGCGTTGCCCTACGCTATATAATTAAGCCCTTTCAGGGCACTCCGCAAAATTATCATTTGACTTATTCTTGAATCTGTTAAAACTGAAATTATGAAAAAGATATTGTTTGTCTGCCTTGGAAATATCTGCCGTAGCTCTACGGCTGAAGGCGTGATGCTTCACTTGATAAAAGAAGCGGGATTGGAAAAAGAGTTTGTGATAGATTCCGCCGGAATCTTGTCTTATCATCAGGGCGAACTGCCGGACAGCCGGATGCGTGCTCACGCGGCTCGTCGCGGTTATCAACTGGTGCATCGTTCGCGCCCCGTCCGTATAGAAGATTTCTATCATTTTGATTTGATAATCGGTATGGACGACCGGAATATAGACGACCTGAAAGACAAAGCACCTTCTCCCGAAGAATGGAAAAAGATTCATCGCATGACAGAGTACTGCACCCGTATTCCTGCAGATCATGTCCCCGACCCCTATTATGGAGGGGCCGAAGGATTTGAATATGTACTCGATGTGTTGGAAGACGCTTGCGCCGGCCTGCTTACTTCTTTAACTCCGGATAGCTGATCCGGGTATGATAAGCAATCTTTAGTTTTTCCTTGAATACAGCTTTCACAGTTGCTATATCCTTGAAAGTGATAGGACATTCCTTAAAGTAGCCTTCAGTAACCTGTGAGTCGATAATCTTGTCGACCAGGTTGCTGATTGTTTCTTCCGTATATTCCGGAAGACTGCGCGAGGCAGCTTCCACAGCATCCGCCATCATCAGGATAGCCTGCTCTTTGGTAAACGGATTCGGTCCGGGGTAAGTGAACAATTCTTCATTCGGCTCTTCGTCCGGATGCTCGTTCTTCCAGGAAATATAGAAATATTTTGTTTTTCCCCGTCCGTGATGAGTGCTGATAAAATCTTTGACCGCTTTAGGTAGATTGTGTTTATCCGCCAGTTTCAATCCATCCGTCACATGGCTGATAACGACCTGTGCACTTTGTTCGTAATTCAAATTCTTATGCGGATTAACCCCTCCCGACTGATTCTCCGTAAAGAAAGCCGGATTTTCCATCTTCCCGATATCGTGATACAAAGCCCCCGTACGTACTAACTGGCTTTTTGCTCCAATGCGGATAGCGGCTTCCGCTGCCAGATTAGCCACCTGCATGGAATGTTGGAAGGTTCCGGGAACCGTTTCAGACATCTGCCGCAAAAGATCGTTATTGATATTCGAAAGTTCCACCAAAGTAACATTGGAAGTAAATCCGAAAGTCTTTTCCAATAAGAATAATAAAGGATAAGTGAATAATAACAGGATTCCGTTAATGATAAAGTAAGTGTACATACGTATATTCAACTTCGAAAAGTCGGTGGAAAGACCATTCTCCGTCATCAGTTCGAAAGCAAAATAAATGGCTGCATAAGTCAGTATCACTAATAAGGCCGTTCGGAAAAGCTGGGATCTCTGCGATAGTTCCCTTAGGCTGAATATCGCCACTAATCCCGCTGCCAACTGCGTCAGAATAAACTCATGAGGGAAGCGCAAGGAGATGGAGCATATCAATATAGTGATGACATGCGTCAGAAAAGCGGTTCTCGAATCAAGAAAGACACGGATGATAATCGGCAGCATCGCGTAGGGGATGATGTACACATTAAATATATTATGTGTCACCATGAAAGCCGTTATGACGCTGTAGAACACAATCAGGGTGAATAGTAACGACAGACTGCCTTTCCGTTGATAATAGTCTTTCCGGAATAAATCGAGATAAAGCATGAAACAAAGCATCAGCATACCTACAAACAGAACCTGACCTCCGAGAATCAAACGGTTTTGTCCCATAGACTCGTTGCGTTTGATGGATTCTTTGCGCAATGATTCGAGGATATTATAGGTATGCGGACTAACGATCTCTCCACGGTCGATAATCTTCTGCCCGCTGACTACCAATCCGTTTGCCCAGGAATAATTATTTAATATCTCCTCTTTGGCGGCCTGGGTGCGCTCCTCGTCAAAAGTGAGGTTGGGAGTAATGTATTCGTTCAGCGCGCATTGCCTTAATACTTCCCGGTTGAAATGGGTCGAGTCTGCTGTTAGCAGGTGTTCATACGCTTTCTTTACCGTGTAAATGTTTTCGGTAGCCTGCGGGTTGGCAAGTTTATCGTCAATCACCATGACGGATGAAGTGCTGTCTTTTTGAAGCTGCTGTATATTCTCTGTCGATACGATACCTGCCTGATAGATTTCTTTTAAGGTACGCTCGATATACCGTAAATAATCAATGGAAGGAAGAATACCTTTCAGATTGGTATGATAATTCTCTTTCAACTTGGCGATTGCGTCTTTCTCGATGTTTTTATCCAGTTGGTAATAAGGTTGGAAGAAAGCCATCAGACTGTCCTGCTCTCTTTTTACTACCGCATCCTCTTTATAAATAGGAAAGTCGAAAGTAGCGATCAGCTGCCCATATTTCCAGGGCTTATTGATGTCAAACTGGTAATTGAATTTTCCGTCACGTGGCAGGAAATAGACAATCAACGTCACAGTGCTCACAAATAGCAGTGATTTATATAGTAAATCTCTCCATGAAAAACTTTTTTTCTTCTTCAAATGTTCCATATCCACTGAAATTTTTGCGAAAAGTACAAAAAAAAACAATAGTGTGGAAAAAAAGGTTTAATTTTGCCACGATTTACCTATACTAACCCAAATTATGGCAGAAAGAAAAGTAAGAGTTCGTTTTGCTCCAAGTCCTACGGGAGCACTGCACATCGGTGGTGTGCGTACAGCTTTGTATAATTATCTATTTGCGCGTCAACACGGCGGAGACTTGATATTTCGTATTGAAGATACTGATTCTAACCGGTTCGTTCCGGGAGCGGAAGAGTATATACTCGAATCTTTTAAGTGGTTGGGTATCCACTTTGATGAAGGAGTGAGCTTCGGTGGTGAATGTGGTCCGTACCGCCAGTCGGAGCGCCGCGAAATCTACAAGAAATATGTGCAGGTTTTGCTGGAAAATGGAAAAGCATACATCGCTTTTGATACTCCGGAGGAACTGGACGCTAAGCGTGCTGAAATTGCTAACTTCCAATATGACGCATCTACTCGCGGAATGATGCGCAACTCATTAACCATGCCGAAGGAAGAAGTGGATGCACTGATTGCTGAAGGCAAACAATACGTCGTTCGTTTCAAAATCGAACCGAATGAAGACGTACATGTGAATGACCTGATTCGTGGCGAAGTTATTATCAACTCATCCATTCTGGATGATAAAGTGCTTTATAAATCGGCTGATGAACTGCCGACTTACCATCTGGCAAATATCGTGGACGACCATTTGATGGAAGTTTCCCACGTGATTCGTGGTGAAGAATGGCTCCCTTCCGCTCCTTTGCATGTGTTGTTGTACCGTGCTTTCGGCTGGGAAGATACAATGCCGGAATTTGCCCACCTGCCTTTATTGCTGAAACCGGAAGGCAATGGAAAATTAAGTAAACGTGACGGTGACCGTCTCGGATTCCCTGTATTCCCATTGGAATGGCACGATCCGAAATCGGGAGAAATCTCTTCAGGTTATCGTGAATCGGGGTATCTGCCGGAAGCAGTGATTAATTTCTTGGCTTTGTTGGGATGGAATCCGGGCAATGACCAGGAAGTGATGTCAATGGACGAATTGATTAAATTGTTTGATCTTCACCGTTGCAGCAAGTCGGGTGCCAAGTTCGACTATAAAAAGGGAATATGGTTCAACCATCAATATATACAGCAGAAACCTAACGAAGAAATTGCGGAACTGTTCTTGCCTTTCCTGAAAGAACATGGTGTAGAAGCTCCTTTCGAAAAGGTGGTGACTGTGGTTGGCATGATGAAAGATCGGGTAAGTTTCATTAAAGAACTGTGGGACGTATGTAGCTTCTTCTTCGTTGCTCCTACCGAATATGATGAAAAGACGGTGAAGAAACGTTGGAAAGAAGATTCTGCAAAATGTATGACCGAATTGGCAGAAGTGATTGCCGGCATTGAAGACTTTAGTATTGAAGGACAGGAAAAAGTCGTTATGGACTGGATTGCGGAGAAAGGTTATCATACTGGTAATATCATGAATGCTTTCCGTCTGACATTAGTGGGTGAAGGAAAAGGCCCGCACATGTTCGATATTTCCTGGGTATTGGGCAAAGAGGAGACGATAGCTCGCATGAAACGTGCGGTAGAGGTTTTGAAGTAATCGACACAGTACTATGCTTTACGACCTGGCAATAGTCATTTATGACTTTATCGTCCATTTGGCTGCTCCGTTTAGCCGTAAGCCCCGAAAGATGATGAAAGGGCATTGGGTAGTGTATGAACTCCTGCGGCAGCAAGTGGAGAAAGGGGAACAGTATATTTGGTTTCATGCTGCTTCACTGGGAGAGTTTGAACAAGGGCGCCCTCTGATAGAAATGATTCGTGCGAAGTATCCTAACTATAAGATATTGCTGACATTTTTCTCTCCTTCCGGTTACGAGGTGCGTAAGCATTACCGGGGGGCGGATATTGTCTGCTATCTGCCGTTTGATAAACCGCGGAATGTGAAAAAGTTTCTGGATATTGCAAATCCTTGCATGGCGTTCTTTATCAAATATGAGTTTTGGAAGAATTATCTGGATGAGCTTCACAAACGCCGTATTCCGGTATATAGTGTATCGTCTATCTTCCGTCGCGAACAAATATTCTTTAAATGGTACGGTGGAACTTATCGCAATGTATTGAAAGATTTCGATCATCTGTTTGTTCAGAATGAGGCATCCAAACGTTACTTGTCGAAAATCGGTATCAGCCGTGTGACAGTAGTGGGAGATACCCGTTTTGACCGCGTGTTGCAAATCCGTGAAGAGGCTAAAGAACTTCCGTTGGTAGAGAAATTTAAAGGAACCAATTCCTTTACTTTTGTTGCCGGAAGCTCATGGGGACCTGACGAAGATTTATTCCTCGAATATTTCAATAACCATCCGGAAATGAAACTGATTATTGCTCCGCATGTGATCGACGAGAATCACCTGGTTGAAATCATCAGTAAATTGAAACGTCCGTATGTGCGCTATACCCGTGCTGACGAAAGGAATGTATTGAAAGCGGATTGTCTCATAATAGACTGCTTCGGACTGCTGTCCTCTATTTACCGTTATGGCGAAATAGCTTATATCGGTGGTGGTTTCGGAGTAGGTATTCATAACACATTGGAAGCGGCTGTATATGGTATTCCGGTGATTTTCGGACCGAAGTATCAGAAATTTATGGAAGCCGTTCAATTGCTCGAAGCAAAGGGCGCTTATTCCATTAAAGATTATGATGAACTGAAAACTTTGCTGGATCGTTTCCTGGCGGATGAATTGTTCTTGCGTGAAACCGGAACAAATGCAGGTTATTATGTGACTAGTAATGCCGGAGCTACAGAAAAGATTATGCACATGATTAATTTTTGATTAGAGGAAATAGTGTCGAAAAGAGATGAATCCAATGAATTCGCTTTTTGTAAAAAAAACGGCTTTATAAAAAATCTTATAAAAACAGCGGGATGTTCTTTCATTAGAACGTCCCGCTGTTTTTATTAACTTGTTAGGGTCATACTATTTATCTTCCTTATACCATTGCGAATACATCAAATAATTGTGAGCAATCTTCTGATTCAGTTCTTTGGCTTGTTCAGGATCTACCTTTTTAATGAATTTCGCGGGTACCCCTCCCCAAATGCTTCCCGGCTCAATGATGGTATTGCTTAATACCAGCGAACCGGCGGCAACGATTGCTCCTTCGCCAACTACGACGTGATCCAGGATGGTTGACCCCATCCCTACCAATGCATAATCTTTGATGGTCGCCCCATGAATGGTAACATTATGCCCTACGGATACATGATCGCCAATTTCAATAGTCGATTTTTGATATAATGTATGCAAGACACTTCCATCCTGAATGTTGACACCATTGCCGATTCGTATGGAGTTGACGTCACCTCTTAATACCGTATTAAACCAAATGCTACAATCATTTCCTATTTTTACATCTCCTATAATAGTTGCATTATCTGCGAGGAAGCAGTTTTCCCCGATTTCGGGAGTAAAACCTCGTACTGATTTAATTAAAGCCATATAATATTTGTTTCTAATAAAGTTTTTTATTTAATGCAGTTCTATGTTGTACGACACCCGGGTGTCGTGATGGCTGAGACCCGGGTCTCAGTATGCTTGACACCCGGGTGTCAGACAAGTTCTTTTTAAAGGGAAGCAGTTGCCTCTTGTAACCAAACTTTTTCTTCTTCGTTAAGATCCGGTGACAACTTCTCGTAGACAGTCTGATGGTAATTGTTTAACCATTCAATTTCTTCATTTGTCAGCATCTCCTTGATGATCCCTTTTTTGCAGATTGGGCATAAAGTGATAGTTTCAAACTTAAGATATTCTCCAAACATTCCCTCTCCATCTTTGCAAACCAACGTCAGGTTCTCCGTACGTATCCCGTGACTGCCTGCTTTATAAACACCAGGCTCATTGGAAGTAACCATGCCGGGCTGCAAAATGACAGGATTCTCATTCATACGAATGCTTTGCGGACCTTCGTGTACACTCAGGAAATGTCCGACGCCATGTCCTGTGCCATGAAGAAAATTCATTCTGTAGTTCCAGATAGGCATACGAGCTAGTACATCGAGCTGGGCTCCACGGGTTCCGGTAGGGAATTTGGCCATAGCCAACGCGATGTGTCCTTTTAATATAAGGGTATAATCCGTTTTTTCTTCCTCTGTAAGTTCGCCTAAGGCAATGGTTCGGGTGATGTCAGTGGTTCCGTCCAGATATTGGGCTCCTGAATCTAAGAGTAAGAACCCTCTGGGCTGAAGAGTCACGTCACTTTCCGGGGTAGCCGAATAATGTACGATTGCCCCATGTTCTTTATACCCTGCAATCGTGTCGAAACTTTCCCCCATGTAGAGAGGCTGTGCAGCCCTAAACTCATGCAATTTTTTATCTATACTTAATTCTGTCTCTTTTCCGGTAGATACGGATTCTTCCAGCCATTTGAGGAATTTGACGAGTGCTACTCCATCCCGTCGCATGGCAGCGTGGATGCCGGCGATCTCCTGCTCATTGCGAATCGCTTTTAATAATGCGACGGGCGACTCGCCACGAAGAATAGAACATTGCGGATTAATAGATGAATAGATAGAATAATTCGTTTTCCGTGGGTCAATCAAAATGTTTTTTCCTGGAAAAGAATTCAGGAATGTCTCTACCTCATCATACTTCTGTATTCCAATCTGCCGTTCCTTTAGATAAGTCTCTACCTCTGCCGTCACTTTCTCCGGTGAAATAAAATAAGTCACTTCATCCTGTGTGATTAACAGGTAACTTACTATGACCGGATTGCAATGTACATCGTTTCCTCGCAAATTGAGAGTCCATGCGATCTCGTCGAGCGCGGATATGAATAAAGCATAGACACCTTTCTTTTTCAACTCCGTACGGATGGCGGATATTTTCTCTTCGCAGCTTTTCCCTGCATATTTGATATCATAAATAAAGGCAGGAGAATCAGGCATGGCGGGCCGGTCTTTCCAAATGCTACTCAATGGATCTCCAAATATGTCGACCTGTAACTGATGTGCCGCCAGTTCTTCTTTCATCTGTTCGACCTGTTGCACAGAGAACATTTTCCCGTCGATACTTGCAGATTCTCCAGGTTTTAAGTGTTGGCAGAGAAATTCTGTAATACTGGGAGTCTCCGGCAACATCTCTTTATATAAGGTAATGCCGCTGCCCTCCAATTCCTTCGTAGCTTGCAGAAAATAACGTGAGTCGGTCCATAATCCTGCTTTATCCATCAGGATAACCGCTGTTCCGGCAGAACCAGTAAAACCAGAAATCCACTCGCGTGACATCCAGTGGGGAGCCACATATTCACTAAGGTGAGGGTCGGTGCTGGGAATAATGAACGCTTTGATAGAATTGGGATGAAAGGTCATGCGCAGTGCATGCACTCGCTCTTTTATGCTCTGTTTCATTGTATATTATTAATTGTTATATTTTTGCATAAAGTTTCAACATCAGAGTGT
>ERZ833515.1994-NODE-1994-length-12679-cov-13.304499_pt1 | contig 12679 bp, 12 predicted proteins | sample MGYA00519949_ERZ833515 | MGnify/ENA primary metagenome ERZ833515 (study PRJEB31850, sample SAMEA3708741) | human gut metagenome | biome: human gut; feature: human-associated habitat; material: faeces | place: China | collected 2014 ...
CTCCTGCTCCCGGGACTTTCACCCGTTGGAATTCGCCCATGCCGGGCACACAACAGAGAGCCGGCAGTCTCGAAAGGAGACGCCGGCTCTCTGTTTTTCGTCTGTCGAAGACCCGCAGAAGCGGGCGCTTCCTTCCGCGGCTTATTCGCCCGAGAGGTTCATCTTCACGGCGTCGTCGCCCTGCGCGGCGATGCGCCGTTCGATTTCGGCGGCGGCCTCGTCCGGGGCGGAGGGCTTCTCACCGGGTTCGAGCGCGGCGATCGACTCGACGTGGCCCGTGTGCGGGAACATGTTCATGATGCCCGCGGCCTTGATCTTCCAGCCGCCCTCGTGGTGGAGCACCGCGCAGTCGCGCGCGAGGGTCGCCGGGTTGCAGGAGACGTAGACCACGCGCGCCGGACGCTTGTCGGTCGCAGCGAGAACGCGTGCGAGGGCGAGCGCGCCTTCGCGCGGCGGGTCGATCAGCACGCGGTCGATGCCGCCCATGGTCTTCTCGAGCTCCTCCCAGTCGGCTTCGCACCACGTGAAGAGGTTGCGCGCGCGGAAGGTGGTCTTGGAGGCGAGGCCGTTGTCCGCCGCACCCTGCCGGGCGCGGGCGACGAGCCCCTCAGACCCTTCGATGCCGATCACGCGGCCCGCGCGGCGCGCGAGCGGGAGCGTGAAGTTCCCGAGGCCGCAGAAGAAGTCCGCCACCTTGTGCTCGGGGTGCACGTCTAGGAGCCGCACGGCGCGCGAGACCATCGTCTCGTTGAGGGCGTGGTTCACCTGCGTGAAGTCCGTCGGCTTGAAGGTGATGCGGACGTTGAATTCGGGCAGCGAGAGGCCGAGCTTCTTCTCGTTCTCGGGGAGCGCCGCGTGCGCGGTCTCCGGGCCCTTGGGCTGGAGCCAGATGTCGAGGTCGTGCGCCTCGCCGAAGGCCATGAGCTTCTCGTGGTCCTCGGGCGTGACGGGGTCGAGCGTGCGGAAGACGAGCGCGGTGCGGCCGTCGCCGCCCACGGCCACTTCGACCTGAGGCATGCGCTGGCGCATCGCGAGGCCGCCGATCAGCTCGCGCAGCGGATCGAGGAGCGCCGAAACGTTGGGCGTGAGCACCGGGCAGACGTGCATGTCGGCGACGTAGGAGGAGCTCTTCTCGTGGAAGCCCACGAGCACGCCGCCCTTCTTCGCGACGTCGCGCACGGTGAGGCGCGCACGGTGGCGGTAGCCCCAGAAGGGGCCGTAGATCGGCATCAGGACCTGTTCGGGCTTCACCTTGCCGATGCGCCAGAGCGTGTCGAGGAGCACGCGCTCCTTGAAGGCGACCTGGGCGCTGGGCTCGAGGTGCTGCATCGTGCAGCCGCCGCAGGACCCCGGCCCGAAGCCGAAGTTGGGGCAGCGGGGAGCGACGCGCAGCACGCTCTCGCGGTGGATCTCGGTGACGCGGCCGACGTCGAAGGAGCTCTTGGAGCGCAGGCGCTCATAGGTGACGCGCTCGCCCGGGAGCGCCCCCTGGATGAAGACCACCTTGCCGTCCACGTGCGCGATGCCGCGGCCCTCCTGATCGAGGCGCTCGACGTCAACGGTGAAGTATTCCGGCGTGCGCTCCTTGGCGCTCTTTCTGCTGCGGCCCATGTGGTCTCCAGTCTCCTAGCTTCGTCTGTGGGGTTCGTGTTCTTTGTTCAGGCCCGCCGCGCCCTCCGGACGTTGAAAAGGCGCCGGAATGGGTCCGGCGCCTTCCTTTCGCCTGTTCTTCATCTCCGCACCCCGGGGATCAGTCGGGGCGGAGCGCTCCTCCCCGAAGCGGGAAGGCCGGGCGCAATGCGTGCGGGCGGCAAATTTAGCGCAATTGCCGCCTCAGTTCCGCGCGGGCGGCAGATATTTCATCGGGTCGACGGGCTTGCCCTTGTCGCGGACCTCGAAGCGCAGCTGCACGCGCGGCGCGGCGCTGCTGCCCATCTCGGCGATCTTCTGCCCGGCCTTCACCTGGTCGCCGGGCTTCACGACCACCTTGGAGTTGTGGCCGTAGGCGGTGACGAGGGTCGGCGAGTGCTTGACGATCACGAGGTTGCCGTAGCCCGTGACGCCGTCGCCCACGAAGAGCACCTGTCCGGCGCCCGCGGCGACGACGACGCTCCCTTGAGCGCCACCGATGTCGATGCCCTTGCCGTTCTGCGCGAAGGTCGAGAGGACGTCGCCGCGCGCGGGCCAGATGAGGCGCGTGCCGGGAATGACCGCGGCCGCGGCCGCGGCCTCCTTGACGGCGTTCTGAACGACCTCGGTCTTCGTCTCGACGGCGCTCTTCACGGACTCCTTCGCGCTCACCGCCTCAGACTTCACCGTCTCGACGGTCTTGGCGGCGCGCTCCTGAGCCGTGACGACGGGCGCGGTGATCGAGGGCTCCGCAGACGCATGCGTACCCGCGGGCGACACGACGGTCGCCGTCGAAATCGGCGCCATCGTCTCGAACCGGTGCACGCGCACGCCCTCGACCGCGGTGGCCGTGACGGGATCCTTCGTCTGCCGCGGCAGGTGCAGAACCTGGCCGATCCTGAGGGTCGTCGGATCCACGACGCCGTTGAGCTGCATCAGGTCGGACGTGCTCACGCCGTAGCGCTGGGAGATGTTGTAGATCGTGTCGCCCACCGTCACCGTGTGCGTGCGGCCCGAATCAATGAGGCCACCCACGCGGCTCTCGACAACGCCCGTGGTCGTCGTGGGGGCGGCGGCGCCCGGTTCGGCGACGTTGCGGTTGACGATCGGCACCTCGCCCGACGGGAGCGACGAGCAGCCGGCGAGCACCACCGCGGCGGCGGCCGTCGCGGACGAAAGACGAAGCAGAGTCTTGACGCGCATCTTCTTCACCCAATTCAAAAGAGGTCAATCTTCACGATCGACGGGGATGCCTTTGCTGTGCAGCCACTCGTCGGTGCGGCGCACCTGCCGGTGGTTGGTGAGGTCCACCTGCAGGGGCGTGACGGACACCCAGCCGTGCGAGGTCGCCCAGAAGTCCGTCCCTTCGGCGGCGTCGGCGGGCTTGCCCGCGGCGCCGAGCCAGTAGATCGGAAAGCCCCGCGGGCTCATCTCGCAGATCACGGGTTCGGCGGACGAACGGCGCCCCAGGCGCGTGCCGGTGATGCCCTTCAGGGCCGAACAGGGCATGTTCGGGATGTTGACGTTGAGGAGCATCGGCTCGGCCCCGGACGCGAGGGCGTGCGGGAGGAACTTCTCCACCACCGCCGCGGCCACCTCAGCGGCGGAGTCGAGCTCCGCCCAGCCCTTGTCGATCTGCGAGAAGGCGATCGAGGGAATGCCGAAGAGGTACCCCTCCACGGCCGCGGCGACGGTGCCCGAGTACATCGTGTCGTCGCCCATGTTCGCGCCGCAGTTGATGCCCGAGACGACGAGGTCGGGGCGCTCATCGAGGAGCCCGGTGAGCGCGACGTGCACGCAGTCCGACGGAGTGCCCGAGACCACGTGGAGGTCCGAGCCGGGCATGTGCTCGACGGTGAGCGGGCGGTTGAGCGTGAGCGAATTCGAGGCGCCGGAATGGTTGTGGTCGGGCGCGACTACGGTCACGCGGCCGAAGCGGCGCATCACGCGCGCGAGGGCGTCGATGCCCGGCGCGCGGTAGCCGTCGTCGTTCGAGATCAGGATGTGCATTGAATGGCGGTGTCGGGGGAGCGGGCGCCGGTAATGGCGGGACGCCCGATGAGGGCGCCCGGCGTCGTCCGGACCCGGGCGGAGGAACATTTCCGGGATTTTATCTCAGCGTCCCCCGCATCCCGCGTCCGCGGGCGGGCTGCAACGTCCGTTCACAATAGGGCCTCTCTGCGGGAGCTCCCCTGCGCCCGCGCCTCAGAGCTGATCGCTGAAGATCCTCGACTCGGGGAAGACCATCATGAAGGTCGACCCCTTGCCGGGCGTGGATTCGATGAGCAGGCGCCCGTCGTTGCGCCGCAGCACGTGCTTGACGATCGCGAGCCCGAGGCCCGTGCCGCCCGTGCCGCGCGAGCGGCCCTTGTCCACGCGGTAGAAGCGCTCGGTGAGGCGCGGAATGTGCTTCGCCTCAATGCCGATGCCCGTGTCGGTGACGGAGAGCGCCGCGCCGGTGCCGCGCCGCGCCCAGGTGACCGTGATGCGCCCGCCCTCGGGGGTGTAGCGGACCGCGTTGGAGACGAGGTTCATCACGGCGCTCCGGATTTCGTCCGCCTGGCCGATGAGCGAGACGTCCTCGCAGTTGAGGTCGATGTGGTGGTGCTCGAGCGAAAGCGCGCGCCCCTCGCGCACCACGTCCTCGAGAAGCTTGGGCATCGCGATCACTTCGGCGTCGGCGTCGTTCTGATCGTCCCGGTTCTCGAGGCTCGAGAGGAGCAGCAGATCGTCGAGGAGCGACTTCATGCGGGTCGCCTGCTCGAGCATCAGCTCGCGGTGGCGCGAGACCACGTCGGGCGGAAGCGCTCCGGGGTGGTTCTCCAGGTCGAGGAAGCCGCTGATCACCGTGAGGGGCGTGCGCAGCTCGTGGCTCACGTTCGCGACGAAGTCCCGGCGCATGTCGTCTACGCGGCGCCGTTCGGTGACGTCGTGCGTGACGATCATCATGTGGCGCGAATCGGGCGCCACCACCGCGACGTCGAGGTCGCGGTCGCCTCGGGTCTTCATCTGGAAGCGCTTCGTGAAGTTGCGCTCAAGAAGCCACCGGCGCAGCCGCTCGTCGGAGACGGCGTCGAAGAACGAGCGCCCGACCACCTCGGGGGTGATGTTGAAGTGCTCGAGGGCGCGCTGGTTCACCCACTCGATACGCCAGCCTTCGCCGAGAATCGTCACGCCCTCCGGCAGGAGCGCGAGCGTCTGGCGGTAGCGTTGGTCGCGGTCGCGGATGCGCTTCGCCTTCTTCTCGTCCTCGCGCACGAGCGCGCGCCAGAGGCTGATGTTGATGAGGAAGATCACCGTCATCCCGACGACCCACACCCAGAAGATCTCCTCGCGCGCCTCGCGCCACCAGGAGAGCACCGAGAAGGCGCAGATCACGATGAAGGCCGCGGCGAGCCAGAGGCTCTGGCGCCGCAGACGCTTCAGGCGCTCTTCGGAGGATGAGGGCGCGGGCGCTGCGCTCACCCCGTCGGCGAGGGTCGGAAAGACGCCCCCCGTTCCTTCGTCCGTGTTGGTCATCACGCCTCCCCGGCGGAGTGCTTGGCGAAGTCGCGGCAGCGGTAGCCCACGCCGCGGACGGTCTCGATGATGTCTTCGGCGGCGGTGCCGGCCAGCGCCTTTCTGAGGCGCAGCATGTGCACGTCCACCGTGCGCTCGTCCACGAAGGCGCTCTGCCAGACCGCGTCGAGGAGGTTCGCGCGCGAGAAGACCCGGCCGGGCTTCGAGGCGAAGAGCGCGAGGAGCTTGAACTCCTTGACGGAGAGCTTGAGGGGCACGCCGTCGGCAGTCGCCTCAAAGCGCGATTCATTCATGCGCAGCGGCCCGCAGACGATGACGTTTTCGGCGTCCTCGGCGCGCCCGCGGGAGCCGCCCTCAACCCTCACCGGACCGTCGCGGCGGCGCAGCACCGCGCGCACGCGGGCGGTGAGCTCGCGCGGCAGGAAGGGCTTCACGACGTAGTCGTCCGCCCCGGCGTCGAGCCCGGCGACGCGGTCGGCCTCGTCGCCGCGGGCCGTCAGGACGATCACGGGAATGGAGGCGGTTGCGGGCGACGCGCGCAGCTCGCGGAGCCATTCAAGCCCCGAGCGGTCGGGGAGCATGCGGTCGAGGAGCACCAGGTCGGGGCGCTCGGCGGCGAATGCCGCCTTCGCCTCGGCGATGCTTGCGGCGCGCGCGGTGCGGAACCCCTCGGCCTCGCAGACGAACGCGACGAGCTCGCGGATGGCGGCCTCGTCCTCAACGATCAGCAGGAGCGGCGCGGACATGTTCTTCTTCTCTTCCATCTCAAATCCTCTCTTGCGGCGCGGGCCCGCGCCGGGCTCCTTCGGGTGATCGAAGAAGCGCCGCCGCGGGCCCGTTCATCCGGCTTCTCCCCGGGGAGCGTGCGCTCAGGCGCGCTCGGCCCCCCGGGCCGCGATGTGCGGCTCAAGTCCCGTCTCAAGACTGAACGGCCGCGTCGTGGCGGATGTCGAGCCCCTCGACCACGAAGACCACGGTTTCGCCGATGTTCTGCATGTGGGCGGCGACGCGTTCAAGCGCGCGGTTGATGCGGATGAAGGCGAGGCCGTCGTCGATCGAGATCTCGCCCGCCTTCATGCGGTTGATGATGGAGACGAGCGACTCGTGCACTTCGGAAGATACCACCGTGCGGCGGCGTACAAGTGCGCGGGCGCGTTCAAGGTCGAGGTCGTCGATGCCGGCGATCATGTCGTCAGCCATCACCTGCAGCAGCGCGTAGATCTTGACGAGCGAGGCTGCGGTGTCGCTCGCCGCGCCGGTGAGCGGCATGTCGAGGCGGCGGATGCCTTTGGCGGCGTTGCGGATCTCGTCGCCCATGCGCTCGAAGTCGTTCGTCATGCGGCAGCCCCCGAGGAGCATGCGCAGGTCGATCGCCTGGGGCTGACGGCGGGAGATGAGCGTCTCCATGAAGGCGTCGAGCTCCATCTCCCACTCGTTGATCACCTTGTCGCGGGCGACGACCTGTTCGGCCGCATCGGTGTCGCCCTTCATGAGCGCGTCGCCCACGTCGTCCAACTGCTGGCGCACGGCGCGCGCCATGTCGAGGATGTTCTTGTGGAGCACTTCGAGCTCCGCATCGAAGGCCTTCACGCTGTGCTTCTTGACGTTGAGTGTCATTTGATGCTTCCTTTCTTCTTTTGTTGCGCGGCGGTCCATCAGCCGAAGCGGCCCGTGATGTAGTCCTCGGTCGCCTTCTTGTCCGGACGCGTGAAGATCTTCTGCGTGTCGCCGAACTCGATCAATTCGCCGAGATACATGAAGGCGGTGTAGTCCGAGACGCGCGCGGCCTGCTGCATGCTGTGTGTGACGATCACGACCGTGTAGTCCTTCTTGAGCTCATTGATCAGGTCCTCGATGCGCGAGGTCGAGATCGGGTCGAGCGCCGAACACGGTTCGTCGAGCAGGAGCACTTCGGGCTTCACGGCGATGCCGCGGGCGATGCAGAGGCGCTGCTGCTGGCCGCCCGAGAGCGAGGTGCCCGGCTGCGAGAGCTTCTCCTTCACGTCGTCCCAGAGCGCGGCCTTCTTCAGGGCCCATTCAACGCGCTCCTCGAGCTCCGTCTTGGAGATCTTCTCGCGCAGGCGCACGCCGTAGGCGACGTTGTCGAAGATCGACATCGGGAACGGAGTCGGTCGCTGGAAGACCATGCCGACGCGGCTCCTGAGTTCGGTGACGTCAATCGTCGGATCGAGGATCTCAAGGTCTCCCAACTTGATCGAGCCTTCGGCGCGCTGCTCCGGATAGAGGTCCTGCATGCGGTTGAGCGAGCGCAGGAGCGTGGACTTGCCGCAGCCCGACGGGCCGATAAAGGCGGTCACGCACCCTTCGGGAATCTTCATCGTGACGTCCTTCAGGGCGTGGAAGGACCCGTAGTAGACATTGAGGTGCTCAATGTCGATCTTCGGACGCGGCATCGTCTTCGGGGCGGCCGCGTCGAGGTGTTCGGGGTGAATCATGGTCATTTTGAAAACTTCACTTCAATTCGGTCGTGGGGACGCGCCGTCAGCGGCGGCAGCGTTCGCGGATGTAGATCGCCGCGGAGCTCATCACGAGGACGAGCAAGAGGAGCATGAGCGCGGTGCCGTACTGGATCGGACGGGTCGCGTCGATGTTTGTTCCCGAGGTGGCGAGCACGTAGATGTGGTACGGAAGCGCCATCACCGGATCGAAGGGCGAGACGCCCTCCTTCGGGGTGAAGAAGACGCTGCCGGTGTACATGATCGCGGCGGTTTCGCCCGCGGCGCGGGCGAGGCCGAGGATGGCGCCCGTGAGGATGCCCGGAAGGGCGTTCGGGAGCACCACCTTGAGGGTGGTCTCGCGGCGGCTCGCGCCGAGCGCGAGGCTCGCCTCGCGCCAGTCCTGCGGGATCTGCGAGAGCGCCGCCTCGGTCGTGTTGATGATGATCGGGAGCGAGAGCACGGCGAGCGTGAGGATGCCCGAGAGGAGGCTCACGCCGAAGCCGCAGAAGACCACGAAGAACGTGAGGCCGAAGAGGCCGAAGACGATCGACGGGACGCCCGCGAGGTTCGCGATCGACAAGCGCGTGAGCGTCACCCAGGCGGACGGGCGGCTGTACTCGTGAAGGTAGACGGCTGAGGCGACGCCCAAGGGGAGCGCGATCACGAGGGCGCCCAGGGCGAGGCAGAACGTGCCGACGATGCAGGGCAGGATGCCGCCCTTCGTCATCAGGTCGCGCGGGGGCTCGGTGAGGAACTCCCACGAGAGCGCGGGCCAGGCGTTCACGATGATGAGGCCGATGATGCCGAGGAGCGCCGCGATATCGACCACGACCGCGAGGCGCATCAGCGTGAAGCCCGACTTTTCGCACCAGCTGCGGGATGCGGAGGATTTCATTACTTGTTCTCCAGCCCGAAGCGGCGCGCAGCCCACCAGGCGCAGAGGTTGAAGACGAACGTGATGAGGAAGAGCACGAGGCCCGTGGCGTAGAGCGCGTGATAGTGCTCACCGCCCACGGCGGCTTCAGCCATTTCCGCGGCGATCGAGGAGGTCATCGGACGCACCGGGTCGAAGATCGACTCGGGGATGATCGCCGCGCCGCCCGCGACCATCAGCACCACCATGGTTTCGCCGATCACGCGCGAAATGCCGAGCATCACGGCCGTGGCGATGCCGCCCATGGCCCAGCGGAGCTCGACCTTGACCAAGGTCTCCCAACGCGTGGCGCCCAAGGCGAGGCTCGCTTCGCGGATGCCGCCCGGAACGTTGCGCAGGGCGTCTTCAGAAATGGACGCGATCGTCGGCACGCACATGAAGGCGAGCATGATCGAGGCGTTGAGCAGATTGAGGCCCGAGGCGATGCCGAAGAGGTTCTGCAGCCACGGGGCGAGGATGATCATGCCGATGAAGCCGATCACGACCGAGGGGAGCGCGGCCATGAGTTCGACCATGGGCTTCACGACCCGCTTCATCGGGTCGGGCATGCCCGCGTGGATCGCGCAGGCGGTGAGCACCCCGAGGGGCACGGCGATCACGGTGGTGAGCACCGCGCAGGCGAGCGAACCCACGATCAGGGCGCCGATGCCGAAGGCGGGCGGTTCATCGGTGGGGTACCACTCGGTGGAGAAGAGAAAATCGCTGAGGGAGACCTGTTGGAGAATCGGCAGCGCCTGACTGAGCAGGAATACGACGATGGCGGCCAGCGCGAGAACGCTCACGCCGGCCGCCGCGCCCAGGCACCGCCGGAAGGTCAGGTCAGCCCGAAGCTTTGCGGGCAGTTGGGCCATTCCGGCACTCCTAGTTACATCGGAGATGTTTGGCTTCTGGAGGAAGAGGAGGGATTACTTCACGTCGACCGGAACGAAGCCGGCCTTCTGAACGTCCTTCTGACCTTCAGCGGAGAGCATGAAGTCGATGAGCTTCTTGGCGTTGCCCTGGGGCTCGCCGGCCGTGAAGAGGTAGAGGTCGCGGGCGATCGGCCAGGTCTTGTTCTTCGCCGTCTCCATGCCGGGCTTGACGTTGTTCACGGTGAGCGGGTGCGTCTGCTTGTCCATGTAGCCGACGCCCACGTAGCCGATGGCGTTCGGGTTCTGGGCAACGGCCTGAACGACGCCGCCGTTCGAAGCCTGAATCAGGGCGCGCGGCGAGACGCGGGTCTTGCCCATCACGAGTTCCTGGAAGCATTCGAACGTGCCCGAGGAGGAGTCGCGGCCGACCACGACGATCGGGGTCTTGGCGCCGCCCAGCTCATCCCAGGACTTGATCTTGCCGGCGAAGACGTCCTTCAGCTGCTCCATCGTGAGGCCCTTGACGGCGTTCTTCGGGTTGACCACCGGAATGATCGCGTCGTGGGCGACGGTGAAACGCACGGTCTTGACGCCGTGATCCTCAAAGCCCTTCACTTCCTTCGCCTTGAGGTCGCGCGAGGACATCGCGACGTCGGTCATCTTGTCGCGCAGCGCCTTGATGCCGTTGCCCGAGCCCGTGCCCGAGATCGTCACGGTGACGTTCGGATTGGCCTTCATGAAGCCTTCGGCGACGAGCTGCATCGCGGGAAGGACGGTCGTGGAGCCGTTGACCGTGACCGCATCAGCAGCGTGAGCGGCACCGGCGCAGGCGATGCCGGCCACGGCACCGAGAACGGCAAACAGATTCTTCGTCATTTTCAACTTTCCAACTGACAGTAAATGAAATTCTGCGTGCGGCGCTTTCGTTCTCCGCACGCCCTGCAGTATGGAGAGGGGCCTTGAAGAGCCCGTGACGCGTCCATGAATCTTCCGTGACGACGACGCCTGCGGCGTCATCCAACCTTCATGGAAACCCTTATCCGACTCCCGCACTACCGCCTCGCGAGATCGGACTCGCTCTCGACCACGCGGCGGATTTCCTTGTAGGCGGCGGGAATCTCGTCGAGGACGCCCGCGTCGCGGCGGCAGAGGACGCCCTCGGTCTGGCGGCGGAGCTCCTCGGTCGTGAAGCGCGCCTTCGCCGCCCGCCGGCCCGTGCGGCGCCCCGCGCCGTGCGCGGACGACCGGAAGGACTCGGGCTCGCCCAGGCCTTCGACGAGAAAGCTCTGCGCACCCATGCCTCCCGGGACGATCCCGAGGGCGCCCTTGTCGGCATTGACCGTGCCCTTTCTCGTCACCCACACCGGTTCGCCGCAAGTGGACTTCGCGGGCGACGTAGTTGTGCCGGCAGTCGATCAGGCCGCCCACGGGCACCGCCGACGGGATGACCGCACGGAGCGCTTCGAAGACCTCGTCCACCATCGCGCGTCGGTTCGATTCGGCATAGGCCTCGGCCCAGCGCACGGCCTCGAGGTAGTCGCCCGAAAGAGCGCCGCCCCCTCATTGAGCCACGCGAGCGCCGGGTCGGGAAGCGCCTCCCCTCTGCAGGCCGCCTTCGCCGCGACGTGGCGGAAGACGAACGGCACCCGCGCCACGTTCTCCAACTGCGCGAGCGAGGCCGCATCGACGTCCTTGGTCCAGATCTTCACGGGGACGCCTCCCTCCGGATGAAGCTCCTGCAGCACGGGCGTCGAGGCGCCTGCAAAATGCGCGCCGCCCGTCCGGGAGGGTCGATTCTCGGACGGGCGGCGCAAGGGAATGGTACGGATCAGCGCCCGCGTCAGTCGAGCGACTTCACCTCGGCCGAGAGGCGCGCGAGCGAGAGCGCCACTTCGGCCGCCTTCTCAAGCGACTTCACCGGAATGCACTCGTAGATGCCGTGGTAGTTCATGCCGCCCGTGAAGACGTTCGGGCAGGGAAGTCCCTTCTCGGAGAGGCGCGCGCCGTCCGTGCCGCCGCGGATCGGCTCCTCGATTGGCTTGAGCCCGGCCGCGCGGTAGGCGCTGCGCACGATCTCGAGCACCTTTGGTGCGCGCTCGAGGTAGGGCTTCATGTTCTCGTACGAGTCCTTGATCTCGACCGTGACGGGCGCCTGCGGGAATTCGGCGTTCATCTGCGCGGCGATGTCGCGCAGGAGCTGCTTCTTCGCCTCGTAGAGCCCGCGGTCGTGGTCGCGGATGAGGATGCGCACGGTCGCCGAGACGACGCTTCCCGTCACCTTGTTGGGGTGCAGGAACCCTTCGTGTCCCTCGGTGGTCTCGGGGGCCATGTCGGCGGGGAGGCGGTCGATGAACTTCGCCGCGTAGCGGATCGCGTTCACCATCTTGCCCTTCGAGGAGCCCGGGTGCACGCCCACGCCCTTCACGGTCACGAAGGCCGTGCCGCCGTTGAAGTTCTCGCTCTCGAGCTTGCCCACTTCACCGCCGTCGAAGGTGTAGGCGTACTGCGCGCCGAAGTGCGCAATATCGAAGTTCTTCGTGCCGCGCGCGACCTCCTCGTCGGGCGTGAAGCCGATGCAGAGCTTCGCGTGCGGAATCGACGGGTCGGCCATGACGCGCGCGCACATGTCCATGATCGCGGCGACGCCCGCCTTGTCGTCGGCGCCGAGAAGCGTTGTGCCGTCCGTGAAGACCACGTCTTCGCCCGCGTACTTGCGGATCTCGGGGAACTGTTCGGCGCGCAAGAGGATGTTCTTCTCCGCGTTGAGCACCACGTCGCCGCCCTCGTAGCGCATGATCTGCGGCTTCACGCCGGCGCCGGGAGCGTCGGGCGAGGTGTCCATGTGCGCGATGAAGCCGATCGCGGGGGCGTCCCCGCACCCGGGCGTCGCGGGAATCGACGCGTAGACCACGCCCCCCGCGCCCACGTGGGCGTCCTCGACGCCGAGGCCCTGGAGCTCCTCGACGAGCGCCCGGGCGAGGAGCAGCTGCTTCTCGGTCGAGGGGTCCGTCGTGCTGTCAAGGTCCGACTGCGTGTCGAACTTCACGTACTTGAGCAGGCGTTCGAGCACCGTGGCGTGGGTCTGGGTCATTGTGGAGGGCCTCCGTTGAAGCGAGTTGGAAGAAGAGACTCCGCACAATCTACGCTCTTTTACCTAGGGCGGCATGCTCGTTATCCTCGAGACGCCGGGGCGTGCGCCTCACAGCCGTCATGCCGCGGACTCACGTCGAGATTTACCAAACCGAGCCGTAAAGCCCCGTCATTCATGGCGGGGATATAAGGCGACG
>ERZ833515.1995-NODE-1995-length-12678-cov-18.185772_pt1 | contig 12678 bp, 8 predicted proteins | sample MGYA00519949_ERZ833515 | MGnify/ENA primary metagenome ERZ833515 (study PRJEB31850, sample SAMEA3708741) | human gut metagenome | biome: human gut; feature: human-associated habitat; material: faeces | place: China | collected 2014 ...
TATTCCATTTGGTTATTTTCTTCATGGAGAGAGAACAAAGAAACGTTATAAACGAAGTATTGCATTTAACGCTTTTTTCTTCTTCGGGATCATTGTGATCGCCGGAGTCGGTACTTTTGCTTTTGTGCACAGTATCCGGACACGGCGCAGGCAGTTATATCGTCTGGCTTATGTGGATCCTCTGACAAATGGTGATAATTTTGCCTGCTTCAAGGAGAAATTATCCCACTGCAACGGAGACAGCGGCTTCTATGTTGCCCTGGATCTTCAGGATTTCAAGCTGATCAATAATACCTGTGGTGTGGCCAAGGGTGACGAAACACTGTTGGAAGTATGGAAGCTCCTGCAAACCGGTACACATCTGGGTGAATTTTCTGCCCACATCAATGCAGACCGGTTCATCCTGTTCCTGCGGGATAATGACCGGTGTACCTTAGAACCCAGATTGGAGTGCCTGTGTCAGGATATTTCCAATCTGTCCACAAAGCTTAATATTCCGAAACTGTTCCCACTGTGCGGCATCTATGAGACCGCCGATCATAAGGAAATCGAGCAGAATTACGGCAAGGCTGTACAGGCTAAGTATCCGATAAAGGGAAAACGTACCAGACATTATGCTTTTTATGAAGATCTGGATATCAAACAGCTCTCCGAGGATCGTCTGATGGAAGATGTCTTCGAAGACGCCCTGAAGAACGGAGAATTCCAGCTGTGGTATCAGCCGAAAGTAGACCCCGTCACCGGAAACATTCTGGGAGCGGAGGCTCTGATCCGTTGGAAGCGCCCCGACGGCACCATGCTCTCCCCCGGGAAGTTCATTCCATTATTTGAGAAAAACGGTAATATCACAACACTGGATGAATATGTGTTCCGCACAGTGTGCGCACAACAGCAGAGATGGCTGCAGGCCGGAGCAACATTGTATCCGATTTCTGTAAATATTTCCAGAGTCAGCCTGTACTACAGCAGTGTGGTAGATAAGTACCGGGAGATTTTGAATTCTTTCCAGCTGGATCCGAAATATGTTCCGCTGGAGATCACCGAGAGCGCTACCATTAATAACAGTGATATCTCCTCCCTGATCGAGCAGTTCCATGAAGCGGGATTTACTTTACTGCTGGATGATTTCGGAAGCGGTTATTCTTCTCTGTCTTCGCTGAATGTCATGCATTTCGATACGATCAAGCTGGATAAGAGTCTGATCGATTACATTGGTGACCGGAACGGTGAAAAGCTGCTGTTGCATATCACACAGCTGCTGCAGAGCTTCGGTATGACTATTACCGCAGAGGGTGTAGAAACTTCGGATCAGGTAGAGTTTCTGAAGAATCTTCACTGTGATGATATTCAGGGTTACTACTTCTCGAAGCCGTTACCGGTAAACGAATTTGAAGATTTTGTAAGAAAGCATACAGGTCTGTAGGGTTCGCCCACAGACCTGTTTTTGTTCCTGTATTCTGTTTTGCTCGTCTTATTCTTCTCCCAGGATCAGGATCGAATAAGCCGGAAGCGTAACTACAGTACCGGCACGCTCCGCAGTCTCTTCTCCGGTATAAAGTTCCCCCAGCAGTACCAGTTCCTCCGCTGTGGTGCCTCCTACGGTAAGTCCGGTCAGATCCACGCTCACAGCCTCCGCAGAGGTATTTCCCAACAATAATAAGTTACTGCCTTCATAGCTTCTTGTCAGGGCAAAGCATTGTTCACCGGAATACTGCTCCAGATAAGCGGTGGTGCCTCTGGCGATCACCGGGTTCTGGTTGCGGACACGGATCACCTGTTTCACATAATTATAGATGGAATCGGGATCCTCCTGCTGTTCTTCCAGACTGTCGAATTTCATCTGAAAATCTTCCATATCCGCAGGTCCCTTGCACATGCCTTCCGCTTTGTCATCCTTGCTCCAGTACATGGGAGCACGCTTATTCTCATCCTTGCCGGAGCCCTTCATTCCCAGTTCCTCCCCATAGTAGAGGAAGACACTTCCGCCGGACAACAGATTCAGGGCATTGCCAAGCTTCGTCTGTGCCTCACTGTTTTCCCCGGCATAGTAGCCTGTGCTCCGCCCCATATCATGATTCGTGTAAAAAGGGGCATTGATGTAATCCGGATTGTATTGCGCATACATAGCCTGCTCCGCTTCCAGATTCTTTGCATAGGATGCCGCGGATGCCTTGCCGTTTACCACATTTGCGATGATTCCGGACTTGTCAGCGAAGGTAAAATCAAACATGCTGTCCACGCCGCTCGCGTAATATTGCGCATAGGTATTCTGATCTGTCCAACATTCACACACCAGATAATTCTCCGGGTCCTTGCCATGGACATAATCGGCAAACCAGCTTAAAATCTCGACATTGTCTTCCACAGAGCCGGTGACGTATTCCTTCACCGCATCCAGGCGGAAACCATCCACACCCATATCCAGCCAGAAGTCCGCCACCTGCTCGAATTCCCGGCGCACCTCTTCATTCTGCAGATCCAGATCCGGCATGCCGTCCCAAAATCTTGCTTCATAATACCAGTCTGCCCCATTTACCTGCGCATATCCGCTCTGGGCTTCCCTTGAAAAATGGTAATAATCTATATAAGGACATTCTGAGGAGTCAGGCTCAGCTCCCTCCGGCAGATTTTTCAGATACTCCGTTGCCTGTAAAAACCATGGATGCCTACTGGAAGAATGGTTCATCGCCAGATCCAGGATCACACGGATCCCACGGTCATGGCAGGCTGTCAGCAGCTTTTGGAAATCATCCAGGGTACCGTACTGCGGATCAATATTCTCGTAATCCGTAGTGTCGTATTTATGATAGGTCGTGGAGGGCATTACCGGCATGAGCCAGATGCCGTTGATCCCTAAGTCCGTATCCGTCGTATCGTCACCATCATTCAGGTAGTCCAGCTTGTCCAGGACTCCCTGCAGGTCACCGATGCCGTCACTGTCACTGTCATAGAAGGAATAAACAAAAAGCTCGTAGTAGGTGCGGTAGTTGTCGTCTATGATCTGCAGTGCCCGGGCATCCTGCGCTAACGTTACAGTACTGCCGGCGTTGTCGATATTGCTGCCCGTGCTCTGGTTCTGTTGGGCGGCAGTCCCATCCTGGGTACCCGCGGATGCACCGCCTGCTGCCTGGTCGTTTCCTCCGCAGGCAGCCAGAGATACTGTCATCCCTGCTGCAAGTATCAATGCCCATAATTTTCTGTTCCATCTGCTCATCATTTTCTCTTACTCCTCCAATCCACTTTTTTCAAACCGGAACCATTTGAAATCAAAATTACAGCCCGGTAGGAAGACAAATGTCACCTTCTGTTCTCCCGTCACTTTCTGTATCGGGAATCGCATCTCACGATATTCCCCGCTATGCGGGAAGGGTAGTACCTGCGTCTCCCCATTACTGAATCGCAACTGTATCGTATTGTGCTGCAGAGGTGTCCTTCCGCATATGACGATACTGTCAGAAGCATCTGTTCCAAAGTCCATATCACTGAACTCAAGGGAAACATTGTTGCCGATCTGTTCAATGGCATCCGCAGTTCTCACAAAGCTGTCTCCATAAGTAACGCCGTCTGTGAGGGCAGACAGTCTCGCATAAGCTTTCTCCTGTTTGGTAAAATGAAACTCCTTCAGGAAAAATTTATCTTCCGACACAATTGTCAGATTCACCACGCCTTTCAGTCTCCGGGACAGTGTAAATGTCTCCGGTTGGAAGACCTCCCAGATGCCGGGCTTCTGATAGGTGACTTCTCCGACAAGTTCTCCCGTCTCTCCGAATCCGGATGCATTCTCCCCGGGTTCTCCCTCCCAGATTTGAATTCTGTGAGGGTCATTATCATTCGCAAAAATAGCCAGCGTGATCTCATCACTTCCGAATTCGCCGAAATCCATGGATCTATAGACCAGACCGGTAGGCTGTGCTTTATCCGTTCCGGCACTGTTCTCCACACCGCAGCTCACATCCCCGCCAAAGCTTGTGTCATAGGAAATAGCAGTAACCGGTTCATAAGGTGACCGAAACGTCTGTCCCATTCCCTCCACCTGAAACTCCAGCTGTGAGATCATTTTCACAGAAGGGGTACCGTTGCGGGACATGCATCTCACCTGGAAGCTTCCGTCACTGATGCCTGTGATACGGATGCCTTCACCGTCCGGAAGCTCTTCCTGCTTTGCGATCGGACTGGGAATACCTGTAGCATCCGTAATGCTCCACAGAAGCTTACGGTCAGTGGCTTCCATAGGATAAATACAGGTATGCAGCAGTACAGACGGGTTTTCCGGTGTCAGCGTCGTTGCGGCTGCGCTCAGTTCCAGCTTGCGTACGGGCACGAATCCGGGGTTCACGAAGGCAGGCGGATATTCTCTGTTTTCTTCCGTTGCACAGATGCCGGGACGGATTGGTGCTTCGATAGCATGAAGCGTCACTGTCGCCGTGCGGTGCCCGGCAGCTGTCGTATTGTCCGGAGTCTCGACTACTGCTGCGGCCGTTCCGATGACGGTTTCATCGGTCATGCTCGCCGTGGCTGTCCATGCGTCCTCCACGGTCACACGAATCTCTCCGGAGATCGTTTTCGCAGCGATCATCGCCAGAAGCTTCCCCTGGAACAGCTTGCGGACAGTTCCCTTGTAGGCATCGTAATCGGTACTGTCACCATTGTCCAAACCTACGAGACGTCCGGCGCCTTCCACGGTCACTCTCACATAATCGGAAGCATTTTCCACGGGATGTCCGTCCTTATCTTCTGCCGCGATCTCCAGGAAGATCATATCTTCGCCGTCGGCACACAGAGTGGTTTTGTTTGCTTTTAATACATAATGATCGGTGTTGCCAAAGGAATGTCTCTCCTGCCTTGCGATCTCTCTGCCGGTCTCATCGTAAGCCACAGCACAGATACTGCCGGGCACATAAGGTACTTTCCAGGAAGGCTGCAACACCGTTCCCTTTTCATGATCGATCTGCCGCCTTCCCTGTGATACGCCGTTTACGAACAGTTCCACCTCCGGAGCATTGCTGGTGATCCGCACATCCACCTGCTGTCCCGGATTGAAGTCCCAATAAGGGTAGACATGAATCATAGGATCTTTTTTCACATCTGTCCACTCTGCGCGGAAGAGATAGTAGGAATCCTTCGGAAATCCCGCTGTATCCATCTGCCCGAAATAGCTGTTTTTCGTCTGATAAGGTGTCGGCTCACCGATGTAGTCAATAGCTGTCCAGATGAACTGTCCACAGGAATAGGGGGTATCTCTGTCCATAATGATACAGTATTCCGTATTTTTGGCTGCCCAGCTGGTAGTACTGTTGCCCAGAGCAGAGCACTGTTCGTCTGCTTCGATCAGAGTCGACCGATCCAGTGGAAAATGATAGATGCCGCGGCTCTGTACAACAGAAGAAGTCTCGCTTCCGTAGATGATCCAGTCCGGATACTTTTTATGGTGCTCTTCATAATATTTTTCCGCGTAATTATATCCCGCCAGCTTCACGATATCTGCACATTTCTGTGCGTTTTCCCAGGGCATATAGTTCGAGCCGATGGTCACAGGTGCCACATTTCGGTAGTCCCACTTTCTAACCGCGGCAATGAGGTTTTCGGTGATCTCCTGTCCGTGGGCATCCGCATGAGTATCCGGGATCTCGTTGCCAATGCTCCACATGATAACAGAGGGGTGATTGCGGTCCCTACGGATCCAGCTGCGGACATCCTTTTCCATCCAGTCCTTGAAAAATCTGGCGTAATCATATGGATTCTTCGCCATCTCCCACATGTCAAAGGCTTCAGACAATACCAGAAATCCCATCTCGTCCGCCAGTTCCATCACTTCCACTGCCGGCATGTTGTGAGAAGTCCGCAGGGCATTGACACCCATGGAACGCATGAGTTTGAACTTACGGCGCATGGCTTCCTTGTGGAAAGCCGCGCCCAGTGCTCCGAGGTCATGATGGTCACAGGTACCGTTCAGGCGGATCTTCCTGCCATTTAATAAAAAACCCCTGTCGGGATCAAATTGTATGGTGCGGAAGCCGATACGGAAATATTCCTGCTGACATAGTTCCCGGCTGTTGGTCTCCTGCTCTCTCCACAGGCATACCTGCAGATCATATAAGTAAGGATCCGTAATGTCCCATTTCCTCGGATTATCCACAGGGATCGTCATGGATATCTTGTTCTGTCCACAGGTGAGGGGCTGTTTTACCCGGAAGAGCTCCGAGGTTTCTGTTTCTATAGGGCTTTTGCTGTTATCAGTATCTCGCAGACAGTATTCCAGTTCATAATTTCCACTATCTGTTCCCCATTCCAGTTCCGTGTCGATAGTCAGGTCATAACCCTTGTTCGTCTCAACAGAAGATATGTAGATGCCGTCCAGAGGAATATGTGTCTCCGGCAGCCGGATCATCCACACATTCCGGTAGATTCCTGCACCGCTATACCATCTGCTGTTGGGCGCCTGAAATACAACACGCAGAACGATTTCATTCTCTCCCTCATGTAAAGCATCCGTAATATCCCAGTCAAAGGTAGAATAGCCGTATTTCCAGTCACCAAGGTGGTCACCGTTTACATAAATAGAAGAATCCATGTAGACACCTTCAAAGCGGAGGATGACACGGTCATCATTTCCTGTTTTATCCGGGGCATAGGCAAAGTTCTTCCGATACCAGCCGATGCTGTCTTCATAGAGATTCTTCGTATCATAGATCAACCAGTCATGGGGCAGATCCACCGGTTGCATTTTGGCTTCCCAGATCTGCCTGTCTTCCCAGTTCACACCTAATGCTGTTTTGGCAAAATACCAATTATCATTCCATAACGTTCTGCTATTCATCGAAATTTCTGCCCTTTCCGTCTGATCCCGGTTTCGTCCCGTTATTTTATTTTTCCTGCACGTGTTCAGATTTATCTGCGTTCGATGCAGGCTGCGCATCCGCCCGGTTCTCCAAGTGCCTCACAAGCCAGACCGCCAATAGTGCATCCAGCGTTCCCAATAAGATTCCACCCAGGATATCCGTCGGGTAATGAACGAAGAAGTAAAGTCTGGAAAATGCAATAAGTGCCGCCATGAGCAGACTTAAGAGTCCCGCTCTGCGATAATAGCAGAAGATCGTCACTGCACCGGCGAATCCATTGGAGCTGTGTCCCGAAGGAAAAGAATATTCGGAGGGAAACGGGATCTTCAATATGACACTGTTGTCGACTGCGCAGGGCCGGGGTCTGGCAATCACATTTTTCAAGAACAGATTTCCCACCAGATAAGTAATAGCCATTGCGATCATCATAGTCAGACCACATTTTCTGGTCTTCGGTATACATGTCAGGACGATTGCAATAACGATCCATACCAAACCGCTTTCACCGATCGTGGTAAAAAAACGTAAGATCTCTGTCAGCCATTCCTGATGAATTCCCTGTATTGCGTGTAGTATCTGTAACTCCATATTACTCTCCATTCCGCAGACGTCTGTCTGTCCTTCCGTCACCGTCTGTCGGCAGTCTGCGCCTTCCGTAAGACGTTCCCTACCTCATTCCCGCCTATGGCTATGTTACTGCATCTTCGCAAGAAAAGCCTTCGCATTGGCCGCGATGTCATCCTTGAATACAGCAGAGCCTGCCACGATAACATTGGCTCCCTTCTCCAATGCCTGCACTACGTTGTCCAGATGAATACCGCCGTCTACTTCCAGATCGATAGCAAGTCCTCTGTCCGTGATCATTTTACGGATCGCCGCTACCTTATTCAGGCATTCCGGGATCAGCTTCTGTCCGCCGAAACCGGGCTCCACGGTCATGACCAGTACCATATCCACCAGTTCCAGATAAGGTTCCACAGCCTCTGCCGGGGTGGCGGGTTTGATGGTGATGCCAACCTTTTTGCCGGTGGCACGTATTTTATCAATGCATCCCTTCACATCTTCTGTGGCTTCCAGATGAAAATTCACCAGATCCGCACCGCAGGCAGCGAACTCTTCCACATAGCGCTCCGGCTTCTCGATCATCAGATGCACATCCAGGAACATGTCTGTGTGGGGTCTCACTGCCTTCAAGACAGGCATTCCGTAAGAGATTGAAGGCACAAACAGTCCGTCCATCACGTCTACATGCAGCCAGGGCACACCGGCTCCTTCCACAGCTTTGATATCCTCTCCCAGCTTCCAGAAATCCGCCGAAAGAATTGAAGGTGATAAAATATTCATGATACTCCTCATTTCTGCCCCTTAGGGCCTTGTCTGCAACACTTTTCCCTTTGAAAAGGAAATCGTATTCCGTATGCGTCTATTCTAACAAACTTGTATTCTTAAAACAAGATAAACTAAAAGGAACCTTTCCTTTTGGAAAAAGTTCCTCTCTTCGTGTCTTGTGATCACGTAATTCTCTATAGATTTTTGACATCCTCTTTTAACTGCTCCCAGGCATCTTCATGCTCTGTATAGTATATGGGACATTTTTTTCCACCGCAGTCATAGTGGCGGAGAATATCCTCCGGTTCCAGTTCATAGGCATCGATCAGCCAACTCAGCAGCCTGATCAGGGAATCGTAGGTCTCCTGAGTGAACTGTCCGTTGTCCGCCTTATAGCAGCATTCGATAGAGATGGAATCCTCGTTACGGGTCTGCACCGCGTAAGCGATCTCATCCAAAGGAACACACTGGATGATCTCCCCGTTATAGCCGATGATGAAATGCGCGCTGGCACTGCGCTCATGATTGTCCTTAAGCTGTTCGAAATAACTGCGGTTCTGTGCCGCACTGGTGCCGGGGTTGGCAGTATAATGCACGAAAATATTATTCACCTCCGTCAAAGGATCTCCCGGTCTGGAATATTCATTTACCGTGAGGAAATCCTCCGTCCAGTCAGGGTGCGCTGCGTAAGTCTCCGCCGACAGTCCCTGGATCCTAGTCCCCATGGTATTCTCAGTCCCTTTTCCCACCCGCTGCGCCATATCTATTGCTTCCATCGGTGTGCTGGCTTCCGCAGTACTGGCAGGCACCTTCAAAAGCTTTGTCAATGCGACGATTCCTACCAGAATTCCTGCACAAAGCAAAGTCATCCGGATATATCTGCGGATTCTTGCCCGTCTGCGGCGACGCTGTCTCTCCGCCCTCGTCAGGCGTTGTCTTGTGCGCGTGTTGTAGGTATTGTCTCTGCATACGTTTCCATCAGATACAGCAGCCGCAGTTTTCTGTTTCTGTTGGCGGATTCTGTTTTCCTGCTGGGGCACTGCACTATGATGTCGTTGTTCTATGCGCCTTCCTATATGTCTGCCCGTATTTTTCCCGGTTTGATAATCCACCAAATACGGATTCCTCCGCATCTGCGTTATATGGATCTCTGCCTGTCTGCCCGAACGATTTTCCTGCATCATATTGCCAGTCCCTCCGAATGAATTACTTTCTACGGGTTTCAATATAACGCGGAATTGTCACATTTTACGTCACATTTTTCTTAAGAAATTATAAATTTCTCCTATAACAGTTCTTGCAGATATGTTTCGATCTCTTTCGCGGTAATTTGATGGGCTTTCATGCCGGGGTGCAGGCGGCTGCCTACGGTATCCGGTGTAGTGTCGGGAAGTTGCAAAAAGTGTATCCGGGAATCGGCAGTCTGCTCCGCATAGCCTTCCACAGCTTCCCGGATGACGGACAGGAAGTTGTCTCCCAGCATACCGTAACCCCAGATGATCTGTGCTGTGGGGTTGCTGTTCCGCACTACTTTCAGGAAATCGCCGATGGCTGTAGTCAGGATTTCTTTAACTTCTTCTATATCCCTTGTTCCTGCCCATTCCTGCCCCAGTTCCGCTGCGGACTGAATCGCTGTGGCATCATTGGTTCCCAGATTGATAATGACCGCATCCGGCTGCCATGCCTCGAAATCATAGTCTTGCAACGCTCCCAAAGAAGCATTCCTCTCCCCGGTGAGTAAGCCACAGACCTGTGTGTAAAACGGAGGAATCTTATTCTCCACATTTCCATCCCATCCGGTGACAGTTCCCCAGCCGCTCTGAGATACCACACGATACTCTGCGGATAATGCATCTGCCACCATACGGGGATAAGTATTCATTGCAGAGAAAAAGGCACTGATCCAATCTTCCTCATAGACGGCTCCCACCGTACCTTCCCCGCTGGTAATGCTGTCTCCCACAAATTCCAGCCGGTACTTCGGCTCCGGCAGCTGCTGGAATTCACCGTCTGCATATTGCAATCCCACAATCTGTAACAGATGCCCGGGATCCTGATGCATTGCCTGTACTTCTTTCAGAATCCGTACATGCTTCGGTTTTCCTACCGTCATCCCCCGGAACAGGCACACTTCATTTTTCCCTTTATTTAACGGAACTCTACTGATCTGCACACCGTTCAGTTCCACCGCAAGCCACGGTTCATAAGCGTCGTAATCGGCATTTACCTCCACCTGAATTTCACTGCCGGTATAGATAAATTCTATTCCGCTGCCGGTCCAGAATAAGTTCACCACATCCGTTCCCGTGGTGCGTCCCAACACCCGTACCTGCGGCAATTCTACTACACTGACTGTCTTTGTTGGCTGCTCCATTTTTCTGCCATACCTCCCTGTGCATTGTTTTATCTGTCGTTCTGATTTTCGATGTCTCGCTCTCTGATCACCGATTCTTGGCACAACGGCTATATTCTTCGGCTATCACAGCCTCCGCAGGGCGATCGCAAACTGCATAAGGACTCTTCCTTTCCATACTTCCCGGCCAGTCCCAGATTCCGAAGCCTTTCACCCAGTCCCGTTTTTCGCAGGCAGAAAACATTGCCAGATACCAGTCTGCCTGTTCCGCATCATCCTCTTTGCCCTGCAGTTCCCAGTTATTCGGCACCAGCGCGGAACCATGGATATTCATGCATCCAGCCTCCGAGAAAATAAAAGGCTTCTGGTATTTTTTTACTACTTCTTCAATGCGATCCAACTGATTCTCCCAATCATCGATGGGATAGTATCCGCTGGAAGCGATCACATCCACTGCATCCCACCATGTAATATGATCTTCTCCGTATTTGTCACAATTATAACCGACAGGCCCGTCATATACTGTGCGGACCTCTGCGATCAGCTTTCTCCAATCCGTCTCCCGGTGCTCTGTCATCGTCATCTCGCAGCCTGTAAGAAATAATTCACACCCTGTCCGCTGTGCGATCTGTGCATAATGCTTCTGAAAAGCAATATGGCTTTCAAACCAGTTGCCCCACTTCGGTTCACAGGGAACATCATGATCAAAAAAGCTTATTCTTGCTCTCCAGACACCATTGTCACAATTCACGGTAGGCTTTAATGCCACCTTTAATCCCAGACTCTTCGCAAAGCGAATCATATCACACAGTTCTTCATCCGTGCAGCTTTTCTCCCCATCGAAACGAATTTCTTCGCTATAAGGGGTTTCCTGCATCCCCGAGGGAGTGAGTATCACCCAGTTCGCGTGGGTCTTATGCGCCATTTCCTCCATACTTTTTCTGGCTTCTCCAGATCCCAGTACGCCTTTGTGCGGAAATACCGCAAAATTCACCCCATGAAATTTTTCTGTACCAAATTTCTGCATCAAAAGTTTTCCTTTCCATAATTGTTTTATCGTAAAGCTTTTCCAATCTCCGTTCTTGTATTGTATCATTATTATCTTTATTTAGCTAGCTATTTTAGCTTTTTTTAGTTAAAATTATTTTTTGTTTTCTCACTTTTCCTATGTTAACATAAAAACAAAGTTATACGATCAAATGAGGGAGAATATTGCCATGCATTTTGTCCAGGCGAAGGGGATTTTATCTCAGAATAACGGAATGAATATTTACCGCGGATGCTCCCACGGCTGCATTTATTGTGACAGCCGCAGCAGATGTTACGGTTTTACACACGCCTTTGAAGATATCGAGGTCAAGAAAAATGCTCCTGAACTGCTGGAGCAGGCATTACGTTCAAAACGTCACAAATGCATGATCGGTACAGGTGCCATGTGCGATCCGTACCTTCCCGCTGAAAAAGAGCTTCAATTGACCAGAAAATGTCTGGAACTGATCGATCGGTATGAATATGGCGTTACGGTACTCACAAAATCCAATCTGGTGCTTCGGGACCTCGATCTGCTGCAATCTATCAATAAGAAGGCCAAAGCAGTCGTGCAGATGACGCTCACTACTTATGACGAGGAGCTGTGCCGTAAGATTGAACCGCATGTGTCTACTACGAGAGAGCGTTTTGAAGTGTTGATGAGATGTAAAGAGTTGGGAATACCGACTCTTGTGTGGATGACACCGATTCTTCCTTTTATTAACGATACCAGGGAGAATATAGAAGGCTTGCTTGATTATTGCCTGCTGGCAGGAGTTCGGGGGATTCTGGTGTTCGATGTTGGTGTCACGCTACGGGAAGGCGACCGGGAATATTTCTATCAAGCGCTGGATCGTGATTTCCCCGGCATCCGGCAAAAATATATCAGCACCTACGGAAATGCCTACGATATTCCCAGTCCTTATGCAAAAGAGCTTATGGCACTGATTCAAAATACCTGCGTAGCGAATGGTATGCTGTGTTCCCCGAAGGAATGCTTTACTTACCTGCATGAATTCCCCGAGAGATACGCGCAGCAAACATTATTTTAAATTGAGAGTTAGTGAAATAATCCCGTAGCCCTTGGCAGGGTATAAGAAACGCGGCACGCTCGCGCTCTGTCGCAGA
>ERZ833515.1997-NODE-1997-length-12670-cov-15.177804_pt1 | contig 12670 bp, 10 predicted proteins | sample MGYA00519949_ERZ833515 | MGnify/ENA primary metagenome ERZ833515 (study PRJEB31850, sample SAMEA3708741) | human gut metagenome | biome: human gut; feature: human-associated habitat; material: faeces | place: China | collected 2014 ...
GCTGCTCGTGTATGTTGATCGCCGTTTGCTCCGAACGAAGTTCCTGCCCCTGTTTTGCAGCGGCGTTGGCTGGAAAGCCGGTATCACGTTCGGACGGCTCATAAAATTTTCAAGGTACGTTTCCCATAAAGAAAAATACCGCCCACGCAGCGCAGCGATGATTTTGTCGGGTGAAACGGCGGCAAAATAGATCGGGTGTGTTGCGGGGCGGCAGAGAAAGCTATGACGCTTTATTTCGATAAAGTGGTTTGACTTGTAATAAATGGTAGCATAAGAGTAGGATGCTGTCAAGTAAAAGCGGAAGAAATTAGATGAAGCATCAAAAAGTCAATGGCGGTTTTATAAACAGAGCACAAAAATATGATGTGTTTTAACGGGCCTATGCTTCATAAATTTTCCCCATTGGACGCGATGACGTCCCGGTACCACCAGCCGGAATCCTTGACGGTGCGCTTCAAGGTGGGGTAGTCCACATAAATCAGGCCGTAACGACAGTTGTAGCCTGCCGCCCACTCGAAGTTGTCGAACAAGCTCCACACCGAGTAGCCGATCACTGGGATGCCATCATCAATGGCATGGGCCATCTCCAAAAGATACCGGTGCAGAAAGTCGATGCGCTGGGGATCGTGGACCTTGCCATCCAGCATGACGAAGTCCAGCCCTGAATAGCCGTTTTCGGTGATGAGGATGGGCAGGTGGTACCGCTCGAACCAGAACTTGCTGGCGTAGTAGAGCACCTTGGGGGTGATGTTCCAGGCGGCAGCGGTCTGGGGGCTGCCCTGGTAGGCGTAGGTGTCGTATTTTGACGGGTCGGGCACCAAGTCCACCGTGCCCTGGTAGCAGTTGTAGGCGTAGAAGTCCAGGGGCTGGCTCACCAGGGCCCACTCCGCATCGCTCATGGGGTACAGTATATCACCAAATTTTTCTTTGGCCCATGCAGGATACCGGCCTAAAAACACAGGGTCGGCCCACCAGGTGTTGGACATGATGTAGCCGGGGTAGTCGCTGAGGGACTTCTGCCGGGCCTTTTCCACTTCCTCAGGGCTGTCATCTTTGGGCAGACAGCAGTCACCGGTGGGGGCCATCCCGACCTTGGCGCCGGGGCAGTTTTTCCGCAGGACCTGCACCGCCCGGCCATGGGCCAGCAGGATGTTCTTGGTCACCGCCATCATGGCGGCATCGCCGTTGTGCTCAAAGGGTGCGTGGACGCCCGCCATCAGACCCAGCCCGCAGAACATCTGGGGCTCGTTGAAGGTGAGCCAGTACCCCACCCGGCCCGCCAGGGCTTTGGATACGACCTCCGCATACTCGGCAAACCAGTCGGGGCTGACAGGGTTCTTCCAGCCCCCCTGCCGGTAAAGGGCGGTGGGCAGGTCCCAGTGGTAGAGGGTCACCAGTGGCTGGATGCCGTTTTTCAGCAGCTCGTCGCAGAAATCCTGGTAAAATCGGATGCCCGCCTCGTTGACCTTGCCAATACCCTCGGGCAGCACCCGGGCCCAGCTGATGGAAAACCGGTAGGCCTTCAGGCCCATTTGCTTCATCAGGGCCACATCCTCTCGCCAGCGGTGGTAAAAATCAATGGAGATGTCGGCGTTCTCGCCGTGGGCGATCTTGCCGGTGCCGTCATGGACCAGGGTGTCCCAGATGGACTCCCCTTTGCCGTCGGCGTTCCAGCCGCCCTCGATCTGGGTGGCCGCTGTGGATGCGCTCCACAGGAAATCTTTGGGGAAGGTGGTCATAATCTGTCCTCCTTGTATTTCAAGAATCCCCCGCCTGGGGTCAGGCGGAGGATTGCGAAAAAGAAGTACCTGCCCCGGCAAACTGGGACAGAGGGAAGATAGCTTGTTAATGTTTTAGGAAGTGCAGCAGGGCCTCGGCGGAAGCCTTGGCGCCGCCCAGGCTCTTCATATCTGCACTGAACTCCGCAGCAGTGGCCTTGTAGGAAGACTGGGTCAGCAGCTTGACGATGGCAGCCTTCAGGCTTTCGCTGGTGATGGCGTTCTTGTCCAGGAAGGCGCAGCCCAGTCCCAGCTTTTCGATCTGCCGGGCAGTGATAGCCTGTTCCTCCATCTGGGGGATGGCGATCATGGGCACGCCGTAGTAGATGGCCTCGCCGGTGCCGCCCATGCCGGCGTGGGTGATGAACACCGACGCCTGGGAGAGGATGTCCAGCTGGGGCACCATCTGGCCCACCTCCACGTTGGCGGGGATGTCTTTCAGGCTGGCCGGGTCGATGGAGCCCAGGGCCGCAAAGACGTTGATATCCAAGTCTCGTACCGCGTCGAACAGGATGGGATAATACTCGGGCCAGTTGTTGAAGGCGGTGCCCAGGGACGAATACAGCAGCGGCTTGCCGTTGTCGGGGGCCTTCCAGCTGCCGAAGGCGGTCCGCTTGCCGATCTGCACCCCGGTGAACACAAAACTGTCATCGAAGGTCTCGTAGTTTGGTACCAGTTTTTTCTGCATCATGACCAGGTTGAAGTCCCCGTGACCGTCGAAGATCTCCTTGACGGTCATCAGGCGGCAGCCGTATTTTTCGGCGTAACTTTGAGCCAGCTGGGCCGCGGCCTGGCGCAAGGGATGGTCTGCCGGGACGTTCTCGAAGCCGGCGGCCACCGAGTAGCTGGCGTTAGAGGGATAGCTGGTGTAGAGCATGACGTTGGGCACCTTGAGACTGTCGGCGGCGATAGTCCCTGCGATGCCCGCAAAGTCATGGACGATGGCGTCGGGCTTGTCGTTTTTCAGGGTGTCCAGCACCGTGTCGATGTAGGCCCCAGCCTCGTTCAAAAAGAGGAAGGGCACCGCGGCGGCCACCCCGCCGTCATCCTCTTTCTTCTCGCCGCCTTCATTGTGCTTGTCGTTCTCGGCCATCCAGGAGGGGACGGGGACGAACTTTGCCCCGGTGGGCTCAATGATGCGGCGGAAGGCCTCGGTGGTGAAGTAGGTCACCCGCACTCCCCGCTTCACCAGTTCGGTGACCAGGGCCAGGGTGGGGTTGATGTGGCCAAAAGCGCCCAAAGATACAAACGCGATGTGCATAAAAACAAGCTCTCCTTTTTTGATCACAATGTACAGGCAAGGGCTTTGTGGATTTTGGATTTGCTGTACACCAGGTTGGCGGCCTTGCCATCGGAGCGGCGGAAAGTAGTATCCATCTTTTTAGCGATAGTTGCTTTCATTCCCATAAAAGAGAAGGGCACGTCATCGGTATCGCCTGCCAATACCTGATCACACAGCTCAATCATCTCATCTAGGAGGGTAACGGGCAGCTCGGGCCCATGATGGGAGACAAAGATCCGATCGTACCGGCCTGTCAGGCGGTCCCGCACTTGGACGACCGTTTCCCTGTACGCCTCCACTGGGGCGGCCTCCGGTCCAAAGAGGAAAGTAAAATTGTTGCAGCAGTCTCCCGTAATCAGGAGCCTGTCCTCCTCCACAAGGAAAGCAGTGCTGCCCGCGGTGTGCCCGGGGAAAGCCACCGCCTGCACATGCACCTCGCCCAAATCAAAAATCATGCCGTCGGTCAGCTCGGCAAAGTCCTTGTTTGGGTCAGCCTCCACAAAGCTGCCAGCGGTCAGTTCCTCATAGCGATCCCTCAGATTGCCCTTCAGGTAGCCCTGGCGGTCAGCCAGACTGCACTGGCTGCGATAAAGTGCCTGGTCGGCGCTATTGAGATAGACCTTGCCAAACTCCGTTGCGCCGGGGGCGTGGTCGATATGCCCATGGGTCAGCAGGACAGTGAGGGGCAGGCTGGTCAGATTTTCTACAAAAGCCCGCAGATGTCCTACTCCCAAGCCCGCATCAATCAGGATGGCCCGCTGTCGGCCAATGACGAGGTAGAGGTTTTCTTTGCTGGGACTTTCGATCCAAAGAACATGGACGGAAACTGGCTGGGAACGATAATACATAGTGTATCTCCTTATTAAAAGGCAGCCATACAGGCAGCGCATGGCGTCGCCCGTATAGCTGCGGGGAAAAGAGGGAACGTTCAGTTCTGCTCAGATTCGATGGCGAGCTTTTCGGCTTCCAGATTCTTCTTGTCCTGCATCTTAACAAAGGGCATGAAAATCAGTAGGTCAATTACGCACAGGACTACTTCCATCGCTGCGATGGCTGCGCTGCCGTTGAGGATGCCGGTAGCAATCATGGGGAAGTTGAATACCGTCACGCCGGCATAGTGTGGCACAATGCCAATGGCACAGGCTGCATAGCCCAGGATGAAATTCAGCGCAGGGATAATCACCCAGGGAACCACAATGGTTGGGTTGAGCACAACAGGAGCGCCGAAGATCAATGGCTCAGAGATGCCGAAGAAAGCAGGAGCTACTGAAATCTTGCCCACCGTCTTAAGCTGGCCAGATTTGGCAAACAGTAGCAGGGCTAAGGCAAAAGCGGGATAAACGGTTGCAATGGTGGTGCTGTAGGAAAAGGCCATACCGATGATGTTGGGTACAGCCTGCCCGGCAGCATAGGCAGCTTGGTTAGCCCCATCCAGCCCAAACATAATGGGGGCGGTCATACTAGACAGGAAACCAGGGTGGATGCCGAAGAACCACAGCACCTGGGTCAACAGGTTGATGATAGTCAAAGTAAAGAGGTTCTCGCCCACGATGGCGTTGAGGGGCATTTGCAGAATGTTGTACAGGCAGTCGAAGGCGTTTCCCCAAGGGGTCAGCGCAAACAGACCACGCAGCACCAGAGCCATCAATGCGATGACCAGACCGGGAATCAGAGAGACAAAAGTATTGGAAACGTATTCCGGCGTGCCCGCTGGCATTTTGATAACGATTTTGGCGTCCACAATTGCCTTATAGACCGAGATGGTCAGCAGAGCGACGAGGATGCCCAGAATCATGCCCTGGGTGCCCATGTAAGTGAAGGAAAGAACCGCTGTGCCGTTGGCGTCGACAGCGGTGGGCAGCAGCGTCACATAGACAATCAGAGCAAGGATGGGTGCGATCTTGCTGTGGACTTCCTTTTTGTCGGCAAAGACGCTGGCGACGCCATAGGTAAAGTAGAGGCCCAGCATATTGGTGGTAGCTCCCACCAACGCAGTCAGCAGGGTGCTGATACCGGTAGATTGGATAAAGTTCTGCCAAAAATCCACCGGCAGGCCTGAAAACAGACTGGCGAAGGAACCGATGATGATTACCGGCAGAAACGTCATGATGCCCTGTGAAATGCTTTGCAGGTAGATATTCCCGTTGACGACGTCGCTGAATGCCGCCATCCGGTCGGTCATGCTCTTTTTCTCTGCCATGGCTTACACCTCCTCGCCCATCAATTTGCGGGCAGCTTTTAGAACGGCGGCACCGTTCATCATTCCATAGTCCTTCATCTCAATGGCGGCTACTGGCACGTCGGGACAATCCTTCTGCACCTGAGGCAGCTTGTGCTTAACCTGGGGCCCAATCAGGATGCAGTCAGCATCGGTGCCCACTTCCTTGGCGGCTGCCAGAGAATAGGCGTTGATGGTGCATTCATAGCCTGCCTTGGCGGCGGCCTCCCGCATCTTAGCCACCATCAAGCTGGTGGACATCCCATTGCTGCACATCAAAACAATCTTTTTCATACAAAATTCCTCCTTATTTTTACCAGACCGGAATGGCTGGCGATTTTCCTCTTTACTGCTTTTTTTGCTCCAGCGCCTCTTCCAGCGCGTCGATCCGCTTGTAGAGTGCGATCATCTCCTCCACCATTGTTTTGGTGAGCTCGGCGCTCATCAGCTGATCCTCGGCGTGGGCCAGCACCAGCCGGACGGTGGTCTCAACGCCCTGGCCCTCGGCCTCGATCATGGCGGCGTGGGCATGGTGCCCCTGGATGAAATACCCGTCCGCCTCCTTGAACAGCTTTTCAGCTTCGTCGTACTTGCCCTCTTTTGCTTTGTAGAGGGCCTCCATAAAGGTGCTCTTGGCACCGCCGGCGGCGGTGATCAGCTCAAACACCTGCATTTCTTCCTGTTCGGTCATTTCAGCCATAGGTGGTTCCTCCTTTTAATCCAGGTCCTCGCCGTTCGAGGCGATGACCTTTTTGTACCAGTAAAACGAATCCTTACGCCGGCGCTCCAAAGTGCCGCTGCCGTCATTGTCCCGGTCTACATAGATGAAGCCGTACCGCTTTTTCATCTCGCCGGTGCCGGCGCTGATCAGGTCGATGCAGCCCCAGGGGGTGTAGCCCATCAGGGGGATGCCGTCCTCCTCCACCGCGGCCTTGAAGGCCTGGATGTGCTGGCGCAGGTAGTCAATGCGGTAGCTGTCGTGGATGCTTCCGTCCGCTTCCACCGTGTCCGTAGCGCCCAAGCCGTTTTCCACAATAAAGAGGGGCTTCTGGTAGCGCTCGTAGAGCAGCCGCATGGTCAGCCGCAGGCCCATGGGATCCACCTGCCAGCCCCACTCACTGGAGGGCAGGTAGGGGTTGACCACCCCGGCCACCACATTGCCCTTGGCCCTGCCCGCCTCGGTGGGGCGGCCGGCCTGGACCATCGACATATAATAGCTGAACCCGATGTAATCCACCGTCCCCCTGCGCAGCAGGTCGTCATCCCCTGGCTCTTTCTGGATGGTGATCCCGGCGCGCTCCAGCTTTTTCAGCAGGCGCTGGGGATATTCCCCGCGGGACTGCACGTCGGCGAAGGCCAGCATGGTGGCCATCATATCGTCGGCGGCCTTGGCGTCCAGGGGGTGGCAGGTCTCGGGGTAGACCACTCCAAAGAGGGTCATGCAGCCGATCTTGTTCTCGGGGTCAATCTTGTGGCCCAGCAGCACCGCTTTGGCGCTGGCTACAAACTGGTGATGGGCCGCCTGGTAGATCACCTGCATCCGGTTTTCGTCCGGGCGAATGTCCAGACCCGCCGGGTTCCAAGGGCCGAACTCGATGGCGTTGATCTCGTTGAAGGTCATCCAGTATTTGACCTTACCCTTGTATTCGTTGAAGATGACCCGGCAATAGTTCTCGAAGAAATCCACTAGCCGCCGGTCCCGCCAGGCACCGTATTTTTTCACCAGACCGTAGGGCATTTCGTAATGGCTGATGGTCACCACCGGCTCGATGCCGTATTTGCGCAGCTCGTCAAACAGGTCGTGATAGAACCGCACCCCCGCTGGGTTAGGTTCGGACTCGTCCCCCTGGGGAAAGAGGCGGCTCCAGGCGATGGACGTGCGGAAGCACTTGAAGCCCATCTCGGCAAAAAGTTTGACGTCCTCTTTATAGCGGTGGTAGAAGTCGATGCCCATGTGGTTGGGGTAGTATTCGCCGGGGATGACGCCATCGGTGATCCGGCGCTTGGTGTGGGCGTCACCCGCCGTCATCACATCCGCCACGCTCAGGCCCTTGCCGTCTTCATTGTAAGCGCCCTCGCACTGGTTGGCGGCTACTGCGCCGCCCCATAGAAAGTTGTCGGGCAAAGCCATTTGGATTCCTCCTTTTACTCTAAAAGCAGTTTCATGAAATGTTCGTACTCCTGTTTGGCGATGATGCGCTTGACCCGTACCCGGTCGCTGATCAGCGAGCTGGTCAGCTGGTAAAACTTTTGGGCCTGGGCTGAAGCGGAATCGTAAATGGCCGCTAAGATCACCAGCTGTACCGTATTGGCGGACCAGCGGATGGGTTTGTCCAGGATGGCCACACAGACCACATTCTCTTTTACGAAGCACTCCTCCGGGTGTGGGATGGCCACGTTGTTGCCAAAATCGGTGCCGCCCATCTGCTCCCGGGCCAGTACCGAAGCGCAGAACTCTTCCTCCGGCACGGGGTAGACCTGCGCCATCTGGCGACAGATCTGGCGCAGCGCTTCCTCCCGGGTCCCGGCCTGGATATGGGGGAAGAACAGTTCCTGCCGGTAATACCGACGGAGAAAGTCCACGCTGCCTTGTTCCAGCTTTCGGCGCACTTGGAGGATATCGCTCTCATCCAAAAAGTTGCTGATCTCGTAAATAGGGATCTTGGCCGCGGTGTGCAGCGGCACCGTCGTGAATACATAGTCGGTGTCGTGCAGGTCGTACTGTTCAAATTCATACATACTGCATACATCCAACCGGTTGATATAGACCTCAAATTCATTGCGGAACCGAAAGGCCAGAAACCGGCTGCTGGATTTGCCTGTCATGCAGACCAGCAGGATGTTTTTCTTTTCGATGTTTTCCTTGAGGGATTCCAGCGCCATTTCCAGAATGATAGCAAAGTAGCCGGTCTCATCTTCAGGAATTTTGCGCTGATAAAACTGCTCCAACTCCACCATCGCCCGCTGGGCTATGGCAAAAGCAAAGGGATAGTTTTGCTTGACTTCATCCAAAATGGGGTTTGGCATCGGGATGCCGTACATCATGCGGATATGAAAGGTGGCCAGGTGGTTGTACAGCGCAATGCGGACATTCAGATTCTCTCTGAAGTTCAGGTTGTATACCCGCTGAATGCAGTCCAGCAGCAAAGCACTGAGCTCATTGACCGCTTTCATCACCACAGGGTTGGCCTGCAATTTGGATTCGTCCCCCAAAATGCGCCGCCCCGCAATAAAAACGGCAATGTACATCATCTCAGCCTGTGTGTCTGCGATTTCGACCTCCACTTCCCGGAGCTTTTGCACCAGCGTTTGTGCCACGCTGTACTCCTGGGTGTTTCGGACCCGCAGCTGTTGGTTTTCCGGCGCTTGCCGGATCACATTGCCTTCCCTTCCCCGCAGGCAGGCGATATACAGATAGGAGACGATGTTCTGGAAAGCGGCTTCGGAGAATTTGATCCTCTGCCGCAGTATCACATCCAACAGCACTTCGCCGATGCGCGGGGTCAGTTTGGTCTTTGCCCTTTCTTCAGCGTAGCAGGATTGAATCAGGTAGTCCATGCAGCACTTGCGTTTATCAAACTCGCTGCCGGTGACTCGCATCCCATAGTGGGGCTTGCGCTCGATGGTCAGGTTATAGTGCCCGAGGGCAAATTCCACCTGCCGCAGCTCATTGGAGAGGGTTTTAGTGGAGACCCAGAGAGTTTCACTTAGCGTTTCGATCTTGTGATAGTTTTCGTCCCGCAGGAACAGCGCCAGCAGGTAGTGGAAACGGTCCTCCACCGTGTTGGGGACGGCCTCCTGCATCCGGGCGTGCTCATCCTTCAGCCAAATCTGGTACTTCTGTCTGTCCTGCACCACCAGACAGTAACCATAGCGCTGCCGAGATTCGATGGTCGCGCCGTTGCGCTCCAGTTCCTCCCGCAGCTCCTGGACCCGTGTTCGGACGGTACGGTCGCTGATCCCACAGTGGCCGGCCAATGCCTGGGAGGGCACATATTCACTTTCTGACAGGCCTTCCAGCAAATCGGCCAACTTGGCGTCCAGCATAGCGTATCACTGACCGTCCTTCCCCAAAAATTCCCTGACCCGGCCCGTAAATGTCATGGGCTCCACCTGGTTTTGCCGCATCCAATCCCTGAGGGCGTCGCTGCACAGGAAGGCCGTCTCCATGGGCCGGATGAGGGTGTAGGAGGAATGGTCCAGCAGGTACTGGTCCAGATAACCAGGGTGGAACACCAGCACGGAGCACTCTTTGTCCGTCAGTTTGGCTTCATCCCCGAAGATATACTTGCACGGATCATAGAGTCCCTTTTCATCCAGGTGGTAGAAGGATGCGCACTGGATGCCGTGCTCTTTCGACCACTGGGGATCCACCGGGTCACAGTAGAGCAGGCCATTGCGGGCCGCTACATTTTTCAGCCCCCGAAAGAAGTTGGGGGACATGACGGCGTGCCCTTCAAAATAGGCGGGGTCCTTGCCGGTGATCGCGCGGAACCGGTCCAGCTGTGCCTGAATCTCCAGCTCCACCTCCTCCAAGACAATGGTGTCCTGTTTGCGGGCGCGTATCTCACGGCTGGTGCAGAAGTTACCGTCGCTCCCCACCAAAGAGGGTATCCTTGCCGGGTCGCTCAAAGGTCTGCCCACGCAGATGTTGGTATGCTGGCCAACCTCCACGCCGGTATCCCGAACCATCTCATATCCGGCGGTCGCCTGAGGCATATTGGGCATCAGGCCGGTGCAGGTGATAGGGCCATCCTTGACGGCACGGTAGATACCGCAGTTGACCCCTTCGCTGAAGCCCAGGTCATCGGCCCGAAAAATGATCTTCATGTTGCTTCGCTCCTTTCCGGGCGTTTCGTTTTTGACAATATTAGTGTAACAGCTCTACAAAGGATTGTCCATGAATGGTTTTGCCGCAATCTATGCGGAAATCGACTTCTTCCGATGAATCTTTTTGGGTAAGTTGCACATCGCCTGACTGGACAGTTTGTGATAAATGCAAAATTGGGATGTAACAATCCGTCTCTACAGCAAAACCGAAAGAACGACCTTTTAAAGATCTTCTTGCAAAATAATACAAAATATGATATAAATTATACGAAATAAAATTCCGCCAAACCTATCTGAAGGGAGGTCCTGCTATGACTGCCGTCATCTACGCCCGTTATTCCTCCGACAACCAGCGTGAAGAATCCATCGAAGGCCAGATTCGCGAGTGCACCGCTTATGCCGAGAAGAATGGTATCACGGTGGTCAAGCACTACATTGACCGGGCGATTTCGGCCAAAACGGACAACCGGCCTCAGTTTCAGCAGATGATCAAGGACAGCGAGCGCAAGCTGTTCGACATCGTTTTGGTCTGGAAGCTGGACCGCTTCGCCCGCAACCGCTATGACAGCGCCCGATATAAGACCCAGCTGAAGAAGAACGGCGTCAAGCTCGTTTCGGCAACGGAAATCATCTCTGAAGGGCCGGAGGGCATCATTCTAGAATCGGTGCTGGAGGGCTATGCGGAATACTACTCTGCCGACCTGTCGGAGAAAGTGATTCGCGGCATGACGGAGAATGCCCTCAAGGGCAAGTTCACCGGCGGTGCAATCCCTTTTGGATACACCATCAATGCCGACCGCCGTTTTGAAATCGACCCGCTGACTGCGCCGTTCGCAGCGGAAACGTTTCAACGGTATAACGATGGTCAGACCATGCGGGAGATCCGGGACTGGCTGAACGAAAAGGGCATCAAGAACAAGCGTGGCGGGCCGATGTCCTTTAACACCATCCAACATATGCTGAGCAACCGCCGCTACATTGGAGAACTGAAATACCGTGACATCCTGATTCCTGATGCGATTCCACCTATCGTGTCGGTGGAACTTTTCGACGATGTGCAGGAGAAGATGTTGAAAAACAAGAAAGCCCCTGCCCGTAGAAAGGCAGAGGACGATTATCTGCTGACCACCAAGTTGCACTGTGGTTACTGCGGTGCGCTGATGTTTGGTGAAAGCGGCACGAGCCGGACGGGAGAAGTCCACCGCTATTATAAATGTGCTACTGCCAAAAAGCACAAGGGCTGCAAGAAAAAGACCGTCCGTAAGCAGTGGCTGGAAGATCTGGTGGTCAACCAGACCATGCAGCTTGTTAAGGACGATGCCGCTATGGAATCTATCATCGCCAAGGTGATGGAACTGCAAAACAAGGAGAATACCAACATTCCCCTCTATGAGAAGCAGCTCCGGGATGCGGAATCGGGTATCCAGAATATGCTCAATGCGATTCAGGCTGGAATCCTGACCAGTTCCACCAAGGAGCGGTTGGAGAAGCTGGAAGAAACCAAGCGTGAGCTTGAAGCCCGCATTGCGGAAGAAAAGCTGGCGAAGCCGAAAGTGACCGAAGAATTTATCAGGTTCTGGCTGCTGCGGTTCCGCAAGCTGGACATGAGCCTGAAAAATCAGCGGCAGACGTTGGTGGATACGTTCATCAATTCGATTTACCTGTATGATGATAAGGTTCTCATTACCTTTAACTATAAAGAAGGGACACAGACCGTGACTTTTGGAGAAGCGGCAGAAGCCGCATCCGAGGGAAATGGTTCGGATTTGGATCGCATTCCTGCACCACAGAAAAGACAGCTTTTGATAGCTGTCTTTTTTGCTTTATATGGCAATTTTCTTTCAGCAGCACCGGCAGAACAGCGGACTTGAATAGGGCGGCAACAAAAGGGAAGCACCGGCAGCGCTTCCGGGCACCGCGGCCTATTTGCACAGAACCGTTCAAATCGTTCTCTGCACTGGACAACCACCCCCTGTTCGCGGTATACTGAAAGCTGAATGAAATGCAGAAAAAACGAGGTCGCAGCATGGTAGAACAGGCAAACGAACTGATATTGGATCTCCTGCCCCTTTCGGCAGATGCAGCACGGCTGGTGCGGGTGTACGGCACAGCGCCCTGCGTGGTGCTGCCGGGCACTCTGCCCGCCCCGGCGGGCGGCAGTTTTGCCCTGACCGAGCTGGGCGACTACTGCTTTTCGGAAAAGCCCCGCAGTCTGCCTGCGGCGGATGCCCTCTGCCGCTACGCGGTAAGCGCAGACGGCACGGTGCGGCTGACCCGGGCGTTCGGGCAGGCGGTGGGGCAAAAGCCCGCCCGCCGGTATGATTTTGACCTTGACGCCCCGACAGCGGAGGAAGCAGAACTGCACCCGGTGTGCGGCAGCTTTTTAGAGGAAGTCACCCTGCCGGACAGTGTACAGGTCATTGGCAGCTGTGCCTTTTACAACTGCCGCAGCCTGCGTCTGCTCACCGTGGGCAGCAGCAGCCTGACCGTGGGCAGCGATGTGTTTCTGAACTGCTTTGCGCTGGAGACCCTGCGGGTGCAGGCCGCACCGGAGCAGCCCAC
>ERZ833515.1998-NODE-1998-length-12670-cov-3.219342_pt1 | contig 12670 bp, 8 predicted proteins | sample MGYA00519949_ERZ833515 | MGnify/ENA primary metagenome ERZ833515 (study PRJEB31850, sample SAMEA3708741) | human gut metagenome | biome: human gut; feature: human-associated habitat; material: faeces | place: China | collected 2014 ...
GTATACACTAACTACGACAAGCAAGCCAACTTCAAAGACTTCAGCACATTCTATCTGGCTGACAAAATCTTGGTTATCTCTGACAGCAAAGAACCGGAATATCTCGAAGGAGAAGGCGCTGAGCAAATTCTGGCTGCTTATACAGAAAATATGGAAGCAAAAGGTTATCAACCGGCTGCCGATAAAGAAAGTGCCGATCTTGGTATTCAAGTAAGCTACATCGCAAGTACTTATTATTTCACCGGCTACACACAACCTGAATGGTGGTGGGGATATCCCGGCTACTGGGGACCCAGCTACTGGGGTAACTGGGGCGGATGGTACTATCCGTACGCTGTGACCTACAGCTATAGCACCAACTCATTCATTACAGAAATGGTGAACCTGAAAGCAGATGAAGGTGAAGGCAAAAAACTTCCTGTAGTCTGGACAAGCTATCTGACTGGATTTGAAACAGGCTCTAAAGCTATCAACCGCACTCTTGCTATTGAAGCAGTGAACCAGTCATTCACTCAGTCACCTTATCTTACTAACAAATAAACAATTACAACTGTTATGAAAACAAGAAAGAATATATATTTCAAGGTAGTGGCGCTAGCAGCCATTGCCATCGCCTTTGCCATGCCGGCTAAGGCACAGCTATCAGACAATGGATATGCTAATATAGACTGGCAGTTCAATGTTCCATTGAGCAATAATTTTGCAGACAAAGCCAGCGGTTGGGGTATGAACTTTGAAGGTGGTTATTTCGTTACTCCTAACCTGGGTCTGGGTCTTTTCCTGAACTATCACAGCAACCACGAGTATATTCCTCGCGAAACATTCAAGATAGGTGCAGGTGACGTTACAACTGATCAGCAACACACAATGTTCCAGTTGCCTTTCGGTGCTGCCGCCCGCTACCAATGGAATCGCGGTGGAGCCGTACAACCTTATGTCAGTGCAAAATTAGGTGCTGAATATGCTAAGATCCGTTCCAACTTCAATATGTTGGAAGCCAGAGAAAACAGCTGGGGATTCTACGCTTCTCCTGAAGTAGGTGTCAATGTATTCCCTTGGGTTTACGGACCGGGTCTGCACTTTGCTCTGTACTACAGCTATGGTACCAATAAGGCTGATGTACTGCATTACAGTGTAGACGGACTGAACAACTTCGGTTTCCGCGTGGGTGTTTCATTCTAACCCGAGCAACTACTTGATTTTACATTAATAAGCAAGAGCCCCTCTACTTCGGCAGAGGGGCTCTTCATTTTTTATTTGCTTTGAATCGCTTTATAGATCGCATCCTGTATCTGTTCGCGAATTTCCAGACGGCTTAGCTTCCGGTTGGTTACGTCCGGATAAATCCGGTTGCTCAGAAATACATAAACCAAGCCATTGTCGGGGTCTACCCAGGCACACGTTCCGGTAAATCCGGTATGACCGTATACTTTTGCCGGTGTATGCTTTCCGCAAGGGCTCTTTTCCGGATTACGGGTATCCGGCTTGTCAAATCCAAGTCCGCGACGGCTGATTTTGGAAACTTCCGTTGTAAACAACTGGCAGGTTTCCTTGCTTAAATAACGCTGTCCGTTCAACTCACCACCGTTCAGCAACATCTGATAAACCTGTGCCACTTCACGTGCATTCGAGAACAATCCGGCATTTCCCGAAACGCCTCCCTGGAAAGCGGCAGCCTCATCGTGCACAAATCCCTGAAGGGTAGTCTTACGCAAGAAGCGATCGACAGAAGAAGGTACAACTTCCGATTTCGGAAAGCGGCGCAAAGGAAGGTATCCTGTACGTTCCAGTCCCATCGGTTCATAAAATTCACGTTGCAAGTAGGCATCCATCGGCATTCCCGCAAGTTTCTCAACCAGAAGACGCAACAGGATAAAACCGACATCGCTGTATCGGTAAGTTTTAGGTTTCATCGGTGCGTCTGCAATCTTCTTCTCCATTTCCTTGAAGAAAGAAGGATTCAGCCACAGACTATCACAGATTTGCAAGGTGTAATCTCCGGTTTTAACCGTTGAAACATATTCCTTTTTAAATGCAAAATTAGGATTCGCCCATGTGGAAGTTCCCAACTGCAACGGATGCCGTGCATCTTTGCGGGACATGAACAGTCTGCCTTCATAACTATCTTCATCGATGGCTTCCCGATAAAAAGCAATTCCGGGCGGCAAGCCGGACTGATGGTAAAGCAGTTCCTGAATGGTTATGTCTTTCTTGTTAGTATGCTGAAGGAAAGGCAGATAGTCTGCAATTCTGTCCGTCAGATTAAAACGTCCCTTATCGTAAAGTTTCATTAAAGCAAGCACTGTACCAGTAGTCTTGGAGAGTGAAGCCAAGTCATAGATATCGGTCGGCTGCACACGTGCGCTTCCCGTTCCGGTGTGAGTGCCGAATGTCTTGTCTACCATCACATGACCCTCTTTCATCACGATCACCTGGCAACCGGGATAAGCTCCCTGACGTACACCGTCCAAAGCGATCGAATCAATTCGTTGCAGGGCGACAGAAGAAAGCCCATGTTCTTCCGGAATAAAATGCAAAGGTGTTTTCGGAGTAATCGTGACACCGTCTCCTGCCTGAAAGAGTTCTCCAAGACTGGCCGATAATCTTCCGTCCGCCGTAGCTTTGGCAAAGAGCACATCCGCCACCTGCCGCTGCACATCTTCATTAGGGCTGTGTCCCAGCACCACTGCCGAGGCACGGGCAACCGCACGCTGTATCTGCAACATCATCTTACCCTGCGTAAAGAAAGCATAGATGACCGGAGCTTCAGTAGTAAATTTACCGAAGAAGGTCTGATAAGGTGACAGCTTCTGTTCACTTACGGCAACAATAATCCGTTTATAGGTAGCCAATGAGTCCCGTAACCGCTGATTCGCCTCTTCCGTCATACCGGGACGAAGACGGAAACGTGACAAAGAAGTGTATTTCGACAACTGTTCCGCCAATGCATTGGTTTCACCCGCATCACCGACTTCAAGCAATGCCATCGTTTCTTTTTGATTCGTATGCAAAGGAAGAACATGATTTTCATTATTCAGCACAGTAATCGCAGCCAGATTCAACCGACGGATTAAATCACGTGTCTGAGGAGTATTGATCCGTTGTCCCAAACCGGATAGCTGGACAAACGGTTTCTTTTTTAGTCCGAGCACATATTTATAAGTCAGTACTTTGCGGCATTTCTCTTCAATATCTTCGCGTGTCAATTCTCCCTTATCAATGGCATCGAGTACGGCGGCTATCTCCTCCTTCAGGTTCCGGGGAGCCAGCACCATATCATTCCCTGCCTTCAGTGCCTGCAGACTGACATTTCCATTCCCCGAAACACCTTTCATGGCAAGTGCATCCGTGAAGATCAGTCCTTTGAAAGCAAATTCTTCTGTCAGCAGATCGTAAACGATATTACGGGATAAAGAAGAAGGAAGTCCGCCTATCGGTTCAATAACCGGCACTTGCAGGTGTCCGACCATCATACCGCTCAATCCGGCACGGATCGCTTCTTTAAAAGGATGGAGCTCTACACTGTCCAGACGTTCGCGAGTGAAGGGAAGTACCGGAAGTGTTTTGTGCGAGTCTACATCCGTATCACCATGTCCGGGGAAATGCTTGCAGACGGATAGTACGCCTCCGCCTTCCAGACCGGAAGCATAAGCTACTACCTTATCCGCCACCCGTACGGGTATTAATAACCGGATTCTTCGGGTTGATATTCACATCCGCCACCGGAGCAAAGTTGACTTGTACACCTAGCTGTACACATTGGCGTGCCATCTCGCGACCATATTCATAGATTAATTTATTATCCTGAATACATCCGAGCACCATATTTCGGGGAAAGACAGGAGTACCACGCAGACGCATTGCCAGCCCCCATTCTCCGTCAAAAGTGATCATTAACGGTAACTTTGCCATGCGCTGGGCCCGATTAGTCAGTTCCGCCTGGGTCTGCATCTTCCCACCGGAAAACAGCAGTCCGCCGACTTTATAGGTATCGACGGCATCCTTCAGCAGTATCTGGTTGCGCTTGGTATCTACCGGAGCAATCGTATATATAAACAACTGACCGACTTTCTCTTTAAGCGTCAGCTTATTCATAATGGAGTCTACCCATTGTTGACAACGGACATCTTGTTTAGCTTTATAAAGTAGTAAAGGTTCTACGGGAGTATCTATTGCTTCTCCCCTGGCCTTGACAGGAAGAAATAGCAGGATAGCCAGTATATATGTTAGTAATCTCATTTTTTATTCAAGGTCAAATCTAGTCGTCCAACATAAATTCCATTCTTTCCGGTGTGCATAACGGGGACATTTTTCCCGTCTATGTTCAGATAATTCTTGGGGCTTTCCATAAAGGTATGAGAATGCCCACCCAGAATAACATCGATATTACGGGTGTTGGCTACCAGCTTCTCATCCATCTGAATACCCAGATGTGACAGGCATACAATGACATCGCATCCTTCTTCTTTCAGTTGTGCGGCAATGTCATTGGATACGGCGATCGGGTCTTTATAGATTACCCCTTCGCATTTATTGGCCTGTATCAGTCCTTCCGGCTTCGCTCCCAACCCGAAAACTCCGATCTTCAAGCCGAAACGATCCAGAATGACATAAGGTTTTACGATATCTTTGAGTACTGTGGCATCAAGATCATAGTTGGCACATACTACCGGAAACTTGGCTAATTTAAATAGACGAGCCATGTTGTCCAAACCGAAATCGAACTCGTGGTTACCGATTGTCATTGCATCGTATCCCATTTCATTCATTAGGGTGACTTCTACCTCACCTTTAAACATATTATAATAAGGAGTGCCTTGCGAGATATCGCCGCAATCGAACAGCAGTACATCCGGATTTTCTTTGCGGAACTGCTGCAGGAAACTTGCCCGACGGACAAATCCACCCTGACCGTAGTTCCGGTCGCCTTCCTGAGTCATAGGTTCAATCCGGCTGTGTACATCACTGGTTTGCAGTATGATTAGTTTTTTTGTTTCTTGGGCAGTTGCCAATGCAGGTAGTAAAAGGAGGAAAAGCATCAGCCACTTTCCGGTTCTTCCTTTGAATATATTCAAGACGGAAGTTATATGATTATGAGTTGTCATAGGATACTGAGATTTCATTGTAAACCTTGGTTATTTATTCTCTTTTCATTTTTTTATTTCCGGTCGGATGCCGGAACAACGGTGATACGTCCATCCAGTTTAGAGGTAATCTTCTTGCCTGCAGCTGTCTGTTGCCTTACGTAGTCGAGGAACAGTCCGCGCAATGTCAATCCATCCGGACATTCACGCTTATCCGCATTGATAAAGGGAGTGAGTCCGTCGTTTCCGTCCGCCAGATAGTCAATGGTAGCTACGGTATAGTCTTTGTCATCTTCGATCTCTTTTTCCTGTACGGTTGCTTTCAGAAGTTTTCCGTCTTTTGTTATTTCCAGATGTGCTCCGCTCAGTCCTTCACCGTGCAAAGAAGCTATGACTTCCATCAGTCTTTTTATTTCCGTACCTTTCATCGTCAGTACGCAGAGAGAATTTTCAAAAGGAAGTATTTCGAAAACAGCATCGACTGTGATATTACCCTGTGGAAGTATGTTGCGCAAACCGCCCATATTCATGATTCCAATATCGGCAGGATGCTTCAGTACACGCTCTGCAGAGAGTCGTAGCACTTCGGCGACCAGGTTGGAAAGCAAGCTCTCAGGACGTCCTTTGTCCATCGTCATCTCGCTGACGCCAATCACCTCATACATCATCTTATCTATTTTTTCTTTGTAGGGTTTAAGCAGGGCGGCAGCCTTTTCGTCGGGATGAGCATCCCAGGTTGAATCCATACAAATCCGGGTTCCTTCTATCTGGGCAACTTCATAATTTGCCTGAACTTCACGGGTAGATTGGCAGGAAGTGAATAGGATTAGTCCTGTCAGAATAGCTCCCGAAGTATACTTTACGTAATTTCGTTTCATCTTCTTTCTTTTGTTTATGCTACAAATGTACATTTTATATTTTAAAGTCATGCGGAAGAAGAAGAAACTTATAGCAAGTTTAGTCCTATTTCAAGGGGAATTAGCTGCAAAATGCACTTAAAAATGTTAATTAAAAGTATTCTGAGGCAGGGTTGATTTAATTAAAAAAAGGACGTTCCCAGGGAAAAAGGGGAAATTAGGAACGTCCTTTGAATAGAGTTAGCGAAAAGTCCGGTCTTTCGCAAGTGCAGACCTTTCCTCTCTTCACTAAAATAAACTAAGGACTATAGTGGGGAAATCCTTAGTGGGGAAAAACGACTATCAGCTTCTTCACAGGAGCGCATAATCGCAAAGTAGTCGCATTCGGTACTTATTCCATCAATGATATTTCTACACCATTAGAAATTCTTTTGTACCGATGAAGCAACATATTTTTTAGAATATCTTCTTATAATATCTTGTTAATAACTTTGTTTATTCGGCGATACAGATACTCACACGATTTTCTTCCGGTGCTTTATATGGCTGAACAGTGTCTCCTTTGGAATCAACCATAATTCTGTCAGTGGTTATTCCTTTTGCCTTCAAAGCATCCGCAACATTGCCTGCGCGTTTTTCAGACAACGACTTGTTGATTTTAGGATTGCCTGTATTTACATCGGCATAGCCTGTCACTTTAACCTTTGCAGCCGGATTGTTTTGCAGATATTCTACCAACATATCTATTTTTGACTTTTGATCGTCTTGTATCTTCGCTGAGTTCAAAGCAAAGAAGATATCCTGTTTCATTGGCTGTACTACAACTTCTTTCTTCGGCTGTGGCTGTTCTACCACGGGAACAGGCTTCGGTTGTTCCACTACTACAGGTTCTGCCTTATAATATACAGGTTTAGTTTCCGTATAGCCTTTACCGAATTTAATATTCAAACCAATGAGAGCATTGAACTGCCAGTCAGCATTTCCTGCCTTCTTTGAGTTGAACTTGTCGGACAAGACATTTGCATTACCTTCGATGTTGATGGACAAGCGATCATTCAGACGCAGATTACATCCTAAACCCATGCGCCCGGCAATGAGAAACTTTCCGTCCCGCCAAAGATATTCCATCTCATAGGTTCGTGTATCCAGTGCATTCGCCTCATCGTTATCAAAGCCACGATTTAATCCTCCTCCGAGAAAGACATAACCATTGAATACACGTTTGGGATTAAAACCACAAAACAATGTGCTAAGATCAGAAACGATGTCAATGTTACCTTGCAAATATTTGTACTGGTAATCCTGTTGCGGAGAAACCCAGCCTCCTTTTGCCTGCCATCCGCTGACACCAACACGTGCCCGCCATGCAGGAGCAAACTGATAACCTACGTTTATCGCTGCTGCAGGAGATATAAGATCACTAAACTTAGCTTCGCCAAGTGTGTGAGCAGCACCTACTTGCACTTGCATAAACCAATGAGGTTTGAATTCAGTTTTACCTTCTTCTTTTATTCTTTGTTCTTGTGCGGAAATGACTGTACTACTTAATAGTAAGGCGAATACAGGCATCCACAATTTCTTTATGTTCATGCTTATCTTTTCTTTTTAATATGATACTGCATTAACTTTATTAAAGAAGGGTATCCTTCTTTTGAAAAAGATACCCTTCTTATCTTTGTCGATATTGCTATCGTGAGAGATCAATCAATTACTGGTGAGTCGGAGTAATTGTTAATGTTACTGTGCTGGTTACTTCACCGAACGTATATTTAACCGTTACAGGAATAAACAGTTTGAATGGTGCATTTATAGTAAACTTACCGTTTGCATAAACAAGGTCACCATACGTTATGTCACCACCTATTTTCTGAAGATCACATGTGTAATTAATTGACATGTTAGGTGCAACGTCCTTCAACAGTTTTGGTGCAGCTTCGCTTGCATTCAATGTTGTCATGATCTGATCCTTATCAATTGAAATTGCACTACCAGTAACTCCATAATAAGTATAGAAATCGATAGGCGCTACAGCAAACGCTTGACCTCTCCAGTCTGTCAAACCAAGTAACTTGCTCATGTCGATCTTAGCAGTTCCTGTAGTTGCATCCTGCAATTCGGCAGACTTCAAGTCAACTACATTGATAGGACGCAAGAACTTCACATCAAATTTGTTACCAGTCAACGGTAAGATTTCATCGCATTCGTTAGTTACCACAATTTCAATACCTACAGTGAACGGATCCACGTTGTAAGCAGACTTATTCAACAATGCTTGTGCATTCTCGTCAGCCTTATTGTAAGTAATAATACCGTCAGCATCAATTGTAGCAATCTTAGTTGCAGTAGCACTATTCTTGCTAGCATTCAATTGAGTACCGTTAGCTGTTACAGTGAATGTGTATTTATCAGTTCCGATAGTTACATCCTTAGCTCCTGAGAAGATAAACTTCGCAGTCAACTTATCCTTCGTAAATGATGGGAAGTTCGCTTCTGTAACGTCAGAAACAACAACCTTACGACCTTCAAATACATCAAACAGATCAAGTTTGAAGTCTGTTACTGCTACAGTAACCGGTTCTTTCACATCAGCTTTTACATAAGACTTATCAGGTGACCAAGCTTCAGTAATCTTCTGGTCATTCTTAATTACTCCACTAGGCATTGCGATGCTTGCTTTCATCGTAATTGTGATATCTCCACGAGTTCCGTCTACTGATTCATAAGTCACAGTAGCGAACATCTCTGTCTTCGACTTTTTAACAAGAGCCAAAGCTTCTGCCGGAGTTACTGTCCACTCTACTACTGTAGTAGCAATAGCTTCAGGATCCGTTACTTCTGTTACTGTTCCTGTACTTCCTTCACCCAAAGCGATAGCACCTCCATCATCTTTCTTCAATGTATATGCTGTATGGAAGTCAGGCTTGTTCAACTTCGCTTCAGCATAAACATCATTCATGTTGAGGTAAGTCAATTTGGCAACATTGTTCTCACAACCATAGTAATAAGTATCTTTAGTGAATACTTTACCGAATCCGTCAATTGTACCCTTAACAATCTTTGTCTTAATCCATCCTACAGCAACTACCTGATTAGGAACCTTAGTGGTATCTACCAATTCTACACGTAACAATGGCTCGCGATGTTCAGTTGCTTCAGAATCCTGACCTTTATATTCAGGGTTAATAATACCTTTAGCAGCATCACTACCATTAAAGAATGAGTTCTGTTCTGTCTCATTATTAGCTCCACCAATGTAATTGGAAGCAGTGAAGACATATTTCAGACCGTTATCTTTAATATTAGTCATCTTAACTAATTCAGTACCATTGTTTTCTTTATAATAAGTAGAGATTTTATCTGCTAATTTAAGTGTACCATCTGTAGCTACAGTGTAATCTGCATTTGCATCAATAGCTTCTTGTGCCTTACCTGCATTAGCATTAGGAGTAGAACCAGTACGAGAAATGCTTTGTCCATATAAGATTACGTCTTCTGCATCAATTTTGGTTTCTAGAACGAAGTCGCTCATAAGTACCTTATATATACTAGCGTAATCAGAGGTAATTACTTTAGCTTCGTCAGCACCAATAGCTTTGGTCTGAGCCTGCAAAGCATATACAGCTACCTTACCAGAATTCAGTGCCGGTATCTTTTCTGCATCTGCATCCATTGCAACTTTAAGATAACGTTGTCCGTCTTCGGTTACGACATCTGATTTCTTTATATTAGCAGTTGGATCCATTGCAGCAGCACGAGAAACTGGATAATAATCCTTATCGCCTGAAAGGAATTTCAGGCTTTCAATCTGTGCCATTGAAACGCTAGCCGGATTCATGTGGTAATATGCCCAGATTTGCGGAGTAATATAAGAAAGTGTAGGATTAGACTTATATGTTTCACCGGTTTCTGACGGTTTAGCGTACGCATTTTGAGACCATGCATTATAAGTCAAGTTGTTAGCTTTCAATGCAGAGATTCCACCCACATAGCAAGTGGGCTCAAATACTAATCCCTTCAAAGGTATAGCGTCTATGACAGAGAATTCACCAGTAACTTCTTTACCGTTTTCGATCGTTACAATTCTATATCCTGTAACGACTCCTTTTTCATCAAGGATAGCAGTAATAGATCCTTTTGCGGTCTCAGGAATCGCAACAGAAGTTTTTGTGCCATCATAATAAACATAGCCATCTTTTACAGTCAGTAACAATGGATCAAATTCCTTATACGTCGGAATTTCAGGGATTTCAGGAATGTCGATAGTACCAGAACTAACTTCTTTACCATCCTTCTTCAAAGTAATCTTACCATCCTTTGTCACATCAAGAGTATACGATGGCAATTCTTCAGGCATTGGTATAGTGTACTCTTTACTATCCGCACCAGTCACTGTTAATTTGCCTGTAGATGCATCATACACCACAGACTTCACATAGCCTCCCACTTGAGCTTGCAATTCCGAGAGAGTTTTTTCAATTCCATCGACTCTGGCATTTACCGCATCAATGTCATCATCGTAGTCTTTACAACCTACGAACGATGCACCGGTAGCAAGCGCCAACGCTCCGAAAAGCATCACCCTAACAAATTTTTTCTTCATAACTACTTAAAAATTACATTAATAATATATTATTAAACACTAAGTTCAAATAATACTCGCCCGTTACTTCTTAGGTAACGGGATAATGCATTTTCCCACTCCGACAGAAGCGTCTGCGGGCCATTTTCAATAAATAAGTTATGATATTTTTAACCCCTGCTTTGGAGAGACGGCAGAGGGGAGGGAAATCTTTTGCAAAAATTAGAGAGCAAGGTGTGTTCTTCACAAAAAATCCGCAGTTTTGTTTGATGTGTTTCCTTTTTTTAGTTGTTTATTAGAAATAATATCTTTTTTGTTTGCATGTTTTCCAAAATATGTCCATATTTGCAGCGTGTTTTCTTGCCGTTACCCAAGAAGTAACACCATATTTATCAGCAACTTATCTTCAAAAACGTTTTTCTAAAGGGAGAGAAAACCGTTGCATTAGCCTCATCAATTTTCTTATTACGGAAAGGTTTTAGATAAGTCTCGGTCACCTTGATGGACGAGTGCCCCATAGCTTCGGAGATAATACCTGGATGAATTTCGCAATAATAGGCTGTTGTAGCCCATGTATGGCGGGCGGTGTATGAACTCAGTCTATCGTTCAGTCCCAATACCTTCCCCAAGAGCGTGAGCTGCTGGTTGAAGCTGCGCAATGCCAACTGATATTCCCGGTAAGCCTCCTTTGTTCCCTCTCCGCTTTTCAGCAGTGAGAAGAGATAGGGCGAATGGCTGTCGCGGTTCATATACTTCTTTAATAGTTCGAGCGCTTCCGGAGTAAGCGTCACCGACAAGGGCCGGCCTGTCTTCCGCCTGCGGTAAGTGATCACATTATCTCTCAAATCACTTTTGCGCAGATAAGCGAGATCGACAAACGGCAGACCACGAAGCAAGAACATCAGCACGAACATGTCCTGCGCACGCCTCACGGCAAGAGGTATGGCGGAAGATGAAGGCAGTCTGGTGAATACCTTCTTCATATCTTCATCACACAATGCCCTCTTATGGTCCGCACGCGTGCCCGTATAAACAGAGCGGAACAGATGGGGCGTATAAACGACCATCCTACTGTTGACGGCACGATTGTACACCGCACGAAATGTTCTTAGATAAGTGGAAACGGTGTTCCAGCTACATCCCTTCCCACGAAGGTGTATCTCGAAACCTTTCAACCACTCCGGGGTGACCTCGTCAAAAGAAAAATCCCCTTCCCCACAATAAGCAATGATGGCATTGGTGCTGCTGCGATATACGTGCGCCGTACCAAAGTTTCCCCCCATCCGTAGCTCTTCGGCTACTTGCTTCATAAATGCTACTACTTTTAACATTGTACTCAGTATTAAATATTACACAATAAATATACACATATTTCAGCAACTATAATTGCCTAATACGCATATACACGACCAATTTTCAGAATAAGACACTCCGAAAATCAGTATCACCGAAAAACGAAACAACAAATAGGGAAAGATTGAGTTCATTTATTCAAATTACCATGAATAACTTTTCACATATAGCGACATCTATTGATCACTAAAAAAGGACCTTTCTTAAAAAAGGAATATTTAAACAGTGAAAGAAGGGCATAATTGTATCCCACTTTAAAGAAAGGCATAAAAATGTCATCATTCACAAATACAGGATTCCTCTTTTTTACTATTCAAAGAGTTTATCGGTCAAATCAGAAGTATAATTCTTTTTCACTGATCATTCTGATCGCTTACTGAAGAAAAACAGTTCCGAATGACACTTTTATTTTCCCGGTATTTATGGATCAATTAGAAGAAAATTAAGCAAAAACAGCTTTTTCAGGTCTTCCTTACCGACGGAAAACAGGTTGGTCGGTGAGGAAGGAGGCGTTGGTTTTAAAGAAACACCCCCTTGGTTTAAAACCAAAAGATACTTTTTTGTTTTGAAAAGGTGTATATTTCATGTAGTTTCATGCAAAGAATGTTTTTTTTTCGTATATTATTGCATTTATTTATGCAGATTTTTCTCTAGTTCGTTATTTTTAGAGTGACCGTTTTTCAATGTAATCTTAAAAATAGCACATTCGTCCGATATTTCGGGTTTCAGAAAAGAGAAGGAGGTATAAATAGAAGAAGAGGATGCATCTCACGACACATCCTCTTCTTTTTTCCTGA
>ERZ833515.2016-NODE-2016-length-12584-cov-217.601405_pt1 | contig 12584 bp, 13 predicted proteins | sample MGYA00519949_ERZ833515 | MGnify/ENA primary metagenome ERZ833515 (study PRJEB31850, sample SAMEA3708741) | human gut metagenome | biome: human gut; feature: human-associated habitat; material: faeces | place: China | collected 2014 ...
AGGGGACGACGGCGAAGCCATGGCAAAAAGTGAAGGATATGTAGCTGAAAATGGTCTTGTAGCAACAGATCCGACGCACTTTGGAAAGACGTATCATGATAAACAGTCGAGGTAAACGTGTTGTCCGTGAGGCTGTCTTTCTTACCACCTTTGTCTTTGTGAGAGTTGAGGACAAAAATCTTAATGAAATCCGCTTCCGCTCCGATGTCTATAATAAGATGCTTTCGGAACCAGGCAAAAGTGCCCCATATGCTATCCCTGATACCAAATTCGACAATTTCAGCGAGCGAGAGTCTGAAGAGAAGGTAACTCCTATTTTAGGTCATAGTGTTCACTTCAGCCAAGACAACGAGTCTATGAGCAGCTATGGCGTAATGCGAGGCTTGCACTTCCAGCGCCCACCATATACCCAAAACAAGCTGGTACGCTGCGTAAAAGGTAGAGTGCTTGATGTAGCAGTAGATATCCGTAAGGGTTCACCAACCTATGGCAAGCATGTGGCTGTAGAACTGAAGAAAATCATGTATACCCTCGGTATCGATTGGAAGATTCCAACAGAACATGCCAATCTCTCTGAGAAAGATACGAAGCATGCAATGCTGAAAGACTTCGATTCACCATTCGATATCAATGTAGATTTATACAAATAGGGTCTTATGGCAGATAAAGAAGTTTTAGAGCGAATCCTTCGATGATTCCAGAAGATTTTCAAAACTTTTACGATGCCCCGCAGAGGCAAAAGAGATGCGCAAGAAGATGGGGATAAGGACTATAAGTCTATGGCTCCATGTTACTATGTTGATAAAACAGATGAGGTGAAGGAGTGTGCTTAGCAATCCTTCACCCTAAAAGATAATGCAAACGAGCGCAATGAAAGCTGGCTTTCAAATTGCCGAGTGCAGCTTATCTTCTACAATAACGATACAAAATAACTTTTTCAAAAAGCTGATAGATATAACTACTTGTAATATAGTAGGGACGTTGTATTCGCGGATTACTAGATGAGAAACGTAAATAAAGCCTATCAAGGCAATCTGGTAATATGTAACTTCATTGAAATTTACATATATGATTATGAGGATAAAAAAAGAAACTGTTTATGAAGTGCTGACACTTATTCAATATCTGTTGAAAAGTGATAAATATAAAGCTATAAATGAGACAAATAATGTTGCTCAGTATCATCTGGAACAACGTTTTCTGTTGGCAAATAACCGGTTGTCAGATGATGACCTCAGCAGCATCCCTCTTGAAACATTGCATGGACCATTAGACTTGAGAAGTCATTGGATACAATTCGATGCAAAATACAATGGTGATGTGACCCCAGAACTGAAGCGTGAGTATGGTGTGCTTATTAAAGAGACTCTCGAGTATTTAGCCTATATCATATCCTTACCAAAGGTGAAGGTGACGGTTCAACATAAAACCTCCCAAACGATAGATTTGGACAGTGAAAAATCCAAAATGCGTAAGATAATGGCCAGTCGGCAGAGTCTAATGGCGGAAATAGAGCGACAAACCAAGAAAAAGCCTCAGGATGAAGATTTGATTCAAAAGTTGAAAAATGAACTGGAAAAATTAAATGCTTCATATATTGAGATTCAGGGAACAATGTCTAAGGCAGAGTCTGACGCTAGTGTTGAACAGAATATTTCTAACAAAATAAAGGAATCCTTTAATGAATTGAAGGATTATGCAAAAGTACTCGAAGATGAAAAGAATAAAATAAAATGGGAGTATAGAATTTCTCTAGGGTTAATACCTGTTCTTATATTCATGTTTGTAGTTCTTTATATTGATTTCTTGAATGTTTATAATACATGTCCTAAAAGATTTGATTCATGGCTATCATTTTTGCCATATACTGTGATGATACCAATATTTGTTGGTTTGATGTGGTTGAGTGTGTATTTAAAAGATAGAGCTAGTAAAATTTCTATAGAACTAAGTACCCGCCTGTTCAATATCCATTATTTGGAAGGACTTATGAAATTGACAAATTCTGTATCGTTGTCTCATGAAGAATCGCTAAAAAAATTGGATAAGGCAACGGAGTCATTGATGCAAAGTTACTTATCTCAAGTGAAACATAATCATATGACAGAAAAGGATGTGTCTAAAATTGAAATCCACGAATTGGAAGCCAATCCATATTGGAAATTACTTCAGAAATTAGAAAGTGTAATTAAATTAATAAAGCAATGAAACCAGAACAATATAAATCAATGGTCGAGATGTTGATTACGGCAACTCAGAATAGAAAACTAAGTTGGAATGAAGCTGATGGTGATTTCTATACAGACATAGATGGATGTACTTTATGGATTTGTACAAATTATGATTTTTCAGTTAATATCTCATCTTATATATTGAAACTCTTTAATGATAACAACGTGCAGTTTGAAACATTTTCATATTCTGATGAGGGAAATTCTGATGAGTATCAACAGTTGGATTTACTATATAATACAATTCGTGATGTGTTATATAAAATTACAGAATCAGAAAATGTCATATTGAAAAGATTAACAATATTGACAACCCCGACATTGCCAAGTAAAGATGAATTGCCCTTTTAAGGTGAAGTCTAGTGGTATATCAAGAATTTAAAGAGATTTTTATGCCCTATGCATAATTTCAACGACATACAAATCATAATCATGGCCGGTGGCGTAGGTAGCCGCTTCTGGCCTATGTCAACCCCCGATTACCCAAAGCAGTTCATAGATGTGATGGGAGTCGGCCGTTCCCTCATTCAATTGACAGTAGATAGATTGAAGCCAATCTGTCCTGTCGAGAACATGTGGGTAGTGACAAACGAGAAATACATTCGCATTGTCAAGGAGCAAATCCCTGACATGCCAGTAGATAACATATTAGCAGAGCCGGAGGCTCGCAATACCGCTCCATGTATTGCTTATGCCTGCTGGAAGATCCAGAAGAAGCATCCTGATGCCAACATCGTGGTGACACCATCCGATGCTCTAGTCATCAATACCTCGGAGTATCAGCGAGTGCTCAGCAAGGCATTGAGCTATACTTCCGATAAGAACGCCATCGTTACTATCGGTATTAAGCCAAGCCGCCCAGAAACAGGCTATGGCTATATAGCCTCAGCAGAGCCAACATCCGTAGATGAAATCTACAAGGTTGAGGCTTTCAAGGAAAAGCCAAACCTGGAGACAGCCGAGCAATACCTTGCCGCTGGCAACTACTATTGGAATGCCGGAATCTTCGTATGGAACATTGATACCATCAGCAAGGCAATCCGCACCTTCCAGCCTCAGCTTGCCAGCATCATGGACGAGATGGCACCTTCTTTCTATACCGAACAGGAGAAAGAGGTGGTCGGCAAACTCTTCCCAACCTGCGAGAAGATAAGCATTGACTATGCCGTGATGGAGAAGTCTAAGGAAATCTATACCTTGCCAGCCGAGTTTGGTTGGAGCGACTTAGGCAGCTGGGGCAGTCTCCGTACCTTGCTCCCACAAGATGAGAATGGCAATGCCAAGGTAGGTAAGGACATCCGCTTGTATGAATGCAGGAACTGCGTGGTTCATGCAGCCGATGAAAGCAAGGTGGTAGTTCAAGGCTTGGATGGCTATATAGTAGCCGAGAAGAATGGACAGCTGCTAGTTTGCTCATTAAAAGAAGAACAGAGAATTAAAGAATTTGGAAAATAAAATAACGATGAATATAATCAAAACTGATATTGAAGGCGTACTCATTATAGAGCCACGCCTCTTCCGTGATGCTCGTGGCTACTTCTTCGAGAGTTTCAGCGAGCGAGAGTTTGAAGAAAAGGTTGCCCCAATCCTGGGACACAGTGTTCACTTCTGCCAAGACAACGAGTCTATGAGCAGCTATGGCGTGATGCGAGGTCTGCACTTCCAGCGTCCACCATACACCCAAAGCAAACTGGTACGCTGCGTAAAAGGCAGAGTGCTTGATGTAGCTGTAGATATCCGCAAAGGATCACCAACCTATGGCAAGCATGTGGCTGTAGAGTTGACAGAAGACAATCATGTCCAGTTCTTCATCCCAAAGGGTTTTGCTCATGGCTTCGCTGTTCTCTCAGAAACAGCCGTCTTCCAATACAAGTGTGATAACTTCTACCATCCAGAGGCAGATGGTGGCATCAGTATCCTCGATGATACCCTCGGTATCGATTGGAAGATCCCAACAGAACATGCTAATCTCTCCGAGAAAGATACGAAGCATGTGATGTTGAAGGACTTCGATAGTCCATTTGACATCAATGTGAATTTATATCAAGAATGAGCTTATGATTCGTTTTTTGCAAATTTCAGATTTACATTTTCTTTGTTGTAATGATTCGGATGATGAATATTCGCAATTAAGAGTGAGGTTTGAAGAGGATTTAAGATGTTTAAAAGAAAAAGTTGGAGCTATTCCTTATCTCTTGATTTGTGGGGATATTGCTAACAAAGGGCAGAAGACAGAATTTGAGGCTGCAATGAACTATATCAATGAATTGTGTGACATACTGAATGTAGATGGACAGAAACCAAATGTTTTTGTTGTTCCTGGCAACCATGATATAGATAGGACTCCTTATAAGCACACGAGAGATCATTTGCGTTCTAAGTTGCTTAGTTTTAAAGATGGGCAAAATGATTATTTCATGCAAGAGATAAGGAAGTTTGAACCAGATACTCTTAAAATTCTGTACTTACCATTGCAAGCTTATACAAAATTTGCTGATGACTATTCTTCAAATGACGAACTTACAGAGGAATTGAATCTGAAAAAGAATTTTTCTGAATTAAAGGATAAGAATCTTTATTGGAAACGACCTATCGGTAAAATAGAAAATTATACAATTAATATTATAGGTTTGAATAGTACTTTGGCTTGTGATGGGAAGGAACGAGAAAAAAATGATACCTCCAAAGGTGAACATTCTTTATTTTTACCCTTTATGAGTTACAATGTAGTTACTCGTAACAATGAGGTGAATATCTCTATGATTCATCATCCTCTTAATTGGCTAGGAAATGAAGAAAAAGTGCAGAAAATATTTGATGATCGTTTCAAAATTCAGTTCTATGGACACATACATAAACAGTCTTCACGTTCGGATACAGCTATCAAAATATACTCAGGTGCTTTGCAACCACCTCCTGGAGAGGACGATTATCCACCAGTTTACAACTATATAGAAGTAGATATAAAAGATTCTAGGCTATTAGTTACTATCAATAGTAGAAAATGGGATGGTAGCAAATTTGTCAAGTATGACGACGAGTGTAAAAGCTATTCTTTGTCTCTAGTGAAAGAAAATTTATGGAATACGGAGGATAAAGAGGATGCTCAAAAAGTTCTTCCTATAGAGTCAACACCGATACCGACGCATGAGATAATTCAATTATTTAGAATTCAAACGCCAGTTGTGAAGAAAAATATTATCAAAGAAATGTTGCCAGAGATATCTGATTCACAAATCGCTTCTCATCTATTGGAATTGAATTTTTTATCTGCGATAAGAGCCACAAACAGGTTTACAGAATTGTATAACAAACTCATAAAAAAATAAGGATATGGATGCCATGTTGTCATCAATGTTAGCTAAAGCTTTCATTATTCCTATTTCTGATGAAGAGATAGAAGAACTTAAGCAAGTAGTCGATTCCTTTCTTGAAAATATCAGTATTGACAAGCTTCGATTATCTGGAGCAGTTTACTTTGAGAGAATCCGCTTGGAGGAATTTCGTAAAGAACTAGACGAACACGCAAAGGCTTTGGAGTTAGATTATCTTCCATGTTTATCAAATTTGGCATATATTGCATTAGCTGAATATATCCTTTGCCAAATGGCATGTGCCTCGTCTATATCTGAGGAATTTCGTTTCTTGACTTCTATGTATATCAGAAACTTTTTGGTATTACAAAAGACTGGGAGGGAATTGTTCTATCCAGAATGCTTAAGATTACCATTGAAGTATGCTGATCTTTATATGAGCAGCAAGGGAACAATATCTAATGTAAAGGATTCTCTAAAACCTAAAATCTTTTGGGGGGAGAGTTGGAAAGATATTTTAGGCGAGGATGACTTCGTTACCAATAGTTATTTTGAGGAAATTAAAGCTTATGCTATGAAAGCAGAGAGATTGGATTTTTTGCAAAATATCGATTCCCTCAAAAGCTCTCATTATGAAGATGAATTTCAGAAAGCATTTGAGGTCGCATATAAATTGTCCCATGATTCGCCATGGTTACTTGTTGACATAACTCCGAAGATCACCATGCAGAATACAATGAGCAAGAGTGATGAAAGAAAAAAGTTGCAAAATTTGAGCTTTGATTTGGAAACATATCCTTGTGACAATATTGAAGGTAACTCATCTTTGCTACTAGATTATATCTATAATTCAGAGAATCGTAACGAGGATATAGGTCAAATAGAATTTGCTCCACAGGAGTTGGCAATCTATCTTTATTATGAATTCTTGTTAGAAAAGTTATTGAATAAATATGGAAAATGATAGAAATTCTGTTTTGTTAGATGAAGACACTACGAAACAGGTAGTTCCCCAATTAGAGGCTAAAGCTCCTTCTTCCACTACTACATCTTCGTCATCTACAAGTTCTTATTATCTAGATGCTATGGGTGAAACGGAAGTAAATAAGCTTGTTAGGAGTTCGCGTCCTGAGTTGATAGTCTTATTAGGTCTCAATAATTTTGGAAAAAGTACTTTTGCCGGTTCGCTTTATCAGCTTTTGCGTTCAAGAGGGCACATTGGTAATTATATCTTTATTGATTCTGAGACTTTCATTGGATGGGAACGAAGGGTTTATCTAAGGCATATAGAAAGTGAAGGACCTTCTACAACAAAAAGAACGATTCGTGGAGAGAATGCCTTTTTGCATTTGAAAATGCAAGAAGTTAATACAAAGGAAAACTTTGAAGTCGTCATTTCAGATAGTTCTGGTGAAGTCTATAGGGATTATATATCAAATAATGAGCTGATAGGAAGGGACAAAGCCATAGCCCAAGCTGATAAATTATTGCTGTTTGTTGATTCTACCAAACTCTATAATCGTTCTTACAGAAGTTTCGCAGACGATTATACTAGTTTGATGCGTCGATTGAAAGAAAATAGCAAATTACCAAGTCATGCCATAGTCTATCTGATATTCAATAAGATAGACTTAAAAGATGAAAAAGATAAATCTCGTACTGATCATGAAGAAGCAATCAAGAAGATAGTGCAAGATGCTTTTGGTGGATTGGAAATAATCGATGAGTATCTAGATTCTAAATCATTGGATAATAACCAACATTTAGAGGATTTCTTAGCTAAGGTGTTAACTCCTAGAAATAATCAGCAGGAAGATACTATTATAGATTGGGTAAATAATGATATATAAATATGGAAGACAAACATTCATGCCTAATGGTAGGGCTACCAAGTGCGGGGAAATCTACCTATCTAGCTGCCTTTTGGGCTATAGAAAAAGAAGGAAATACAGGACATTTGGTATCTTGCCGTAGATACCCTCCTAAAACGAAGTATCTAGACGAACTTAAAAATAATTGGCTTCAGCAAGAACTTGTTAAGCGAACTACGTTAGGTTCAGAGATTCTACTGGAACTGATGAGTACAGAGACGGGCCAGGATTTGTCACTTCTTATTCCAGATTTTAGAGGTGAGTCTTTTCGGTCAATTCTTACAAATAATATTGATGATGCTTTGTATAACTGGGTGTTAAAGGCTAATAGTATCTTGTTTTTTATCCATCATATACCTATGGATTATCTGAAAGATGAGATTCGTCTTGATGAAGCAGCACAAGAGCCTACTTCAAATCCTGCATTCTCTCTTAGTTCCGTTTCTTTGTGGATTCAGAATATCATGGTCTTAAAATATATTAGTGATGTATGTGGAAAATCGATACCTATATCAATATGTTTTTCTGCATGGGACGAAATTGGTGTTGAAGATGAATCAGTTATGGAATGGATAAAGAAAGAACATCCATTCTTTTATAATTTCGTTATCACGCATTTTTCCAAGGTTAAGTTTTTCGGGGTGAGTGCCCAAGGTAAGGCTTACAAAGAGGGAAAGGATGGTTTTGACGAAGAATTAGATAATCTAACGGAAAAGAAACAGCGGGCTTATGTTTATACTGACCACAAGTCTAATGATATTACTGAGCCAATTGCCTTTCTTTTGGAGTCAACATAAATTCTAGCGTTATGATTATACACCAAATGCTACATGGTTACAACCATGGACATAATTACATTCAAGGATCTATAGTCTTGGATTCTAGTCATGACATGAATAAGATTGCCATGTTGAGTGATTGGTCTGAGTATGTGAATGGAAAAGACTATTCCTACTTGACTTTTTACTCTTTAGACGAATCTAATTATTATGTCGTAGCTAAAACATGGTATGCCTCAGAGATGTCTCGACCTGGGTGTGTATGGACACATAGTCTACTGATTTGTAAAGATGACTTGGCTAATATTTCTGATTTTCTTCATCTGCAAGAATATTTTGTCCATCCAGCTTCTGCTGCCGATTATTCTAAAAAGATAATTTATGATGATGCACTAAGTATTCAGCATCGAAATATGTTGGATATTTCAGATGAAGCATTATTATGGCAGATGTATTCATTCATATATGAAGAAAGTAAGTCTTTAACTTTGCCCTTGGTACGAGATTTCAATGTTGTTCAATATTTAGCACTCCAATTTTTCAACAACTTGCCTGTTGGATTGTTGAGCAAGATTAATCTTTGTACAGGAACAATTAGCGAACGTCCGTTTAGTAACAAAAATAAGACGATAGTATTTTCTCCATCAGTAGTTCAAAATATCTTTGTAATGTCTGAAACAAAGTTTCCTTTCTTGGATAGATTGGTAACTGCTGTAATATATAAAGATGACCAAATGAGTCGCCTTATTCGCAGTTTTGATAATGAACTTGGAGATTCTTTAGATAAGTTCTCTGCATTTTTACAACTCATAGATTTATTTAATCAAAATCTAACAGTAGAGTCTGAGAAAGAAAAAAACGAATATCTAATTATAGAACAACTAGCAAAAGGGTTCCCATATCCGTCTGAAGGATGCCGCTTGAAACAGAGGTTCTTGAGTAAAAATGCTACAAGTTACTTTGTGAACGAAGAGAACTTCCTTTATATGATGTGTATCGTTGATGTAAGAGCTTTCTATAAAGAGGATATTCATTTCATGGAACGCGTACATTCTCTCTTTGAAGAATCTAAAGAAAAATATGTTGCTCTTTTGGAACGGTTGATTGATAGCTCTGAGAATAATGACTGGGGTGATCAACTTCTTAGAGATTCTGTGAATCTGCTGAGTTCTGAAGATTGGGATATCTTGATAAAGACAAAATGGTACGTATTTTTGAGCTTGGCCAGCATAACTCCATCTTTATTGAATAATACAAGTTGGCAAAATGCCGGAAAACGTCAAGTAAAAGGGGTTTTGGACATCTTGTCAAAAGAAACTTCTCGTCAGGGATTTATGAAATATCAAGAATTGCTAGAGGCGATTTACGCATATAATATACAGATTGACGAAGGACTGGCAAATGCCATTAGTCTTCACTTGAGTGATTTCGTATGTATGATATTGTCTAAAGCTAATTCTACAGGCATTTTTATAGACTCCCTTATGCGAGAGTGTATTGGTAAGCAAGACAAGGTAATAATGTGGATGAAAAATGAGTCTACCATATCTCAGGATGTAACCACTAGATTTATTATCTGTGATCTTGACCCTAAAAGCAAAATTCTGAAAGATAGCACTTCTGCTCTTTGGCGTAAGATTATCTATGAATCATCTATGCCATTGGATTATTACATATTCATTTTTGTTCTTTCCTTTAACTGGTATAAGGATGCAGACGCTATAGAGTATATGAAGTATGCGTTTATGCCTATTTATAAATCAGTAATTACCAGCCAAATTACTCTTAGGCAATGGAAAAAACTGGAAAACTTGATGGAACCTTTAAAGATCTGGCAAGATTGGGATAAGGGCAAGAAGATGAGGAAAACTTTAGCAAAACGCCTTAAAGTGGCTGGAATGCCCAAATCTTATGTGAGTGAATTTACATCAGACGATGAGCTGAATCATGAGATATTGAAATATTGGAAGAAATTTTAATTTTGTGTAGTTCTATGAACTTTATCATAAATTGGAAAGTAAAGCAAAATCATGATAGGAGTCAGTTCTGTAGTAATTAATCATCAGATAGCAATAATCGAATAGGAAAGAACATGTTTCTTCTTTACTTTCGAAGTTCCTTATAATGGTGTTTTCGATATATACGAGCCGAGTTATATAGAATAGTTTGTGAAATTAAGATAAAACATTTATGACCGAACAACAATACAACGAATTGCTGAAAGCCTACACAAAGGAAGCTTTGGCAAGTATGATAAAGGCAGATATACGCAGTAGGTTTCCCGAACCTTATGCAAGTATGTATTGCCAACAATTTGATGATTTCAAAAACGTTGCAGATTTCTTGGAATTTGCAGCAAAGTTAATGAGAAGATAACATTTATGAAAGGAATAGTATTAGCAGGTGGTAGCGGTACACGCTTGTACCCCATCACAAAAGGAATCAGCAAGCAGCTGATTCCAATCTTCGATAAGCCGATGATATATTATCCTATCTCGGTATTGATGTTGGCAGGTATCCGTGAGATACTCATAATCTCAACCCCATTTGACTTGCCAGGCTTCAAGCGCCTTTTAGGCGATGGAAGTCAGTTCGGAGTCAAGTTCGAGTATGCAGAGCAGCCATCACCAGATGGCTTAGCCCAAGCTTTCATTATCGGTGAGAAATTCATTGGCGATGAGGCTGCTTGCCTCGTATTAGGCGATAATATCTTCTATGGCGCAGGATTGAACCAAATGCTTCATCAGGCAGTAGTAGATGCAGAGCAGAACGACAAGGCAACCGTCTTCGGTTATCGTGTCAGCGATCCAGAGCGATATGGTGTTGCAGAGTTCGATGAACAAGGCAATTGCCTCAGCATTGAGGAGAAGCCTCAGCATCCAAAGAGCAACTATGCTGTGGTAGGCTTATACTTCTATCCTAACAAGGTGGTGGAAGTAGCCAAGCATATCAAGCCATCCGCTCGTGGTGAGTTGGAAATCACAACAGTAAACCAGGAGTTCCTGAAAGATAAGCAGCTGAAGGTACAGACCATGGCAAGAGGATTTGCCTGGCTTGATACCGGAACTCATGATTCTCTTTCTGAAGCATCAACCTTTATTGAAGTCCTGGAGAAGCGACAGGGCTTGAAGGTGGCTTGTTTGGAAGGTATCGCATACCGCCAAGGTTGGATTACTGCAGAACAGTTGAGAGAGAATGCGCAACCCATGTTGAAGAACGACTATGGCAAGTATTTGCTTTCAATCCTTGACGAAGCAAATAGTACATTAAAGAAGAATTTAGAATATTAAAATATAAGATAGGTGAGGGAGGGGATAAGAGCATTTTTATAAGCTACTTTTCGCTCTGTTCTCAAACTCATCTATCTCTCTTTATGCAAAATATGAACATACTAGTAACAGGTGCTAATGGTCAGCTCGGTAACGAGATGCGTATCGTTAGCCAAAATACAACAGATCATTATATCTTTACCGATGTCAATCAGGTGGAAGGTTTGGAAACGACTTATCTTGACATCACCGATATGGATGCCATCCGTAAGATGGTGAAGGAGAATGATGTGAAAGCCATCGTGAACTGTGCGGCATGGACCAATGTGGATGCTTGCGAGACTGATGAGAAACTGGCTGCATTGGCAGAAAAACTCAATGCGGATGCTCCTGAGAATCTGGCTAAGGCGATGAAGGAGGTTGATGGCTTGCTCATTCAAATCTCAACAGATTATGTCTTTGGTAAGGAACCTTATAATGTGCCATGTAATCCAGACCAGAAAGGAACTCCTACTGGTGTATATGGAACAACGAAGCTTCATGGTGAGCAGAAGATTATGGCTATTGGCTGTGATTATGTGATTATCCGTACGGCTTGGTTGTATTCAGAGTTTGGCAAGAATTTCTGTAAGACAATGCTTAACTTGACGGCTACCAAGCCACAGTTAAAGGTTGTCTTCGACCAATGTGGTACTCCTACATACGCACTCGATTTGGCTAATGCCATCATCACCATATTGGATAAGGTAAAGGCTACCAAGAGTAAGGATGAATATGTTGGAGTTTATCATTTCTCAAATGAGGGTGTTTGCTCCTGGTATGATTTCACCCAGATGATAGCAAGAATCGCCGGTCATACGGATTGCGATATCCTGCCATGTTATAGCTCGGAGTATCCTTCTCCTGTAACTCGTCCTGCTTATTCCGTATTGGATAAGCGAACCATCAAGGAGACCTTTGGTGTTAAGGTTCCTTATTGGGTAAATTCTTTAGAGAAGTGTATTACAAATCTTAAGCAGAAGTAATCTTCTAAATAATTGAACATTTAACATTAAAAAAATATCAAAATGAAGAATATCATTATCACGGGCGGTGCTGGTTTCATCGGCTCACACGTAGT